>Ga0209024_1000292_pt1 | contig 97760 bp, 90 predicted proteins | sample AutmiccommunBRH5_FD_187380 | JGI IMG/M metagenome (GOLD analysis project Ga0209024, IMG submission 187380) | Deep subsurface microbial communities from Mt. Terri, Switzerland - Autotrophic microbial communities BRH/5 (SPAdes) (version 2) | ecosystem: Environmental > Aquatic > Deep subsurface >...
CAGACCGTTTAATAACAACATCATCTTCATAAACCGCAGGCGACTGGCATTTCCGCGCGGCTTTCACTTTTGCCACGGAATTAGAACATTATGCCTTTCTCGAAAATTTCTCCGCTTCTCGCCGAGGCGCTCACGGCGCGCGAATATGACAAGCCGACCCCCGTCCAGGCCGCCGTGCTGGAAACCGAAGCGGAAGGCCGCGACCTGATCGTGTCTGCCCAGACCGGTTCCGGGAAAACCGTAGCCTTCGGTCTGGCGATGGCGCCCCAATTGCTCGATGACAACGGGCGATTCCCGTTTCTGGTCGAGCCGCTGGCGCTGGTCATCGCTCCGACCCGCGAACTCGCCCTGCAGGTGAGTCGCGAACTGACGTGGCTCTATCAGCCGGCCGGCGCCCAGATTGCCACCTGTGTCGGCGGCATGGATGCTTCGAAAGAACGGCGCACCCTGCAGCGCGGCGCGCATGTCATCGTCGGCACCCCGGGGCGGCTCCGCGATCATCTGGAACGCGGCGCGCTCGACCTCAAGAATCTCCGCGCTGCGGTGCTCGACGAGGCTGATGAAATGCTCGACATGGGCTTCCGCGAGGATCTCGAGGAAATTCTCGATGCAACCGGCGAGAACCGCCGGACATTGATGTTCTCGGCGACCATCCCGAAACCGATCATCAATCTTGCCAAGCGCTACCAGAATGACGCGCTGCGCATTTCGACCGTCGGCGAAGATCGCGGCCATGGCGATATCGCCTATCAGGCGATCACCGTCGCTCCCGCCGATACCGAAAATGCCGTGGTCAATCTGCTGCGCTTTCATGAAGCGGAATCGGCGATGCTGTTCTGCGGCACCCGCGATGCGGTCCGCCGCCTGCACGCCAGTCTGGTGGATCGCGGCTTCAGTGCCGTGGCGCTTTCGGGCGAACATACCCAGAGCGAGCGCAACCAGGCGATGCAGGCCTTGCGCAGCAAGCGTGCGCGCGTCTGTGTCGCGACCGATGTCGCTGCCCGCGGTCTCGATCTGCCGACATTGAGTCTTGTCGTCCATGTCGACATGCCGCGTGACGCCGAAACATTGCAGCATCGTTCCGGTCGTACGGGCCGTGCCGGCAAAAAGGGTACGGCGGTCATCATCGTTCCCTACCAGCGGCGCAAGCGGGTCGAATCGATGCTGCGCGGTGCGAATATCAATGCCGAATGGAAGGACGCGCCAACGCGCGCCGATATTCGCAAGAATGACGCCGAGCGGCTGATCGAGACGCTGCTGCAACCGGTCGAGATCGATGAGGACGACATGGCGCTGGCGAAACGCCTGATGGCGGAAAAATCGCCGGAAGAAATCGCGGCGATGCTGGTGCAGTCGCACCGCGCCAAGATGCCAGCACCGGAACAGATGCTCGATCGCGGTGCCCAGTCGCAGGCCGCGCCTGGTGGTCCGCGTCCCGGTTTCGAGGACACGGTCTGGTTCAAGATGAATGTCGGCCATAATCAGCGCGCCGATGCCCGCTGGCTGCTGCCGGTCCTGTGCCGCCGCGGTCATATCACCAAGAATGAAATCGGTGCGATCCGGATCAACGGCGACGATACGCTGTTCGAAATTCCGCGTCGGGTGGTCGACAAGTTCACCGCTGCCATTGCCGAAAAGCGGGAAGCGGGCGGGGATGACACCGACGATATCGTGATCACCCAGTTCGAGGGCAAGCCGCGCGATGAAGCCAAGCGGAACCGCAAGGGCGGACGCAGCGACAATGCCGGCGGCCAGCGCGACTACAGCAATGCCAGCAAGAAACATGGCGGCAAGCAGTTCGGCAAGAACAAGTTCGGCGACAAGAAATTTGGCGACAAGAAGTTCGGCGACAAGCCGGCTGGTGGCGGCAAGCCTTACCAGAAGCGCAAGCCGGATGGCGAAGGCGGTTCCGACGGCGGCGCTCCGAAGCGCGAATTTGGCGGCGGTTTCAAGAAGAAATCCGACTTCAAGGGCGATCGCAATAGCGGGCCGAAAGGCAATTTTGCCGGCGGCAACAAGAAGCCACACCGAGGAAAGCGGCCGTTTGAAGGCTCGAGGCCCGGTGGTCCCAAGGCGGACTGAACCGATTGATGCCGGACTCGATCACCATCCTTGTTGATGCCGACGCCTGCCCGGTGAAGGAGGAAATCTACCGGGTGGCCGACCGTCATGAAGTGGCGGTGGTGATCGTCAGCAACAACCCGTTTCGGGTGCCTGCTCACCCGCTGGTCAGCCGGGTGGTGGTCAGCGACGCCTTTGACGCCGCCGACGACTATATTGCCGATCGGACCGGCGAGCGCACGGTCGTGATCACATCGGATATATTGCTGGCGGATCGCTGCGTGAAGGCGGGCGCTGCGGTGCTCGGTGCCAATGGCAAGCCCTTTACTGCCGATTCGATCGGAGCGGCGGTGGCGACGCGGGCGATCATGACCGACTTGCGCGCCGGGATGGGAACGGAGAATATTGGCGGACCGCCGCCGTTCGGCAGGACGGATCGGTCCCGCTTTCTGTCCTCTCTGGACGAAATCCTGGTACGCCTGAAGCGGCGAGCTTAGTCCAGCGTTACCTGGAAAGTCAGCGCAAAGCTGCTTGCCGGTGCCAGCGCTGCAGCGCTCGCGGTGATGCTTGAACCGGCAAAAGAAGCGCCATAGGGGTCGCTCTCATCGGCACCCGTCGCATCGTCATCTTCCACCATTGCCGCAGATCCGCAATTGCTGCCGCTTCTCATGGAGCCCGGGCTATAGGTGAACGGGCCGGTCAGGCTATCGGTTGCGACAACCGAATTTGCGGTGGCTGAACCGCTGTTGCTGACCAGAATGCAATATTGCACCACTGCATCCGGAATGCGCTTGGGATTGGTGGTGCCATTGACCGGATCGCTGAGGATCGAGCTGATTTTGGTGACGCTCACCGTCGCCGAGGGACGGCAGAAGCTGATGTCATGGATCGACATCGCCTGGTTTCCCGATACCGTCGGGGTGGTCGGCAAATGGTTGCCATAGACCACCGTGACCGAATCCACCGGAGACGTGAAGGTGACGACAACATTGCCAAATGGATCCGTGGGGCCCGAGGCGCCGTCACCAATCACGCTATTGCCGCTGACATAATTGGCGGTGTTGTTCGACAAAACGGGCAGGACAGTGGTCCCGTTATAGGTGCCGGTCACGGTCACCTTGTCGGTGAACTGGTTGTTGGCGAAATCGATGTCGAAAATCCTGAACTGGAGGCCGGGTACTGCGGTCGGCAAGGTGAAGGTGGTGCTCGAAACATGGGTTTCATTGCCGTTGTTCATGTAGAAATAGAGTGCCTGGGTTCCGGAGGGCCCGCCGCCGCTATTGTCGGAGGTAATGGCCGGCGTATTGTTGGTGAAGCCGCTGGCTGGCTGCACAATGTTGAAGGCGATATCACCGATGCCGGTGACATTATAGACGTGGCTGAGCGAACCCGTTGGCGACCATGTCGTTGGCGTGGCCCAGCTGAAAACAATCTGGTTGGCAAGCGAACATACCGAAGTCAGCGGCGGCACGTAGCCGGGAAGCCTTCCCCCGGCGGTGAAGCTGACCGCGGCATAGTCATCTTCGCCAGTAGCGCCGTTGTTCGGAGTGGAATCGATGTCGATCGCCGAGGAACTTCGGATTTGCGCGATATTGGTGATGGTACCCGAAGTCGCCGCGATGGTGACATTCAGATTGATCGATATCGTTTGTCCGGGTGCGATCGGCGTGCCCAGGGTCCATATTCCACCGCTGAACGTGCCGGTGCCGGTGGTGCCCGTCAGAGTGACGCCAGCAGGCAGCGTGTCGCTGACGGTCACCCCGGTGGCAGTCTGCGTCGATGCCGATGCGTTGGTGACCGACAGGGTATAAGTGCCGCTGTTTGAACCCGTGGCACCAAAAGTCTTGCTGAGCGACAGGTCGGCAAAATTGGCCGGCACCTCGGTCAGCCACAGGTCCGCCCGCAGGAAATTGCCGTTGTCGGCGCCCGGAAACATGTCGCAGATTTCCATCCGCCAGTTGCCGGCAGCATTTTCGCCGTCAAAGGCACTCAGGGGGTTGTTGGGGGAAAATTGTCGCTGATAGGGGGTCGGTGTTGGCGTTATGCTGTCATTTCCATGTCCGCCGCTATTGACTGCCGGACTTGATTCATCATTCAGATGGACGTTCAGATTATTGTTGCCGCCAACTGTCGCACCAACAATGGCAGTGACCCTTGTCCCTGCAGGGGATTGCAATATGACATTGATATCGGTGCGGTAGCTGTGCGAAGCCAGAAAGCCCAGATCGACATCAGCGACGATGAAACTCGTCCCGACGCTGAAATTTTTCACGAGAGGAGATCCACCCGCTCCGCAAGTGCGGGCTGCGACGATGTCATTTGAGCCGCCGGGCTCGCTTATCGTGTATTGGTTGATCGTCTGCGCTTCCGCTTGCTGAGCCGGATAGAGCATGGCGATGCACAGACACAGGCATCCCCAGAGGAATGCGTGAAATGTCCATCGGATCTGGCCCCCGAGAGATTTCCCCAAATTCATGGATTTTCCATTATCCTTAATGGGCTAATGAATGATTAACCACAGCGCTGGAATGATCTGGATTTACAGGGATTTCAGTATGTTCGCATGGCCAGGGCCGGCTGATCCTCGGATCAGTCAAAAATGCCAAAGGCTAAGCCGGGGCGGGAGTCCAGTCCCCCCGGCCTGCCATCCACAGGCTGATCGCCGCGATGGCGGCCGTGTCGGCCCGCAATATTCTGGGGCCGAGGGATATCGGCACGGCCTGGGGCAGGGCGCGGATCATTTCATTCTCGCTATCGGAAAAACCGCCTTCGGGTCCGACCAGAATGGCTGCCGGACCCGCGTGAGCGACCAGCGCCTTGCGGAAGCTGCCTTCACCGGTTGCATGGATGCGCTCGTCGGCGAAGAACAGATGGCGATCCGCCGGCCATTGCTCCAGCATCGCCGTCAATTTGGTCAGCGGATCCAGCGACGGCAGCGCGGTGCGTTCGCATTGTTCGGCCGCCTCGATCATGTGGGCGCGCAATTTCTCCGGCTTGAGGCCCTGCGCCTGGGTGCGTTCGGTCTGGACCGGCAGGATCCGCCCGACGCCGAGTTCGGTCGCCTTTTCGACGATCCAGTTGAAGCGGTCCTTCTTGATCGGTGCGGTGCACAGCCACAGATCGGGGACATTTTCCCGCTCGCGGGTCTTGCCGTCGATCGCCAGTATCAGGTCGCGTTTGCCCAATACGCTGGCATGGGCCAGATATTCTCCGGTGCGGTCATCGAACAGCTTGACCGGATCGCCCTGTCTGATCCGCATGACCTTGAGCAGATAATGGGCATGGCTGCCATCCAGCCGGATTTCAGCCCCGTCGCCAAGCTCGACATCGAGGAACAGGCGCGGGGCGCTGTGCGGGGGAAAGGCAGGGGTCGCGGGCATGGCAGTTCTCGCATATCCAGAAATCATTGGCACTGAGCCTGTCGAGGAGCGGCTATCGGTCGAAAACGTCCTTCGACAAGCTCAGGACTAACGGTATAAGCCGCTGATGTCATCCGACTTTCAAAATGGCGTTCCGGATACGGAACATGATGGACTCATCGGCCTGCTGCCTTCCGCCGCGCGGCCCTACGCTCTGCTCGCCCGTTTCGATCGCCCGATCGGCTGGTGGCTGCTGTTCTGGCCCTGCGCCTGGGGCGTAGCGCTGGCGGGCGGTGCGATCGAACGGTGGGATCTGTTGCTCTGGCTGCTGCTTGGCGCGATCGCCATGCGGGGAGCGGGCTGTGTCTATAATGATATCGTCGATCGCGATCTCGATCGCCAGGTGGCGCGAACCCGCTCGCGGCCGGTTGCCAGCGGTGTGATTTCGCTCAGGGCGGCCTGGATCTGGCTGGCGCTGCTCTGCCTGGTCGGGCTGATCGTCTGGCTGCAGATCAATGGCACCGCCAGACTGGTGGCGCTGGGCAGTCTGGCCCTGGTCGCCGCCTATCCGTTCATGAAGCGCATCACCTGGTGGCCGCAGGCCTGGCTGGGACTCGTGTTCAGCTGGGGTGCGCTGGTCGGCTGGCTGGCAATAGCGACCGAATTCCACTGGGCGATGGTCCTGCTCTACCTTGGTACGGTCTTCTGGGTGATCGGCTATGACACGATCTACGCGCTGCAGGACCGGGAGGATGATGCCCTCGTCGGGATCCGGTCCAGCGCGCTGCGCCTCGGCGACAATGTCCGTTTCGGGGTGCTGGCCTTCTACCTTACCGCGCTGGCTAGCTGGGGCGCCGCTTTCTGGATGCTGCGCCCGCAATGGCTGGCCCTGGCAGCGCTTGGACCCCTGGGACTGCACCTCCTGTGGCAGGTCATGACCCTGAAAAGCGCGGATGGCGGTGATGCGCTGGCCAAGTTCCGGTCCAACCGCTTTGCCGGCCTGCTGATGTTTCTCGCCTGTCTGGTGCTGGGGCAGGCGGGCTAGTCGCCGGAGAAATTGCATTGCGTTTCGCAACCCATGCGGGTTATGCTGATTGACCACATAGCCAAGCCAACGCCGATTTCCCGGAGACCATTGCATGAAAACACGCCGCCTGGGCCGAAGCCCGATATATGTATCCGAAATCTGCATGGGAACGATGACCTTCGGCAGCGGCGCCGACGAAGCGATGGCGCACAGGATCATGGACGCGTCGGTCGAGGCGGGGATCAATTTCTTTGACACCGCGGAAAATTACCCGGTTCCGCCGAAGCGGGAATGGGCAGGGGAGACCGAGAATATCGTCGGCCGCTGGCTGAAGGGCAGGGACCGCGACAGCCTGATCATCGCCACCAAGGTTTCCGGTCCCAGCCACGGCTGGATCGAATCGGCGCAGCGCGCCGGGATGACGGCGATGGACCGGCACAATATCGTGCGAGCGCTGGATGCCAGCCTGAAGCGGCTGCAGACCGACTATATCGATCTCTACCAGACCCACTGGCCCGATCACGGCACCGCCTATGACGAGACCATGGAAGTGCTGGATGAGCAGATCCGGGCCGGCAAGATCCGCGCTATCGGCTGTTCCAATGAAACCAGCTGGGGCCTGATGAAATCGCTGGAAGCCTCAGAGCGGCTGGGCGTCGCCCGCTATTGCACGATCCAGAATAATTTCAGCATGAACAACCGCCGGTTCGAGGATGAACTGGCGCAGGTCTGCCGGCAGGAAGGGGTCAGCCTGATCCCCTATTCGCCGCTCGGGGGCGGGGCGCTGTCCGGGAAATATAATGATGGCGCATTGCCCGAAGGCGCGCGTTTCTCGGCCTATCTCAAGATGGGTGGACGGCAGGCGAAAATGGCCGAACGCTTCGTCAATCCGAAGTCCGAGGAATCGACCAAGCGCTTCATGGCGATTGCCGAGGAACTGGGCGTGGCGCCGGTGACGCTGGCCACCGCCTGGTCGAAGCAGCATGATTTTGTCGCCTCCACCATCGTCGGCGCGACCCACACCGACCAGCTGCCCGATATCTTTGCCGCCGCCGATCTGGTGCTGAGCGACGAGGTCATGAAGCGGATCTACAAGATCAGCCGGGAAATCATGTATCCGATGGGCTGAGGCAGGGGATTTGATTGACGAAGCAAAAGCTGCCAGACAGATTATCGACGAGATGGTGGCCGAATTTTTCGACATTACCGCAAGACTGGGCGCGCTGAGCGCCGCCGAGAATTTCTAGAAACAAACAAGAGAGGAATATCCGATGAGCCAGTTTCCCGATGCCAAGCAATTGTTCACCACCGTTACCGAGGACGGAAAGTCGATCCTGTCGATCGAACCCTATGACGTGCCGGAGCCCAAGGAGCATGAAGTCGTGGTGCGGATGGAGGCGGTGCCGATCAATCCGTCCGACCTCGGCCTGCTGACCGCAGCGGCGAACATGGACACGGTGCGCAGCGAGACCGTCGATGGCCATCCGGCGCTGGTTGCCGATGTCGAACCGGCAATGCAGCCCTTTTTCAAGGGGCGTGCGGGCAAGAAGCTCGCGGCCGGCAATGAAGGCGCGGGCACGGTGGTGGCCGCCGGATCGTCCGATGCGGCGCAGGCGCTGATGGGCAAGGTCGTGACCATTGTCGGCGGCGAGATGTACCGCACCCACCGGGTGATGCCGGCGATGATGTGCGTGCCTCTGCCCGAAGGCGCACCGGCGAAGGAAGGCGCTTCCCTGTTCGTCAATCCGATGACTGTGCAGGGCTTTCTCAACACCATGCGCGCCGAGGGCCATGAGGCTCTGGTCCATACCGCGGCGGCGTCCAACCTCGGCCAGATGCTGGCCAAGCTGTGCCTCAAGGAAGGCGTGGACCTGGTCGCCATCGTGCGCTCCGATGCGCAGAAGAAGATTCTGACCGATATCGGCCTGACCCATGTCATCGACAGCAGCAGGGACGATTTCATGGACAAGCTGATCGCGGCCCTCGCCGAAACCGGCGCGACGCTTGGTTTCGACGCGATCGGCGGCGGCAAGATGGCCAGCTATATCCTGACCGCGATGGAAAAGGCGGCAGCGGTACGCGGCGCCGAATTCAGCGTCTATGGCTCGACCGTCCACAAGCAGGTCTATATCTACGGCCGCCTCGACACCGGCGAAACCATTCTCGGTGGCGGTCTTGGCCTCTACTGGGGCGTCGGCGGCTGGCTGCTGACCCCGCATCTGGAAAAGGTCGGTCGCGACCGGATGATGGAAATGCGGATGTACGCCGTCGCCGAGCGCAACGGCATCTTCCACAGCGACTATTCGAGCGAGATCAGCCTGATGGACATGATCGATCCTGAGATCGCCAGGGGTTATGACAGGAAGGCGACGGGCGAGAAGGTGCTGGTCAATCCGAGCCTTTAGAAGGCTTGGTTCAGTCCCGCCACTCCGGACATCCCTGAACCAAGCCCCCTTCGGCAGCCTCGGGGATCAGGAAGACGAGGACAGTTGGTTCGGGCTGACTTTCCCTCCCCGTGAGGGAGAGGGTTGCGCAGGCTTGGCAACTTGTTGCCTAGCCGGAGCTGGGTGAGGGTGTTCTTCGCTTCGGGGACTGGTGCACCCTCATCCAACTGCGGCTAACCAGCAAAGCTGGTAAGCCTTCGTATCCTTCTCCCTCAAGGGAGAAGAGTCTCACTCATAGCTCACCACCTCGAACTCGATGCCGTTCCAGTCGAAGAAGTAAAACCGTCGACCCGGCTCATAATCGTCATGGCCAAAGGGCTGCAGGCCTGCGGCCCCGACCCTTGCCTCCACCGCATCCAGATCATCGACGGTCACGCCGATATGGTTCATCGGGCAACCCTTGCTGAAATGCGGATCGGCGGCCTGAACGTCCGGATTGGTATAGAGCGCGATATACTGGTCATCCGTCCCGACGTGGATGGTGTGGCCATCCGACATTGATGGCCCCTCCCACCGGATATGCCAGCCAAACAGTTCGCGCAGCAGGTCGGCGCTCCTTTGCGGGTCGCTGACGGTTATGTTCGCGTGTTCCAGTTTGCCGTTGGTCATGTTCATTTCCTTTCTCCGTTGTTAAATGATTGATCCGCCAGGGCGGGAAGCGGCGGTGGTCGCCGCCATGAAACAGGCACAGCGGGTTGCCCGCCGGATCGCGCAGCCGCGCTTCGCGCCAGCCCCAGTCATGGTATGTGGGCGGGCTATCGAAGGCGATGCCCGCAGCTTGCAGATCCGCGACCTTTGCGTCGAGATCGTCGCATTCGAAATAGATCAGGGTCGAAGCCGCTGCGATCTTCTCCACCGCGTGGATCGAGAAGGTCTCGCCGGTTTCTGTCTCGAACCGCGCATAGCGGGGTGCCGAGTCGACGATCTGGACGAGGCCAAGCCTTTGATAAAAGGCGACGGACCGGTCATAATCCAGGCATCCCAGGGTGACCTGATTGAGTCTCATCTGCTGGCTCCTCGCTCTGCTGGCGCTTCGTTTGGTGGAAGAATTGGAAGCATGTTTGTCTCTTTGCCCGCGGCTTTTCCGGCCCGCCAATTTTCCTTGCTTGCGATTCGTACAACCTCAAGCTAAGTTGAGGTCAAGATATTATTTCGCCCGTTATTGCGAGGAGCGCAGCGACGCGGCAAAATAGAGCGTCCGGCCGCTATGGTCAGTGAATGCCGCTCTGGATTGCTTCGCTTTGCTCGCAATGACGAACAAGACAGTCGTGCTCCGCACTTGATGCGGAGCTCTGGAGGTTAGGAATTGAACGCCGAGAGGGCTCCGCAGCAAGTGCGGAGCACATCGTGATGGAGACAATAATGCCCCAAGCCAAAGCCCTGACGATTGGCGACCTCGCCGCCCGGACCGGCCTGTCCGTCTCCGCGATCCGCTTCTACGAGGACAAGGGGCTGGTCGAGCCGTTTCGCTCGGCGGGCGGCCAGCGGCGGTTCCTGCGGTCGGATATCCGCCGGCTGAGTTTCGTTCTGATCGCCCAGCAACTGGGTCTGAGTATCGGCGATATCCGTCACCAGCTGGCCAAATTGCCCCACGGGCGCACCCCGACGCAGGCCGACTGGACCCGGATCAGCAAGGCGATGCGCACGGTGATCGACGCGCGCATCGCGGAACTGGAGCGCACCCGCGAGCGGCTGGATGGCTGTATCGGCTGCGGTTGTCTCAGCCTCAAGAAATGCGCGCTCTACAACCCGGACGACCGGGCCGGGCTGAAGGGGCCGGGGCCGCAGCTGATATTGCACGATTGAGATCGCCAGGCGCTTGATCCGGAGCCGGACTGGCCCTCGGGCTCTGCCCGCAACCGGAAAGAAAGCCCGTCGACCGAAAGCCGGGAACGCTTCATCATATTGGGCGTAGATACAGCCATGGAAAATTCAAAATTGCTCGACCCGAGCATCAGGACAAAACATCTGGAAACGTTTGAAGTCGCTATCAAGGCGATGATTTCGCAGCCGGAATTTCCGTGCGTCGGGGCAAAATCGGCACTGGCGCGCGACAATCTCAAGGTGATTGCCGGACATCGTCTCGACAGCAGCTGGGACGATCTGGAAATCCACCGCGAGCTGCTTGCTTGGGCGAAGGAATATCGCGGTTCGACCGACGGTCTGCGCAGTCTGGCGGTGATCTTCGACGGGCCGCTGGATCTGTCCGAAGCCGAATTCGAACAATTGCTGTGGGCGCGGATCCAGTCGCTGGCGGACAAGGATGCCTGGCTCGGGCAGGACTATGATCCCCGCGTCAGTTCGGACCCCGCCGACCCGCATTTTTCGCTCAGCTTCGGCGGCGAGGCCTTTTTCGTGATCGGCCTGCACCCGAATGCCTCGCGCCCGGCGCGCCGCTTTGCCTATCCGATGCTGGTGTTCAACCTGCATGACCAGTTCGAACGGCTGCGCGAACATGGCACCTACGAGAAGATGCGCGAAACCATCCTTGCGCGCGACGAGAAGCTGGCCGGTGACATCAACCCGATGCTGGCCCAATATGGTGAATCGAGCGAAGCGCGGCAATATAGCGGGCGCCAGGTCGATGACGAGTGGCAATGCCCGTTCCAGGACCGGCGCAGCCCATGAGCCGGTGGCGCATTCCGCCGCGCTCGGGCGTGGCGTTCCGGCTTGCCAAGGGCGAATGTCTCGAGGTAATCGATCCGGATGGCGGGCAGGTGTCTGACCTGCTGGCCTATAATGGCGACGATGTCAGGGAAGCCCTGTCGAACGGCCGGACATTTGATTATGAGGAAACGATCCGTCTGAGCACCGGCAATCGCCTGTGGTCGAACCGCTCCAACCCGATGCTGACCATCGTCGACGATACGGTGGGATCGCATGACTTTCTGCTGACTCCGTGCAGCGAGGACACGTTCCGCCATTTCTATCCCGACAAGCCGGTGCACCGCGGATGCTTCGGCAATCTCGCCGAAGCGCTGGCACCCTTCGGCATCGAAAGGGATGCCATTCCCTGCGCGTTCAATGTGTTCATGAATGTGCCGGTCGACCAGGCAACGGGCCGGCTCCAAGTGCTGCCGCCGACCAGCCGGGCCGGCGACCGGCTGCGGCTACAGGCGGAGATGGACCTGGTGATCGGCCTGACGGCCTGTTCGGCCTATGCCTCCAACGGCGGGACGTTCAAGCCGATCGACTATCGGGTACTGCCGAACGGGGCGGGCGATTGAGGGTGGTGGTGATCGAAAGGACTGACTGCAGCGACGCTTGTGGGAAGTTCAAAGTCCCAGCGCCTTGCGCAACTCCTCGTTGATCCGGGTCTGCCATCCGGCACCGGTGGCCTTGAACTTTTCCAGTACCGCCTGGTCGAGCCGCAAAGTGACCTGCTGCTTGGGATTTTTCAGTTTCGGGCGGCCCGGCTTGGTGAGAGTGCCATCGGCGGGACGCATCAATTTTCCCTTTTTGTACAATGCCGCCCGGCGAAACTGGTCTTCCGTCCATTCTGTGAGATCTTCTGGCTCAAGCCAAGGTTCAATTATTTCTTCTGATTTCTTCGTCATGTGCATACCTCATCGAAATAATGCGCTTGGAACGGCCACGTGGAGTCCAGATGATCACAACATGTCGACCTTTTAGCTTGCCAAAAACCCGATATCGGACTTCTCCGTAATTTTTCCTGTCATCCAGCAGTTGAATATAATCATCTGCAAAGATCAGCGGCGCGTCCGCAAAATCCAGTCCACGATTGTCCAATGTCCATTGGCGTTTCTCGGGATCGAACGATATTTCCATGAGGGCTCCCAAGGATTTATCATCCAAAGAGCCCTTCATGGCTATAGTCGTGGCCTATTCTGCCAAACAGACATAATATGTGTAGTTACATTTATTGTACAAGTCAATGTTAGTCCGCCGCCGGAGATTTTTTTGGGGGTCAGATTAGTGGCAGATCAAGCGAGTGCGCGCAGACGTGAGGCGGGTTTGACAGGCTCACCCCTAACGGTAAAAAGGGTGCACTGCATAATGCCTTTAGCCCTGAGCTTGTCCAAGGGCGCCTATGGCTTCAAATGGCAGAGATACAGGCCCAATTTTCGGATGTGGATCCCCCAGTGATAATAGGAAAATCTGAAGTACCAGTTTCCGTCAGCCTCCGAGACATTCTCGTATCGCCATAATGTCTCTTGCATGTCCATCACAATGTCAGCGAGATCGTCGATGGCATCACCCACTCCCGGCGCTTCCAGATCCATATCGAGAGGATCGGCCACCGCATAGAAACCGAAATCAGGAAAGCGCTTTGTTAGCAGTGCGCTAATTTGATCATAGTCACTGTCGGGCGCTTCTTTGTCATTCAGTTCATCGAAACTTTCGGGTGTGTTGTGATAGGCGATTAAGAGTTCGTCCAATGTACGCACGAGTACATCCGTGGTTGGCGGCTCTCCTTCGAGAATCGCCGTCAAGAATGCCTGAACTGACGTAGCGCTGGATTCGTTCAGTGAACTTACTCCGCCGCCAGCAATTCTTCCGCGGCGTCGAGATCCACCGAGACCAGCTGCGAAATCCCGCGCTCGATCATCGTCACGCCGAACAGGCGGTGCATGCGGCTCATGGTTACGGCATTGTGGGTGACGATCAGATAGCGGGTGCTGGTTTCTGCTACCATCTTGTCGAGCAGGTCGCAGAAACGCTCGATATTGGCGTCATCCAGCGGCGCATCGACTTCGTCGAGGACGCAGATCGGGGCGGGGTTGGTCAGAAACAGGCCGAAGATCAGGGCGACGGCGGTCAGCGCCTGTTCGCCGCCCGACAGCAGGGTCAGCGAGGTCAGCTTTTTGCCCGGTGGCTGGGCCATGATTTCGAGGCCAGCTTCCAGCGGATCGTCGCTGTTGATCATTTCGAGATGGGCCTTGCCGCCGTCGAACAGGGTCGCGAACAGCCTTTGGAAATGCCGGTCCACTTCCTCGAAGGCGGCGAGCAGGCGCTGGCGGCCTTCTCGGTTGAGGCTTCCGATCGAACCGCGCAGCTGATGGATCGCCTCGTTCAGCTCTTCACTTTCTTTTGTGGATTTTTCCCACTCGGCTTCCAGTTCTGCCAATTCGTCGGCGGCGACCAGATTGACCGGGCCGATCCGTTCGCGGCTGAGCGACAGCCGTTCCAGCTCGACCGATTCCTGAGACGCATCGCCGACCGTGTCCTCGTCAAATTCCAGTTTCTTCGGCAACACCGGCGCCGGACATTCGAATTTTTCCGCCGAAATCCGGCCCATTTCCATACGTCGCAGATCCTGGTTTTCGGCCCGTGCCTTGGCCCCGGCGCGCGTTTCGCGTGCCTGGCTGAGCATTTCGCTGGCCTGGGCAAGCCGCTCCTCATGGTCGCGCTGGGCCAGTTCGGCGGTCTGCAGCGCCGCGTCCTTCTCGGCCACCGTCGCGTTCAGCGCATCCTGCTGTTCCGCCAGTTTCGTGACCTCGATCTCGATCATTCGGGGGCGATCAGCGAGATTCTCGACCTCGGCCTCGATCAGCGCGCCGCGCCTGGCCATTTCCTTCATCCGCGCTTCGGCCTCGCCGGATCGGTCCTGCCAGGAACGGATCTGGGCGCTGGCAACGGCTTTCTGTTCCTTCACCTGGGCCAGTCTCTGGTCAATCGCGGAGAGCGCCGCCTGCGCCGACATCACCCGACCGCGGGCGGCATCGCGCTGGTCCTGCAGCGCGGATCGCGCCTGTTCCTGCGCCGCACCATCGGGCTGGCTGCTGCGTTCCTTCTGCGCCGCTTCCAGTTCGACGAGTGCGGTCGCGGTTTCCGCCTGCAGCGCCGCGTCCCGTTCGGCGAGGCTGGCGGTGCGCTTGCGCAGCCAGGCCAGCGCCTCTTCCGCCTGATCGGCTTTGCGCAGCGTGCGGCGCAGCGCTTCTTCGGCCTCGCGGCGCGCGTTGCGGGCTTCTGCAAGTTGCGTTTCGACGGTGGTGATCGCCTCGCGCTGGGCTGCCAGCGCTGTTTCTGCCTCGGCAACGCTGGCCTGGGCAGGTTTCAGCAGGTCCTGCAATTCGCGCAGGCGATTGGCCCGGACCAGCCGTTCGGCACTGGCATTGCCGTCGTCGCGGGCGACAAAGCCGTCCCAGCGGCGCAGCGCGCCCGCTCTGGTGACCAGCCGCTGGCCGACCGACAGCATCTGGCCATCGTCGTTATCGGCGACAAAAATCTGCGACAGGCGACCGTGCAATTCTGCCGGTGCCTGCACCCGGTCGAGCAGAATTTCGGTGCCCGCCGGTGCCGCGCCCGATTTGGCCCCTTGCACGCCACCCCAGAAGCGGTCGCCCTCTTCACCAATTGCAGCGAGCAGATCATCGCCCAGCGCCGCTGCCAAAGCCCGTTCATAGCCGGATGCAGGCTTTACCTGGTCAATCGCCTTGTTCGCGCTTTCGGCTTTGGACAGTTCGCGATCCAGCGCATCATGTTCGGATTGCAGCCCGGCCAGTTCCGCCTTCAGTTCCGCCAGTGCCGACTGTGCGGCATCGCGCGCAGCGGTCGCCTCTATTCTCTGCTCCTCGAGCGATGCAATCTTGCTGCCGCTGCCATCCACCGCAGCCTGAGCGGCTTCCCGCGCGGCAATTGCTGCGGCCAGAGCCGTCTCCAGCTCCGCTTCATCGCCCATTTCGGCGCGTTCGGCATTGAGCCGGTCGAGTTCGACGGCCAGCCGGTCATGGCGGGTCTGCGCTGCATCAACGGCGGCATTGGCGACCTTTATCTCCGCCTGAATCCGGGCTTCTTCAGCCACTGCCTTGGCCAGTTCGACCTCGGCCTCGCTGGCGGCGCGTTCGGCGCGTTCGGCGGCGCGCTCCAGATCCGGCCGTTCCCTGTTGAGTTCGGACAATTCGGTGGCCAGCCGCTTTTCGTCCTGTTCGAGGCGATCCAGCGCTTCCATCGCATCGCGGGTCAGCTGATCCTCGCGGGCATTGTCGTCATGGATGCGCTGCGCCTGCGCCTGCAGGTCGAGCAGCCGCGACTTCAGATTGTCGCGTTCGTTGGTCAGGGTCAGCAGCCGGTGGCTGGATTCGCTGGCCTGCTCGCGGGCCCGCTGCACTTCGGCGCGGAGCAGGCCGAGCGCCCTGGCGCTTTCATTCTGCGCCGTGACGGCGGCCTGCTGTTCCTTCTGCGCCGCATCGACGCTGGCCTCGGCGGCTTCGGCTTCCGCCTTGGCGAGATCGGAGGCCGCCGCCGCCTCTTTCCAGCGCGCATAGATCAGCCGCCCTTCGACGATGGTGATTTCCGCGCTCAGCTTGCGGTAGCGCTCGGCCTGCTTGGCCTGCCGCCGCAGATTGGCGGCGCGCTGTTCCATGTCGCCCAGGATATCATCGAGCCGGGCCAGATTCTTCTCCGCCGCGCGCAATTTCTGTTCGGCATCCTTGCGCCGGACGTGGAGGCCGGAAATGCCCGCGGCTTCCTCCAGCATCTCCCGCCTGGCTTCCGGCTTGGAGGAGATGATATTGGAAATCTTGCCCTGGCTGACCAGCGCCGGACTGTGCGCGCCGGTCGCGGCGTCGGCGAAGATCAGCGCGATATCCTTGGCGCGGACATCGGTGCCATTGGCGCGATAGGCGGAGCCGGCACCGCGCTCGATCCGGCGGACAATTTCGAGTTCGCTGTCATTGTCTCCCACGTAGAGCGAGGAGACGTCGTCGGTCTCCCGTTCCGCGGTCAGCGTGACTTCGGCAAATTGCCGTTCGGGCCGGTCCTCGGTACCGGCGAAGATCACGTCCTCCATGCCGCCGCCGCGCATCGACTTGGCGCTATTCTCGCCCATCACCCAGCGGATTGCCTCGAGCAGGTTGGACTTGCCGCAGCCATTGGGGCCGACGACGCCGGTCAGCCCTTTTTCAATCCGCAGTTCGGTCGGGTCGACAAAGCTCTTGAAGCCCGAAAGTCTGAGCTTCTTTATCTGCATGGGCCGGGCCCCATGCTATCCCTGTCGGTCACCAGTTTCAAATCGCGCCCCCTTCAGCGATTGGTCCAGCGCCTAGCTTGCGCCGGCCTCCTTCAGCTTTGCTTCGACCATCGTCCAGTTTGTACCGTCTATTTTCTCGCCGTTGATCAGGAAGGTCGGGGTGCCCTCGATATTAAATTGCTCGGCGGCTTTCTGGGTGTCGTTCATCAGCGATTCTGCCGCTGCCGTATCCGCCAGGCAGGCCTTGGCCTGGTCTTCCGAAATGCCGCGCTGCTGGAAAAAGCTGATCAGTCCCAATTGTTCTGCCAGGCGCACGAAGCGGGAATCGGGAGCGGATTTCAAAATGTCGTTATAGGTGGCTTCACCCATGGACTGCGCCTTTTCGAACATCGTGGCCTGATAGCCCAGTGCCTGTTCGGTCAGCGGGAAGAAGGGCGCTTCGCCGCCGCAGCGGGAAAGGATCGCGGCGCTGAGATCGAGCGGGTCGCGCACAAAGTTGCGGATTTCGAAACTGACCTTGCCGCTTTCGACATATTTGTCGCGCAACGGGGCGAAGGCCTGCTCGCCGAAATCCTTGCAGTGCGAGCAGGTGATCGACATATATTCGACCAGCTTGATCGGTGCATCCGGATTGCCCATGACAATGCCGCCGGCATCGGTTTTCGATACGGTCTCGGACCATTTCTGTCCTTCGGGCGCTTCAACCGCTTCGACGGAAGCGGAAGAGCTGGCTCCGCTCTCTCCTTCGGTCGCGTCGCCACAGGCGGTCAGTGCCAGGGCCAAGGCCAGCGGAGCGATGTAGTTCAATGTGCGCATATTCTGTTCCCGTTTTCTGAAATGATCATTTGGTTATTGCGGAAGGGCTGCCAATTTGGGCCGCAACGCGGTCCAGCTGTGAACATTCGCCAGCGGTTGGCCAGCGAGCGTAAAGCTGGGCGTGCCGGTCAGCTTGAGCGTGTCTGTGGCATATTTCGTCATCGCCAATATCTTGTCCTGTTCAGCCTTGTTGGACAGGCAGGCATTGATCTCGGCCGCCGTAAAACCGCGTCCTTCCATCAGCGCGTCCAGCTCGGCCGCCTTGGCAATTTTCTTCAGCCGCTGCGGAACCGTGCCCTCGTTGATTGTCTTCATCACATCGGGGGACGCGGACTGGAATTTTTTCAGCCAGACAGGTTGCTGCAGCAGCAGCGCACGGTGATTGCCGAAAAATTTGGTACGACCGCCACAGCGCGCCAGCATCGCCGCGGTCAGGTCGATCGGATTGAGAATCAGGTTGCGGATCTCGATGCTTACATGGCCCTTGTTGACGAAATTACTGGTAAGGGGGCCATGGGCCTCGGTTTCGAATGCTGCGCAATGATTGCAGGTATAGCTCATATATTCGGTCAGCTTGTACGCGGCCAGGGGGTTGCCCATGACATGACCGCCCATGGCGGAGAGGGTGACCCGCTTCGACCAGTCGGTCTGCTGTGCCGATGCCGGCGAGATCATCACCACTGCTGCCACCACTGCCGAAGCAAGATACGCGCTTCTCAACTTCATCTCTCGTCCTTCTTCCTGTCGCCGCCACCGATCTTGCCGACGACCTTGATGCTCAGCCTGGCATCGTTCTTAGGGTCCGCTTCCGCCTTTGCAACTGCCGATGCCAGCGATTCGAGCACCCGGTTCAGTTCCGGATCGCCAATATCGCGCAGATTTTCGCCTAGCTGGATCGGTGCGGGCTTCAGCGAGGCGGGCAGCGGAACCCTTTTTTCCTTGTCTTTCCTTGCTGTTACGGCACCCTGTCTGAATCGAATCTGACTGACGGCACCATAGCCGAAGAAACGGTTCACCCGCTCGATGATATCCGGCGCAATATGCTGCATCAGGGTGGAATAGGCGCCGCTGACCAGCAGATGCAGCGTGCCGCCCTCTTTCTCGCCGCGCGGGAAACGAATCGATTCGGGCAGGGACACCGCGGCATAGCGTTCGCCGACAATTTCCGGCCAGCGGCTGACCACCGACGACTGGATGAAGCCGTAGCGGCGGAAGGCGGCGCGGCCGATTTCGGGCATCAGGTCGGATATACTCTTCGCCGGACCGCCGCGCGGACGCTGATATTTCTGATATTTGCGGACAGCCGACTTGGCAGATCTTGTTGACGATTTTTTTGGCGCAGCCTTACCATTCTCTACGCTTTTTGGCGTTTCATCGCCATTTGTGCCAATTTTCTTCGCCATCGCGGTCGTTTATGGCATGGCGCGGCCATGGCCGTCGATAGTTTCCCTGCCAAGGCACGCAAAATTTCTGCCAATATTGGTGCACATTATGTGGATAACGCCAGAAAATTGCCCTGGCGGTCTCCGCCAGGTGGCGATTTGCCCGATCCCTATCATGTCTGGCTGTCCGAAATCATGCTCCAGCAGACCACGGTTGGCGCGGTCAAAGGCTATTTCGAGAAATTCACCCGGCGCTGGCCGACGGTCGAGAGTCTGGCCGCGGCCGAAGAGACCGATGTGCTGGCGGCATGGGCGGGGCTGGGCTATTATGCCCGGGCGCGAAATCTTCACAAATGCGCTCGTTATGTCACGGAAAAACTGAACGGAATCTTTCCTCAGAAAGAGTCTGAACTGCTCAGGCTGCCGGGCGTGGGCAGCTATACCGCAGCGGCGATTGCCACCATTGCCTTTGGCGAACGGGCGGTGGTGGTGGATGCCAATATCGAGCGGCTGGTGGCGCGCCTGTTTGCGATCGACACGCCGCTCCCCGGAGGCAAGAGCGAGATCCGGGCGGCCATGAATGCGATCACCCCGCGGCGGGGTGCCGGCGATTTTGCCCAGGCCTGCATGGATCTGGGTGCGACCATCTGCATATCGAAAAATCCGAAATGCGATCTTTGTCCGGTACGGAAGCACTGCGCGGCGCTTGCCGCCGGCGATATGGAATATTACCCGGTGAAGCCGGCAAAGAAGGACAAGCCACTGCGGCGCGCGCGCTTCTTCTGGATCGAGCAACAGGGCCGGATATTGCTGGCCACCCGACCGCCCGCCGGCATGCTCGGCGGGATGCGCGCGCTGCCGGACGATGGCTGGGCGGCGCGCAATGACGGCCATGCGAACCCGCCGATGGCCGGTCAATGGCGGGTGCATGACAATATCATCCGGCACAGCTTCACCCATTTTTCGCTTGTCGTCGATTTGGCAGTTTATCAGGATGAAAAAATCGCTACTGATATGCATTCCAATATCTGGTGGCCGCTGGACAATATTGCGGAGGCCGGCTTGCCAACCCTTTATGCCAAGGCCGTGAAATGGAAATTGAAGGAAGAGTTATGATCGCCGAAAAATCTGCAATATCGTCGCTGGGTTCTTCCTTTTCCCGGCGTTCCGTGCTTGGCGGAATCGGTACCGGGGCTGTTCTGGCCAGCATGCCAGGCATCGCCCTTGCCCGGACCCCGGCCATCGGCTTTCCGGGACTGACCAGGATCATCAACGAATATGTTGCGGACAAGAAGGTTGCCGGCATGCTGGCGATGATCGGATTCGGCCAGGCAGCGCCGCAGGTGATATCTGCCGGTTCGCTCAGGCTTGGCGGAGACAAGCTGGTCGACAGCAACACATTGTGGCGGATGTATTCGCAGACCAAGCCGGTCACCGGCATGGCGACGATGATGCTGGTCGAGGACGGCCTGATTTCGCTGGATCAGCCGCTATCGGACATTTTCCCCGAGTTCGCCGACATGCAGGTGCTGGTCGATCCGGAAGGCGCGCTGGACAAGGTCGAGCCGGCCAAGGCACCGATCACCATCCGCCAGCTGCAGACCCATACCGCTGGCCTGGGCTATACGATCATATCGAAGGGGCCGATCCGGAAAGCCTATCTGGCAGCGGGCCTGACCCCCGGTCGGGTCAGTCGCAATCCGATCCCGGGGATTGATGCCGGTGCACCGACGCCGGACATCATGACCTTCATGAAGCGGCTGTCGGAACTGCCGCTGGTCTATCAGCCCGGTAGCCAGTGGAGCTATTCGCTCAGCCATGATGTGCTCAGCGCCGTGATCGAGAAGGTTTCCGGCAAGCCGCTTGACCAATTCCTCCAGGAACGGATGTTCGGACCATTGGGAATGAACGAGATATATTATCAGGTGCCGACGGACCGGGCCGGCGATCTGGCCGACAATTATGCGCCGTTCGCCGGATCGCTGATCCCGATCGATCCCGGCGCGACCAGCATCTTTCTCGACAAGCCTCCCTTCGCCTTTGGCAGCACTGGTCTGGTCGGCACCGCCGGCGATTATGACAAGTTCCTGCAGATGCTGCTCGGTTTCGGCCAGCTGGGCAATGTTCGGGTGATGAAGCCCGAAACGGTCAGGCTCGGCATGTCGAACCTGCTTCCCGAAACCGCCAGTACCAAGGGCACCTGGGTGGCCAATCACGGCTTTGGCGCCGGCGGACGCTCCGGTCTGGGAACCGCGGTCAGTCCGGCCGGGACGTTCGGCTGGGGCGGCGCAGCCGGGACATCGGCCTTCGTCGACACAGTGCGCGGACTCCGCGCCGGCGGCTATACCCAATATATTCCGTCGAACAGCTATCCCTTCCAGTCGGATTTCCCGAAATATGTCTATGCAGATCTGACGGGCAGTGCCCAGGCAGGCGCGGGCAATACCAGCCCCTGACCGGAGTGCGTTTCCTGCCAGTCGGGCAGGGACAGAAGTAAAAGTGGGCCGGAGACAAGATGCTGACAGATCGAAATAATATTGTGCCAACATTCGCGGGTGGAACGCTGGACCGCGCCGATCAGGTGCGGGTCAATCCGGACAGGTTGCGCGCCGCGATGATGAACCCACGCGCCAGATTGCTGAAACTGGATGGCCTGAACCCGGTGTTTGATGATCATGGTGATCTCGCCTGGGGCGCGGCCTATGAAGCATCGCCGGACAATGACCTGCTGCTGCTCGGCATTGAAGACGAGACGCCCCTGTTTGCCGAGCTCAACGGGGCAGGCGATGCCGGACCGGCCGCAAACCGGGCGCTGTGGCAGACGCTGGGCAGCCTGCCCGCGGATCAGGCAGCAATTTATGCCACCGCGCGGAGTCTGGTCGACTGGCATGCGCGGCATGAATTTTGCGCGCAATGCGGCAAGCCGACCCAGTCCCGCAAGGGCGGCTGGGCGCGCCTGTGCGATCCCGAAGCCGGCGGATGCGCAGCAGAACATTTTCCGCGCACCGACCCGGTGGCGATCATGCTGTCGGAATGCGAGGGCAAGGTATTGCTGGGTCGCCAGCCGCGCTTTCCGCCCAAAAGCTTTTCCGCACTTGCCGGATTTCTGGAACCGGGAGAGAGTATCGAGGGCTGCGTGAAGCGCGAATTGTTCGAGGAAGCCGGCATCAAGGTGCGGGATGTGCGCTATGTCGCAAGCCAGCCCTGGCCGTTCCCCTCGTCGCTGATGATTGCCTGCACCAGCGTGACCGATGATCCAGCGCTGACGCTAGACGAAGAGGAAATCGAGGAAGCGGCCTGGTTTTCGCTCGACGAGGTCAAGGCGGCGATGGCCGGTGATGCCGATGCTCTTTTTGTCGCCCCGCCGCCATTCGCGATCGCCCATGATCTGCTCCGGCACTGGCTGGATGAAAAGGGCTGACGTGAGGGACCGGTACAAACCGATGCGCGCGTCCGGATCACCTGGTCAGGATCTGTTCGAGAAAGTCTAGACCAGGCCCAGATTCGCCAGTTCGCCGAGCATTTCGGCGGGCATTTCCTCCGCCCCTTCCGCGCCTTCGGCCAGATCGGGTGGCGCATCCTTTTCCTCGAGATAGCGCCAGCCCTGATGCGCGCGCTTCGGTATCGGCTGGACGGCGATCAGCCGCGGCTCGAGTCTGATCCACTGCCGGCCCTGGCCATTGTCCATGAAGCCGATGATCGGCGAGCGGCCGACAATCTTTTTTGCGTGAATCCAGTAGAGCGAGCCGCCCGCCATTTCCTCGTGCCGCTTCGGCAGATATCGCGTGGTCAGCCTTGCTTCGCCACCGGTCTCGCTATGGTTCTTGTGTGATTCCAGCCATCTGCGCAGCGTCGCCGGGCTTTCGCTGCGATAGGCAATCTTGGTCATGTTGAGTGGCATGAATATTATCTGTGGGCGACGGCCGGTTTAGTCAAGCATGTTCCGTATCGCCCGCATCGGAGCGACCCGACAAAATCCCGGTTGCCAGATGATTCTAATTGCAAATGATTATCAATATCATATTATGCAGGGAATCGGAAATGGAGGAGAGACAGATTGGGCGAGATTCTGGAAAAATTGATGGTGCCATTGCCGGACATCCGGCTGATTCCGGCGGTCGAGGCGAGACTGATCATCGCCTTCCGGCTGGCCGTGGTCGCGTACAAGAATGACTTTGAGTGCAGCGAGCAGCTGTCCGACCGCCTCGGCGGAAGGCAGGCCGCAACACGGATCCTGATCCTGGCGGAGACGATCGGCTTTGCCTGGCCGGAGCCTTTCCAGATTGGTCGCCCGTGCTGCTGGCAAGTCACCCCGGACGAAATGTGGCTGGCCGCTGCGATTCGCCTCGCCGCGGCCGGAAACCGGCCCGCCTTTGACAGGCTCAGCTGCGAAATGATCGGGGACGACGAACGCGAACGGATATTCAATGACCTGCGCAATTTTGTGACAGCCTATACCGGATCCCGGAACGGGGTCTAAAGGCTGACCATTCCGCTGCCGACGGCCAGGCTGAGGAAGGCGAGAAAGCCCATGGTGTCGGTGATCATCGTGACAAATACCGACGAGGCCAGGGCCGGATCCTGATCAAGCCGGTCGAGCATCACCGGCACGAAAATTCCGGCAAATCCGGCGATCACGATATTGATCAGCATGGCCAGTCCGATGACTCCCCCGAGTATCGGGTTGGCGAAGATCAGGCCGGTGCCCAGCCCGACCAGGATAGCGATCGTGCCGCCGTTGAGCAGGGCGATCCGGAATTCGCGACCGATGATCCGGCGGGTGTTGGAACGGGTCAGTTCGTTCATGGCCAGCGCACGTACCGAGACCGCCATCGTCTGGGTGCCGGCATTGCCGCCGATCGAGGCGACGATCGGCATCAGGATGGCGAGGGCAACCATCTGCTCGATCGCGGCGCCGAAGATCGAGATGACAAAGCTGGCGACCAGCGCGGTCGCCAGATTGGTGATCAGCCAGCGGACGCGGGCCTTGTAGCTGTCGCGGATCGGTTCGTTGATGTCGCCGTCGCCGGCACCGGACAGCAGCAGCACGTCCTCGCTGGCCTCGTTCTCGACGATATGGAGAATGTCGTCGACCGTGATCATCCCGATCAGGCGGCCGTCATCATTGACCACGGCGGCCGAGATCAGATTATATTTCTGGAAACGCAGGGCAACTTCTTCCTGGTCCATGTTGACCGGGATCAGCGTCTGCTCGCGCTTCATGACATCGGCGATGGCAATGTCGCGCGGGGTCCGCAGGATCCAGCTCAGCTGGCAGGTGCCGATCGGGCGGAAAGCCGGATCGACCACGTAGATTTCCCAGAATTCGGTGGTCAGGTCGTCATTCTTGCGCAGATAGTCGATCAGGTCGCCGACCATCATATGTTCGGGCACCGCGACAAATTCGCGCTGCATGATGCGGCCGGCGGTTTCCTCCTCGTAGGTGAGGGCGCTCTCGATCGCGGCGCGATCCTCGGCATCCAGTTCCGCCAGGACCGCCTGCTGCTCGCCCTTTTCGAGATCCTCGATGATCGCGACCGCGTCATCGGTGTCGAGCTGTTCGGTCAGGTCGGCAATCTGGCCGGCATCGAGCGCCTCGATCACGTCCTCGCGGACATGCTCGTTCATCTCGGCGAGCACGTCGGCGCTGACCAGATCGCCAAGCGCTTCGGCCAGCGGCGCGCGCTCGTCGGCACCGATCAGCTCGAACAGATCGGCGATGTCGGCATTGTGGAGCGGGTTGACCAGTTCCTGCGCCAGCGCGCTATCATTGTCCTCGACCGCCTCGGAAACCGAGCGGACAAATTCGTCGGTCAGCCGGTTGTCCTCGTCGAGGACATCTTCCCGTTCGACGTCGGCATATGGAGCGTCGTTGATCTCGGTCATCGCGATGCTCCCTTGTTGCGCTTGTTCGGCTGCTTACTAGTCGTTGCAACGTTGCAAATGCAATCTTTTGTGACAATTATCCCAAGGCAGGGTGATTTTTCCGAACGGCTTGCCTATATGCGCCCCAAGAACGATTCAACGAACGAAAAGGAACCAGCCTGATGGCCCACGAAAAAATGACTCTCCACCTCGAAACCGGCGATGTAGAAATCAAGCTGCGACCCGATCTGGCTCCCAATCATGTCGCCCGGATCACCGAGCTGGCAGCCGAGGGCTTTTATGACGGCGTGGTCTTTCACCGCGTCATCAGCGGCTTCATGGCCCAGGGCGGCGATCCGACCGGCACCGGCATGTCCGGCAGCGACAAGCCTGATATCGCCCAGGAATTTTCCAAGGAACCGCATGTCGAGGGTACCTGCTCGATGGCCCGGACGATGGACCCGAACAGCGCCAACAGCCAGTTCTTCATCTGCCTCGACGATGCCGGTTTCCTCGACGGCCAATATACGGTCTGGGGCGAAGTGACTTCCGGCATGGAAGCGGTGCACGCGCTGCCCAAGGGCGAACCACCGGCAAAGCCCGGCGCGATCAAGTCCGTCACCCTCGGCTGATCGACCAGCATGCGTCTCGACAAACCCAGGATCGCCCCGCTCGCCGAATCGGAACTCGACGAGAAGAGCCGGGCGATGCTGGGCGAGCGTTTCCAGTCCGGCAGGATTCTCAACATCTTCCGGACGCTGATCAAGGCACCGAAAGCCTATAAGGCATTCATGTGGTGGGGCGGCTATATCCTCTCCGGCCATAATGACCTGGCGCCGCGCGAGCGCGAGATCATCATATTGCGCACCGGTTTCAACTGGAAGTCGGGCTATGAATGGGCGCAGCATGTCCGGATCGGCAAGGATTGCGGCCTGTCCGACGAAGAGATCGAGCGGATCAAGGCCGGGCCGGATGCGCCGGGCTGGACACCGCTGGAACGCGCGATGCTGCAGGCGACCGATGAACTGACCGGGGACGGCCATATCGCGGATGCAACCTGGGCGGCGCTGGCCGGACTCAGCGAGAAACAGCGCATGGATCTGGTGATGACGGTCGGCCAGTACAGCCAGGTGTCGATGATGCTGAACAGCTTCGGCGTCCAGCTCGACGATGATCTGGCGCTGGACCCCGATCTCGCCGTCTAGAACAGGATTCTAGAGACCCGCCTTGACCACCCAGTCATGGAATATGCGCACCGCGCGGTTTTTCATCTCGCGTTTGCGGCATACGAACCAGTAGCTGTAGGGGCTGTCGACCTCATGGTCGAACAGCCGGACCAGCCGCGCGTCATTGGCGTCCGAAAAATGTCCGCCATGCATGATCGCGATGCCGAGCCCCTGGGCCGCGGCTTCCAGCATCAGCGGGCCGCTGTCGAGATGGTCGATGCCGGCCGGCTGCAGATCGGGCAGACCCACGGCTTCTTTCCACTGGTCAAAGGCGCGGGTCATGTTGCTGTGGATCAGGATATTGTGATTCTTCAGATCTTCCGGATGCCTGACCGCGTTCGGCCCCTTGGTCAGCTCCACCGAGGCGATAGCGTAGACCTTGTTGCTGTCCAGCTTTACCGCATAGAGATGGGGATCGACATCATCGCTGATGATGATCGCCGCATCGACCGCATCGCCCAGCATATTTTCCGCATGGGCGGACGTATCGACGTCAATGTGCAGCTTGGGATAGAGTTTCTTGAGTTCCGGCAGCCGCGGCAGCAGGCGCGTTGCTCCGAACAGCGGCAGCACGCCGAGATGCAGGCGCATGTCACCGCCGGTAACGGTCATCTGGTCGACCGCCTCGCCGATGGTTTCCATTGCCGGGGCAACCGCTTTCAGCAATGTCCGGCCATCCTCGTTCAGCACCATCGACTGGTTGCGCCGTTCGAACAGGGGCTTGCCGATATGATCCTCGAGCGACTTGATTCGCCGGCTGAGCGCAGGGGCCGACAGCGCCAGTTCGGCGGCCGCAGCTTTGGAGGACCCCAGGCGGGCCACACGGATGAATGCCTCTAGGGCACGAAGGGGAGGAAGACGGCGCATCGATTGATCAATATTGTGGCTAAATGGGGTTTGTGCAATGCAAAATGAAAGTCGAATTATAAGAACGGCTGAAAACAGTCACTAGCATTATTGCTAAGTTGCAATATGTGCAACATTTAATGTTCTTTTCGCACTTGCACAATAATCCAATTCCCTGCATTCAGAATGGGCCTTTCAGGCATCCTCTCCTAAAAACTTTTCAGGCCAGTTCTTCGGAACTGGCCTTTTTTTTGCCCGGTTCCGCCCTGCGGCCCGGCAATTGAAAATCGGAGTCGCATATCGCCCCGCTCATCCCTATCTTATTGTAAACAACCAAGACGATAATATAGGAGGTACGCCCCCAGTGTCCGATCCCGAGCCAGCCAAAAAACCCCCCGAAGACGAAAGCAAGCTGCTGAAACTGCAAGTGGCCAATGCCCGGCCGGAAGACAGCGGCCGGGGACTGGCCCGGCTGTCCCGGGACAATCTGAGCAAATTGGGATTGATCGAGGGTGACGTGGTCGAAATCATCGGCAAACAGGCGACACCGGCGCGGGCGGTGCTTCCCTATCAGGAAGACGAGGGTCTGGATTTTGTCCGGCTCGACGGGCTGCAACGCGCCAACGCGGGCGTCGGTGCCGGGGATTTTGTCGAAATTCGCAAGGTCGAGTCGAAGCCGGCCAAGAAGGTCGTTTTTGCGCCCGCCCAGAAGGACCTGCGGCTGCAGGGCAATGGTGGTGGCCTCAAGCGCAGCTTCATGGGGCGCCCGCTCAAGGCAGGCGACTTTGTCGCAACTCACGGCCAGCAACAGGTGGATCGCGGCGACATGCCGCCGCAATTGCGGCAGATGCTGGCGGCTCCGGCCTTCTCGCTCACGCAAATACGGCTCAATGTCGTTTCGACCGTTCCCAAGGGTATCGTCCATATCGAAGGCGACACCGAAGTCGAGCTGCGGCCGGAATATGAGGAATCGACGGAACACCGCCGCGCCGATGTGACTTATGACGATATCGGCGGGCTGCAGGAAACGATCGACCAGCTCCGCGAAATGGTGGAATTGCCGCTGCGCTATCCGCAGCTGTTCACCCGGCTCGGAGTCGATCCGCCACGCGGGGTGTTGCTGCATGGTCCTCCGGGGACCGGCAAGACGCGTCTCGCCCGGGCGGTCGCCAATGAAAGCGAAGCCGAATTCTTCCTGATCAACGGGCCGGAGATCATGGGCTCCGCCTATGGCGAATCGGAAAAGAAGCTGCGCGAGATTTTCGAAGCGGCAACCAAGGCCGCGCCTTCGATCCTGTTCATCGACGAGATCGATTCGATCGCGCCGAAGCGCGGGCAGGTGCAGGGCGAAGCCGAAAAACGGCTGGTCGCGCAACTGCTTACCCTGATGGATGGACTCGAATCGCGGGTCAATCTGGTGGTGATCGCGGCAACCAACCGCCCGGAAGCGATCGATGAAGCCTTGCGTCGTCCCGGCCGCTTTGACCGGGAAATCGTCGTCGGCGTGCCGGATGTTGCCGGACGGCGCGAGATACTGGGCATCCACACCCGCGGGATGCCGCTGGATAAAGCCGTCGATTTGATGGAACTGGCGCGCACCACCTATGGTTTTGTCGGAGCAGATCTGGCGGCGCTGACCCGGGAGGCGGCGATCGAGGCCGTGCGCCGGATCATGCCGAAACTGGATCTCGAGTCGGAAACCGTGCCGCCGGAAGTGCTCGAGGAACTGGTTGTCTTGCGCAATGACTTTGTCGAGGCGCTGAAACGGGTGCAGCCATCCGCCATGCGCGAAGTCATGGTCCAGGTCCCTGATGTCCGCTGGGAAGATATCGGAGGACTGGACGATGCGCAGCTGCGGCTGAAAGAGGGTATCGAACTGCCGATGAAAAATCCGGAAGCCTTTATCCGGCTGGGAATCCGGCCGGCCAAGGGTTTTCTGCTCTACGGCCCGCCCGGGACCGGCAAGACACTGTTGGCCAAGGCCGTGGCGCGTGAAGCCGAAGCCAATTTCATCGCCACCAAGTCGAGCGACCTGCTTTCCAAATGGTATGGTGAAAGCGAGCAGCAGATCGCGCGTCTGTTTGCCCGCGCCCGGCAGGTGGCGCCGACGATCCTGTTCATCGACGAGATCGACAGCCTGGTGCCCGCCCGTGGCGGCGGCATGGGCGAACCGCAGGTAACCGAACGCGTCGTCAACACCATTCTCGCCGAGATGGACGGTCTGGAAGAAATGCAGTCGGTAATCCTGATCGGGGCAACCAACCGCCCGGGTCTGGTGGATCCCGCGCTATTGCGTCCGGGCCGGTTCGATGAGCTGATCTACGTCCCGGTTCCGGGCAAGGCCGGCCGCCGCATGATCCTGGCCATTCACACATCGAAAATGCCGCTCGCCAAGGATGTCGATCTCGACGAGATTGCCGAGAGCACGGATCGCTATTCCGGTGCCGACCTGGAAGATCTGGTCCGCCGGGCGGGTCTGCATGCGTTGCGCGAATATGGCGGGCTGGTCGAGACCGTCCAGATGAAGCATTTCAAGCAGGCGCTGAAGGACAGCCGCGCATCGGTTACGCCGGAAATGGAGGAAGAATATTCGAAGATGGAATCACAGCTAAAGCAGAACGCGATGCGCGCGGAGCCGATCGGTTTCGTGTCCCCGGGAATGTTGACTCCGGTCAAGGACAGCAAGCACTAACGCTCGCTGTCGATCCGTTCGTCCAGCTTGAGGGTCCTGAACCCCCAGCCGAACAGGAACAGGCAAATGCTGGTCGCGAGCCAGAAGGGCAGGGGGCCGGCATAGGTGTAAAGCAGCACGCCTATGGCGGGCGAGAGGATGAACGCCATGCCGTTCACCGAGGCGACCATTCCGGCGACGCCGTTCTGCTCCGAGCGTTTCACGGCGAGCGAAGCGCCGGCGGTAAAGCCGGGACGGAACAGGCCAAATCCCAGAGAGGCCACTGCAAAGCCGATGATGATGCCGTGCAGGTCGTGGGAAAATCCGATCAACAGGCAGCCGCCGGCACCCATGACCATGCCCCATAATATCGAGGAGCGTGGTCCCATTTGCAGCAACGGGATCAGTCCCCACTGGGCCAGCAAGGTCGCGGCGGCTCCCGACATCAGGACGATCCCGGTCATCTGGATGCCCATCTCGGGATCGTCGCGCAAGCCGAGCCGGTCGAGCACGAGAAACCCGACCACGCCCAGGATCAGCGCATGGGCATTGCCGCCCAATATGCCGGTAACCAGCCACGGCTTGATCCTCTCGTCACCCCAGCGCAATTGCGGTGGCAGGAAGGCTTCGTCCTCGCTGCAGTCATCCTCGTCCTTCAGGCTGTTGGAGGAAGGGGCAGAACTATAGGGTTCCGAGGTCACCACGCCACGCGCCCGATAGCCGGGGTTGTCATTCGGCAGTTTCAGCGCCAGCGCGATCATCACCAATATGCCGATGGCGGCAAAGGCGAACATCGGGCTGGAAAGGCCGAGAAAGGGTATGATCAGCAGCGGCGCAATGGCCGGGCCGACAATCGTGCCGAGACCGAAGGACGAAGAGATGAGGGACAGCGCCTTGGTCCGGTCCGCGCGGGCGGTACGGGATGCGACATAGGCCTGCACAGCGGGCGGAGCGGCGGAACCCAGACCGCCGTACAGGCTGCGGAAGAAGGCAAAGAGGATGAAGGTCCACAGCGCGCTATACCAGCCCAGCAGGCCCATGAACAACGCCAGGCCGGCCAGCGCGAAGGAGGTGGTAAAGCCGATCATCCCGAGGTGCATCAGGGCCTTGCGACCGCGATGGTCCGACTGGCGCGCCCATTTCGGAGCAGTATAGACCCAGAGCAGCGCCGACCAGCTGAACGCCGCGCTCACCCAGAAATCGGGAATATGGAGCTGGGTGCCGATGGTCGGCAGAATCGATTGCATCGCCGTATTGCCCGATGCGGTGACCAGCATGACCGAAAACAGCACGGCCATGCGGGTGCTGTCGATGGGCTGGGCATCGGGAAAGGTGGACACCTTTCGGGCCAGAGGTTCAATATCCGGGGAATCGGCCATGGACGGTCTATGCCATGCTATTTCTGCCAGTCATAGCCGCGTTCGACGCGGGCGACATGAAGGCTATATGCATGATACCACCGGTCCCGGCCCTGATCCCGAATCCTCGCATGATCCGGGTGATCGCGCCACGCGCGGGCGCTGGCATCATCGCGCCAGTAGCTGACCGTAATGCCGAAGCCGTCCGCCGACCTGGCATGATCCTCGCCGAGATAGCCCGGCTGCCGCGCCGCCAGGTCGCTCATCGCTGCTGCCGCCGCCTGATAGTCCTCTTCCTCCGCACCGGAGCGCTGTGCGCAGAAAATCACGGCAATCGAGTCTTTTGGATGGAGCGGCATGGCGCGCTTTTACCCGTTCGATTGCAACGGGCAAATGCTATTATATTTGTCACCGGCGCTGTAACGCCCTAGTAAGACAGTTTGACCCGCTACCGGAGGACCACAGTGACCAACAGCATTGCCAAAACCAAATTCGTGGACCGCGTCAAATCCGGACTGGACCGTCGGCTCGGGGCCTGGGGGGTTTTCTTCAAGGGCTTCCTGAAACATCCCGTAATGGTCGGTTCGATCATTCCTTCATCGGACAGTACCGTCAAGAAGATGCTCGAACCGGTGAAATGGGACGAGTGCAACCTGTTCGTGGAATATGGCCCGGGTGTGGGCACCTTCTGCCGTCCGGTACTCGAGCGGATGAAGCCCGGGGCCACGCTCGTCGTGATCGACCTGAATGCGGATTTCATCGACTATCTGGGCAAGTCGATCCGCGACAGCCGCTTCTATCCGATTCACGGATCCGCTGCCGATGTGCAGAAGATCATTCGCGAACTCGGGCACGAGAAAGCCGACTATATCCTTTCGGGCCTGCCGTTCTCGACATTGCCCGACCAGCTGGGTCCGAAAATCGCCAAGGAGACATTCGACGCGCTCCGACCGGGCGGCGCCTTTCTAGTCTACCAGTTTGTGAAGAAAGCGCGCGACTTCATGGCGCCGCATTTTGCCCATATCGACAGCGGCTATTCTTTCTGGAATATCCTGCCCTGTCACCTGTTCTGGGGGTGGAAAGCCAAATAGCCGCTCGTCGATGGCTGTCGGACGTTCGTCGAAGCCGATGATCGGCCAAGGCCCGTTTTCCGGCATGTGCAATCCAATATCATGTTCAATTTGATCGAGAGGAAAATATCGATGTCCCGCGTGTCTCGCTCCCTGTTTCTGGCTCTGACCACTACTGCCTTGACGGTTGCCGCTCCTGTCCTGGCCAAGGATCACGAAATGGCCAAGCCAGCGCCGGTCCGCGAACTGGTGGCAGCGGTCGACATTCCCTATGAGGAATTCACGCTCGACAATGGCCTGAAAGTTCTCGTCCATACAGATCGCAAGGCACCCATCGTGGCGGTCTCGATCTGGTATGGCGTCGGTTCCGCCCACGAGCCGGAAGGCAAGACCGGCTATGCGCATCTGTTCGAACATATCATGTTCAACGGATCCGAAAATGCACCGGGGGATTATTTCGAGCCGCTGCGGCAGATTGGCGCAACCGATCTCAACGGCACGACCTGGCTCGACCGGACGAATTATTTCCAGACCGTGCCGACCTCGGCGCTCGAGGTTGCGCTGTTCCTCGAAAGCGATCGCATGGGCCATCTGCTCGGTGCCGTGACCCAGGAGAAGCTCGACAACCAGATCGGCGTCGTGTCGAACGAAAAGCGCCAGGGCGACAATCAGCCCTATGGCCTGGTCGGCTATCGGCAGACCGAGCTGCTGTTTCCGGACGACCATCCTTATGGGCATGACACGATCGGGTCCCTGGAAGATCTGGAGGCGGCTTCCCTCGACGACATGAAGCAATGGTTCACCGACCATTATGGTCCGAATAATTCGATCCTGGTGCTGGCCGGGGATATTGATGCGGCCACCGCGAAGCCGCTGGTCAATAAATGGTTTGGCTCGATTCCCCGCGGCAAGCCCATTCCCGAGCTCGATCCCGCGCTGCCGACGCTCGACGCGCCGGTTTACGAGGTGATGAAGGACAAGGTCGCCACCACCCGCATCTATCGCAACTGGGTGGTGCCCGGCCTGAACGATCCCGAATATACCCCGCTCGATGTCGGCATGACCGTGCTCGGCGGGCTGGCCAGTTCGCGGCTCGACAATATCATGGTTCGCGAAGAGAAGAATGCAGTCGCCGTGTCCGCCTTTGTGATCCCCTTTGTCCACGGCAGCCTGGTCAATATCCAGGTGGACGTGAAGCCGGGTGAAGATGCGGATGCCGTGGCCAAGCGGCTTGACGAAATCATTGCCGATTTCATTGCCAGTGGCCCGACCGCAGACGAGGTGCAACGGGTGGCGACGCGCGATGCCGCGGCGCGCATTGCCGGGCTCGAACAGGTCGGCGGCTTCAGCGGCAAGGCGGTGGCGCTGGCCCAGGGCGAGCTTTATTCGGACGATCCGGAATATTACAGGAAGGAACTGCAGCGCCTGGCATCGACCACGCCGGAAGCGGTGAAGGCCGCGATGCAGAAATGGTTGACCCGGCCCGTGGTCGGCATCCGGGTGGTCCCGGGAGAGCGGGATGAATATCAGGAAGTCGGCGCCGGCAAGGGCACCCGCACCGGCGTTCTGACCGCCCCTGCCTATTATATGCAGGATGACCTGGCTGGCACGGTAACCGCTCCCGACCGGTCGTCACTGCCGCCCGTTGGCGAGATTCCCAATGTCGATTTCCCGGATGTCGAAACCGCCACCCTGTCCAACGGCATCAAGGTCTATTTCGCTCGCCGCGATGCAGTGCCGATGACCCGGGTGACCCTGTCGTTCAACGCCGGCAACAGCGCCGATTCCCGCGACAAGCTCGGATTGCAGAATTTCGTGACCGAGATTCTGGACGAGGGCACGACCAGCCTGACCTCGATCGAGATTGCCGAACAGCAGGAGCGGCTGGGTGCCAATATCAGCATCGGCGGCGGGCGCGACCGTACCGATGTCGATCTGAGCGCGGTCAATCCCAATCTCGATGCTTCGCTCGACCTGATGGCGGATATCGTGAAAAACCCGGCCTTCAATGCCGATGATATAGAACGCATACGCATTCAGCAGCTGACCGCGATCGAACGGGAGGAAAATGATCCCCTGAGTATCGCCAGCAACGCGCTGCCGCCGCTGGTCTTTGGCAGCGAGCATCCCTATGGCCGCGGCCTGTCCGGGAATGGTACCAAACAAGCCGTCTCGACGATCAGCCGCGACGACCTCCAGGCTTTCCACGAGCGCTGGATGCATCCGGCCAAGGCGACCATCTTTGCCGCCGGCAATATCGGCAAGCAGGAACTGGTCGACAAGCTGGAGCTACGTTTTGGCCGCTGGAAGGGCGAGGGAAAAGCCGCGCCCGCGAAGAATTTCGACGCCGCCATTCCGGAGGCCGAGGGCAGGATCATCGCCATCCACCGGCCGAATTCCCCGCAATCGATCATCCTCGCCGGTCAGGTCCTGCCCTATAAGGGATCCGACGATCTGCTGACCCTCGACGCGGCAAATGAAATATTGGGCGGCAATTTCCTGTCCCGCATCAACATGGATCTGCGCGAGACCAAGGGCTGGAGCTACGGCACCCGCAATACGGTGCTGCGCGGGGAAGACCGCGCGCTCTACACGATTCGGGCACCGGTCCAGACCAACCAGACCGGCCCCGCCGTCGCCGCGATCGATGCGCAGGTCAGGGACTTTCTGGGGGACAAGGGCGTCACCCCGGCGGAACTGGAGCGAACAGTCAACGGCAATGTCCGCCAGTTGCCCGGCCAGTACGAGCGCACGCCCAGCATATTGAGCCAGATGCAGGCCGACGTGATGTTTGGCCGGCCGTCCGACTATGCCGAAACCATCGCCGATCGCTACCAGGCGCTGACCGCGGAAGAGCTCAACAAGGCAATGGCCGACGCGATCGAACCGGAAAAGTTCACCTGGGTGATCGTGGGTGATGTCAACAAGATCAGAGGCCAGCTGGACGCGCTCGCCATGCCGGTCGAATATCGCGGCTATGAAGCTAGTGACACTGCTGTTAATAGTGAAGGCAGTTCGGACGATTCGGCGGACAATGGCGAGTGACTACCAGCCGTGCCGGATCAGGGCTTTGACATAAAAGGAGAATGGAATGTCTATTGATGGAACTTATGCCTGCGTGACCAAATCCCCGATGGGAGACCAGACCTCGGAATTCACCATCGTGACCGATGGTGACACGTTTACCGGTACCAATACCGGTGCCATGGGATCGATGGACGTCGAGAATGGCAAGGTCGACGGCAATCACATCACCTGGGAAATGAACATGACCGTTCCCATGCCGATGAAGCTGGAAGGCGATGCGACGATTACCGATGGCCAGCTGGCCGGTTCGGTGAAGGCGGGCGCCTTTGGTGAAATGGCGATGACCGGCACCAAGAAATAATCGATTGTTCGAGTCAAGAAAAAGGGCCGCCACCCGGTGAGGTAGCGGCCCTTTTTTTGTTTGCTGTCGGTTCGGTCTAGCGGACCACAACGCTGACTGCGCGCCGGTTCTGTGCCCATGCGCTTTCGTCGGAGCCGAGGGCTTCCGGCCGTTCCTTGCCATAGCTGACCGTGGTCATCCGCGCCGGGCTGACACCGAGCGAGGCAAGATAGTTTTTCGCGGCATTGGCGCGGCGTTCGCCGAGCGCCAGATTATATTCGCGCGTGCCGCGTTCGTCGGCATGGCCCTCGATGGTGATCTGTGCATTCGGATTTTGCGCCAGCCATTGGGCCTGGCTCTGCAGGATCGCCTGATCCCGGGGATCGATATTGAAGCGATCGGTATCGAACAGCACCCTGTCGGACATGGTGTTGGCCAGGAAATCGCCCTGCGAACCCGGTGCATAGCCCGGACCCGTTGGCCCGGTCGGTGCCTGCGGCTGTTCTGTGCCTACCGGCGCTGGCGGCAGTTCTTCGGGTGGCTTCTTGGCGCAGCCAGCCACAGCCAGGCTGGCGGTAATCAGGAGGGGGGTCGCATATTTGATCATCATTCTGCTCCTTGTTGGTTTTGCCCTTCGGCTTTATATAGCCTTTTTTCAGTAACTTGTCGCCATTCAATTTTACGGCAACAAGGGCCCCCATGCAGGATCAGACCCGTTGACCGGAGTCGGCAGCTGCCGCTCGTTGCGACCGGTCAGGTCGACTTGCCATATTCCGGTGCGGCCGCTTCCCCGGGTGGTGCGGAAAAACTGGATTACCCGGCCATTGGGTGCCCAGGTCGGCGCCTCGTCCTGCCAGCTGTCGGTCAGCAATCTTTCGCCGCCACCGCTGGGGGTCATCACGCCGATGCGGAAATTGCCCGCCATCTTGGTAAAGGCGATCAGGTCGCCGCGCGGGCTCCATTCCGGCGTGGCATAGCGGCCGCCGCCAAAGCTGATTCGCCGTTCGTTGCCGCCGTCTGCGCTCATCACATAGAGCTGCTGGCTGCCCGACCGGTCGCTTTCGAAGACGATCCGGCTGCCGTCGGGCGAAAAGCTGCCGCCGATGTCGATGCCGGGAGAAAAGGTCAGCTGCTGCGGCCTGCCGCCGCCCGCCGCCGAGATCTTGTAGATATCGGTATTGCCGGCAATGGCCATGGAATAGAGGATCCATTTGCCATCGGGCGACCAGCGCGGCGCAAAGGTCGGATTGGTGCTTTGCGTGATCAGACGCTGCTGACCGGTGCCGATATCATAGATATAGATGCGCGGATTGCCGTCGAGAAAGCTTAGATAGACAATACTCTTGTAATCGGGCGAGAAGCGCGGGGTCAGGGCCGTGGCCTGACCATTGGTGATGAACCGGTGGTTGGCGCCGTCGCTGTCCATGATCGCCAGCCGCTTCACCCGGTTCCCCTTGGGGCCGGTCTCGGCAATATAGGCGATGCGACTGTCGAAAAAGGGCGATTCGCCGCTCAGCCGCGAGTAGATCGCATCGGCGCATTTGTGCGCCGCCCGCCGCCAGTCGCGCGGTTCGACGACAAAGCCCTGGCGGGTCAGCTCGGTTTCCAGCGCGACGTCGTAGAGATAGCAGCCGACCGTCAGCTTGCCATCGGGATTGGCCCGCACAAAGCCCTGGATCAGGGCCGAGGCGCTGGTGCCGCTCCAATAGGGGAATTGCGGGGCGGTAACCTCGGCATAGCTGATCGCGCGTACCTGGGTCCGCCCGATCGGCTTGAACAGCCCGCTGGAGCGCAGGTCGCTGGCGATCACATCGCTGATCTTGTCGCCCAGTTCGCTGGTGCTGCCGGCTGGCGTGTCGACGCTTTGCGGCGTGGGCAGGCCGGGCACGGCGATCACCAGCTCTTCGCCGGCACTATTGTCGACATCGACGGTCAGCTGCGCGTGCGCGGTTGCGGTCAGGCCGAAACAGGCGACCAGCGAAAGAAGCAGGGTTCGGATATGCGGGAGGGCGAATTGCATGATTGGTCTCCTAGACACCAAGATAGAGGACAGGTTTGATAACCTTCCATTCATCGTAATATTTTTCCGGAAAGGTTGTGTATGGCGCTGCCAGCCGGACAGCGGCGATGGCGCGTTCCTGATGGATGTCGACCTGCGAACGGTTGCTTGGCGTGATGCCGGTGGTCGTGGCGGTCGGTGTGCCGATGATCCTGCCGTCGGTGTCGAGCCGCGCGGTGACCGTGGTGCGCAACAATTCCGCGTCGGCACCGGTTGGCGGGCGCCATTGCTGCTTGACCAGTCGGTATAATTCCCGCTCCAGCGAGGCGACGGCGGCTGCCGAGGCCTTTTCCGCCGCGATATTCTGGTTGCGGCTGACCGACGGCGCATCGGTGACGCCCTTCAGGAAATCATCGCCCAGCCGGGAGCCGCGCGGCTTTGGCTTGGGCTTGGGTTCTGCCTTGGCGGCGACGCTGGCCGGCTTGTCCGGGCGGCGCCGGGGTTCGCGCGATACCGGGGCCGGTGTGACCGCCGGCTTGGGCTTGGCCTCGGCTTTCGGCGGTTCGGGCAGCGGCTCCGGCTTGACGAAGCTGCTCTCTTCCGGCGCGCCCAGTTCCGGAGCAATGCTGGTCGCCGGGGTCACTTTGGCCGGGTCGGGCGCCGCGCTTTCTAGGCCAACTTCATCGGCGATCATCACCTCGATCGGCTTGTTGCGGAACGCATCGCTGGTGTCGTTGAGGATGCTGACGGAGAGCACGCCGAACAGGGCCACATGACCCGCAGCCGCTATCCCCAAGCCAATTTTTTCAGCTTTCTCCATATCAGCTGTCCACTCTTATGGCGCCTCGGATGAACCTGTAGTGACCAGCGATACGCGATTCAATCCCGCCCGGTTGAGCTCGCCCATCACGCCCATGATCAGCCCATAGTCGAGCGTCCGGTCGCCGCGCAGCATGATCTGGCGCGGATCTGCCGGATTCTGGTCGGCAGCAATCTGGCGCAACCGGGACTCCAGCGCAGCGCGGCTGAGTTCCTCGTCCTCGATAAACACACGGCCTTCGCCGTCGATCGAAATCTGTACCGGTTCCTGCTCCTGTTCCAGCGCATTGGCCCGGCTTTCCGGCAGGTCGACGGGGACGCCGGTAACCAGCAAGGGGGCTGTCACCATGAAAATGATCAGCAGCACCAGCATCACGTCGACGAACGGTGTGACGTTGATCTCGGCCATTGGCGCGCGTCTGCGACTGTTGCCGCGCCGCCCGAGGCCGGACCCCATGTTCATGCCCATGCTCAGTCCCCCAGTTCCAGTTCGCGGCTGAGCGTGGAATGGAATCCGTCGGCGAATCGCCCCATCCGGGCTTCCAGTTTGTTCAGGCGATGGGAGAAACGGTTATAGGCGATAACCGCTGGAATGGCGGCAAAAAGGCCGATGGCGGTAGCGAAAAGCGCCTCGGCGATGCCGGGCGCGACCACCGCCAGCGAGCTGTTCTGTTCCGCGGCAATGGCAGAGAAGCTGCGCATGATACCCCAGACCGTACCGAACAGTCCGACAAAGGGCGCGACGCTGCCGACCGTGGCAAGAAAATTGAGCCGGTCGGCGATCCGGTCCACTTCATGGGCGATGGTGGTGTTCATGGCGGTGGCCAGTCGCTGCCGGGTTCCTTCCCTGTCCACCGGTCCCTTGGCAGTCGAGCGGCGCCACTCCCTGACCCCGGCAGCCATGACCCGCGCGCTGGGCAGGCTCGACTTGCCATATTCGTCATAAAACCGGTCGATATTTTCGGTCCGGGCAAAATCCTGTTCGAACTTTTCGGATTTTCGAGAGGTTTGCGCGATGGTCATGCCGAAGCTGACGATGATCGCCCAGGTCCAGATGCTCGCCAGCAGCAGGCCGATCATGACCGTCTTGACGACAATATCGGCTTCCATGAAGAGCATGAGGGGAGAGAAAGTGCCGGAGGTTGCTCCCAGCGAAATTTGGTCTAGCAAGATGTGATATCCTTCATTTCCTGTCAGTCTGGTCCATGACGCTCGCAAAGGCCTTTGTCCACGATTTCGGTTGCCGTCGCGGACGTCCGGCGGGGCTAAGAAAGGCTGCATGAACCGATGCTGACGTAATCTGGTCCGATCCGCGCATGATCGTCTGTTCGATGATCACGCTGGCCGCGCGAAGCTCCTCTACCGTGCTGATGATTACGAGATCATCGTCCAGTTTTGCCGGCAGCAGATATTTCATCCTCAGATCGACCACGGCATAGACGCCTTCACCGCTCTCGTAGGCTGCATTCTGGTCCATGTCGAGCTGGCGCAGCATGTCCGAACGGGCCCGCTCCATATAGCGCAGATAATTGGCGTGATAGACGATGCCGGAAAAATCCGTATCCTCGAAATAGACCCGGCAGGCGAAATAATGTTTTCCGTCTAGGAATCGGCCATCATGCGGCCTGACAGTATCGCGCACCAGGGGGGGAATATCCATCAGGGAACATTAGGCGGTTGGATTTGCCGGCGGAAGGGGGAATGTTCGGCAAATGCGCAACTGAGCGCAAATTTGAGTCTGCCTGCCTGTCCAGCCGTAGCCACCGGGTCCCGAATGCGACAGGTTACATGATGGCGCCCGATCCAAAGGCGGACGCCATTGCTACCCTAAAGCGGAGAGCAATTGTTCCAGCCGGGTCCCCGGACCGCACGACCGGGCCGGGCGCCGGTCATCGAGCCATCCTGCAGAACCGCCTGGCCATTGACCAGCACATGATGCATGCCGACGGCGAACTGCTGCGGCTCCGCATAGGTCGCCGTGTCGGCAATGGTGGCCGGATCGAAAATCACCACATCCGCGAAATGGCCTGCCGCCAGGCTGCCCCGATCCTTCAGGCCGAGATTGCCGGCCGGGAAGCTGGTCAGCCGCCGTACCGCATCGGCCAGGCTGGTCCGCCTTTCCTCGCGGACATATTTGCCCAGAAATCGCGCAAAATTGCCATAGGCGCGGGGATGGGTGGACGATTTCAGGAACACGCCGCGCGGGGCAAGCGCGGCCGCGTCGGAACCGAAGGACATCCAGGGCAGGGCGGTCTGCCGCGCGACATTCTCTTCGTCCATCAGGAAATAGACCACCTGCACCCGGCTGCCGTCCTCGATCACCAGATCAATCGCCGTCTCCGCCGGACTGCTGCCGCGCATTGCCGCAACCTCGGCGAGGGTCTTGCCGGTCAGCGGCTTCAGCTTGTCATTCTTGAATCCGACCAGCATCGTCTTGTCCGCCCCGGCATGATAGAAGAGATTTTCCCAGCCATCGGGCTTGCCCTGCATTTCGGCCAGCACGCGCTTGCGGATTTCGGGGTCCTGCAGGCGCTTTTTCCATTGCTCGTAGCCGCCTTCCTGCACCCAGGTCGGCATCGCCGCGTCAAGACCGGTGGAGCCGGCGGTATAATTATACATGTTGGCGGTGATCCGGAGACCTTTCGCGCGCGCGGCCTGGATTTTCGCGATGATCGCGTCGAGCTTCCCCCAATTGTCCCTGCCGGCCTGCTTGAGATGATAGATTTCCGCGGGGCCACCGGATTTTTCCGCAATTTCTATCAGCTCGTCAATCGCCTCAAGGACATGGTCGCTCTCGTTGCGCATGTGGCTGATATACATGCCGCCGCAGCGCGCCGATTCGGTGGCCAGCGCGACCAGTTCCGGTGTCTCGGCGTAGCTGGCAGGGGCATAGATCAGCGAGCTGCCGACACCCATGGCGCCGTCATCCATGGCCTCGCGGACCAGAGCGCGCATCCTGTCCAGCTGAGCGGCATCCGGATCGACATCGGCATGGCCGAGCTGGTTGATCCGTAACGTCGTCGCGCCGACAAATGTCGCGACATTGGGAGCAATGCCGCGTGCCTCGATGAAGTCGAAATATTCGTCCAGGGTGCGCCACGGGATCGCGTAGCGGATGTCGCCCTGCCGACCCTCTTCGTCCCGGGCCATCTTGTCGGTCAGCGGGGCTTCCGACGTTCCTTCGCCGAACACTTCCAGGGTGATGCCCTGGCGGATATCGCTTTCGCCCGCGCCATCGGCGATCAGCGCATCGCCCGCCCAGCTCAGCATGTTGATGAAGCCCGGGGCCACCGCCAGTCCGCGGGCATCGATCACCCGGCCCGCGCTGCCCGCTATTTCCGGGGCGACCGCGACGATCCGGTCATCCCGGATGGCGACATCGCCGACATAGGGCTCGCCGCCGCTGCCGTCGACAATCAGTCCGTTGTCGATCAGGATATCGAAGGAACGGCTCGCGGCAACGGGCGTGACGCCGGTTTCGGTGACCGTCGTGCAGGATGCCGCCAGCAGCAGCGCCGCCGTGAGCAGGGCCTTGCCGAAGGGCCCCCGACGCATTGCCGTTCTATTCATTGACCGAAAGCAGATCCAGCGCGGCTGCCGTCATCGCCTCGGTCCCCAGCGTCACCGATTCCCGGGGCGCAATCTTGAAAAAGGGCGAATGATGGGAGGGCACCGGAGCGCCGCCCGCCTTCTCGCGGTCAAAGTCGGCCTGGGGGGTTCCGCCGACCGAGAAATAGACGCCGGGCACATCGGTATTGGGTTCGACAAAATAGGCAAAATCTTCCGCCCCCATGCCCTCGCGCGGCTGTTTGTCGAACACCTCTTCGCCGAAGCGCTTGGCAAACACGGCCTTCACCCGCCTGGTCAGCGCCGCATCATTATAATTGGCCGGAGTCGATTCGTGCGACACAAGCACTTCCGGCAGCCTGTCTTCGGGCAGGCCGTTCATCCGGCCGACATTGGTGGCAATGCGCTTGATTCCTTCCAGCAGCTTTGCTCGCGTGGCCTCGTCGTCCGAGCGCACCGTCAGCTGCATCACTGCCTTGTCCGAGATGATATTATGCTTGAAGCCGCTGTGGAACGAGCCGACGGTGATCACGGCGGGCCTGAGCGGCGCGATTTCCCGGCTGACAATCGTCTGCAGGGCCATGATGATTTCCGCCCCCATCACGATCGGGTCCTTGCCCCGGTGCGGCGAGGCACCATGGGCGCCAACCCCGTGGACGATGATGTCCACGCTGTCGGACGAACTGCTCTTGATGCCTTCGTCGAGGGCAAGCTTGCCCGTCGGCGTGTCGGCAGAAACGTGAAAGGCCATGGCATAATCGGGCTTGGGAAAGCGGCTGTAAAGTCCGTCCTCCATCATCAGCTTGGCGCCGCCAATGCGTTCCTCGGCCGGTTGTGCAATCAGCACCAGAGTGCCGGCCCATTGATCCTTGCGGGCCGCCATCTGGTTGGCGGTGCCGATCAGCGAGGTGATATGCACATCATGGCCGCAGGCGTGCATGACCGGCTTTTCCTCGCCGTCGATGCTGACCTGTTTCGCGGTCGACTTATAGTCCAGGCCGCTGTCCTCGACCAGCGGCAGGCCGTCCATGTCCGCGCGCAGCATCAATGTCGGACCTTCGCCATTTTTCATCACCGCGACGACCCCGGTGCCCCCGACTTTTTCGGTGACGGTGAATCCGGCGGCACGCCATTTCTGCGCCATGATCGCGGCGGTGCGGCTTTCCTTGTAGGACAGTTCGGGATTCTTGTGGAAATCGAGAAACAGGGCTTCCAGCTGCCTGTCATAATCCGCTGCGATCGCCGCGGCGAGATCGGGTGAGGTTGCACTGTCTTGCGCCGAAACCGGTGCGGTCCAGATCAAGGCGGCTGTCGCAGCCAGAGCCAAAAGATGTTTCATGATTTTCCCCTGTGTTTTTTGCCTCTATGCCGGACCAAGACGAAATGCGCAAAGCTTGTTGCCTTCCGGGTCGCGGAAATAGGCGGCGTAAAAGGCCATCGGGCCTTCGTCGCCGCGGACGCCGGGCGCACCTTCGTCGCTGCCGCCCAGTTCGAGCCCCTTGCGGTAGAAGGAATCGACCTGCGCGCGCTCCTGCATCTGCAGGGCAATCATATTGCCATTGCCCGGCTGCGCGGCCTTGCCATTATCGGGCTTGGTGATGGCGATCGATGGCCTGGTCATGTCGACACCGTAAAGGGTGAAGCCGTTTTCCTCCATCTCGATCAGCCGCTTCGCGCCCAGTTCGCCAAGCAGCGCGTCATAATAGGCGCGTGCCTTGTCGAGATCATTGGTACCGAGCGTCACATATCCGATCATCATTTCTCTCCTCAATTCTTGACGGGGATGGCCGCGAAATTGGTCTTGCACACGCAAATCTTGTTCTGATCCGGATCGCGGAAATAGGCACCGTAGAACATGTCGGGTGCGCGCCAGCCGGGATCGCCTTCGTTGGTCGCCCCTTGCGCAAGTGCGCGGGCATGGAACGCATCCACCTCTTCGGTCGTCTCGCATTGCAGCGCGACCATCGTGCCATTGCCGTGACAGGCCTCGCCCTCGTCATAGGGCGACGTGATGCACAGCATCGGTTCGCCGGGTGTCTTGCCGTAAAACTGGCCGCCGGCGGGCGTCTTGAACAGCCGCCTGATGCCGGTTCCCTCGAACAGCGTGTCGTAAAAGGCAAAGGCTTTGTCTTTATCGTTGGTGCCAAGCATGGTGTAGGCGATCATTCCTTCTCTCCTGATGATCATTGGGGCAGTGATTCGGTTGCGTAGTGAAACCTATCATTTGCAGGAAGAGATGCAATGACCTCAGGGGTCATTTTTGTCGCCAGGATGCCGAGCAATCGAACGGCCCACAAAAGCAAAGGGCAGGGTCGAAATGACCCTGCCCTTTTTCTGCTTCGTTGCGCAAGCGCCGGGATCATCCGGCCGGACAGGCACCGATCCGCTTGCCGATGCTCTTTGCGGTAATATCCATTTTCATGCCGGATGCGCCGCCCTTCATGTTCATCGTCATGTCGTAGCTGCTCGGTCCATATTGACCATCCATCGCCATGGTCATGTTGCCGGGAGCGCCGCCCATGTTGCTGCAGACCATTTCCGACGACACCGCGCCGCCGCTCATGCTGAACTTCTTGACCTCGCAATTGGTTTCTTCCTGTGCCGCGAAAAACTCTGCGCCGGGATCTTCCGCCTGCTCCTTGGTGATGCAGGACTTTGAGGTGGTGACCTTCCCCTTCATGCTGTCCATGATGCCGGCCGGTGCTCCCTCTGGCAGGCCGTCGATCTTCACATCGACGATTTCGACGCTATTTTCCCATTCGCCGGGTTCGAGCGTGACGCGGTTCATTTCCTCGGCCACTTCTTCCGCGGTGATCTTGCCGTCGCCATCATGATCCGCGCCCTTGTCCGAACAGGCGGCTGTCAGACCGAGTACGGCCACTGAAACCAGTAATATTCTCACTTGAAAATTCCCCAAATTGTGATGCTCCTCCAGCGACCATAAACCTATGCGCTGCCATTGTAAATTTTCTATCACGGCAATCTGCCGATAACTCCATTCCGGGGATGACATTGGACCCTTTTTGTTCCATATCTATTCCATGACAGAATTGGTAATCAGAAGAGGTCTGGCGGAGCCGGACACCGGCAAGGATTTCGTCCCGCACAAGCCCAGCCGTCCGGAAAAGTCGGAAGGCGGAAAGCGGTTCAAGCTGGTCAGCGATTTCGAACCCGCTGGTGACCAGCCCGATGCGATCAGGGAGCTGGTCGAGGGGATGCGCGAGGATGAGCGCGATCAGGTGCTGCTCGGCGTAACCGGGTCGGGCAAGACCTTCACCATGGCCAAGGTCATCGACGAGCTGCAGCGGCCGGCGCTGATCCTGGCCCCCAACAAGATCCTGGCGGCGCAGCTTTACGGCGAGTTCAAGAATTTCTTCCCGGACAATGCGGTCGAATATTTCGTGTCTTATTATGACTATTACCAGCCCGAAGCCTATGTCGCGCGGTCGGACACCTATATCGAGAAGGAAAGCTCGGTAAACGAGGCGATCGACCGGATGCGCCACAGCGCGACCCGTTCGCTGCTCGAGCGCGATGACGTGATCATCGTGGCATCGGTGTCCTGTCTCTACGGCATCGGCTCGGTCGAGACCTATTCGGCGATGATCTTCGATCTGAAGAAGGAACAGACGGTCGATCAGCGGGATATCATCCGCAAGCTGGTGTCTCTGCAATATAAGCGCAATGATCAGGCCTTCGCGCGCGGCAATTTCCGGGTGCGGGGCGACAATCTCGAGATATTCCCCTCCCATTATGAGGACATGGCCTGGCGGATCAGTTTCTTCGGCGACGAGATCGAGGAGATTGTCGAATTCGATCCGCTGACCGGCAAGAAGGGCGTGAGCCTCGACCGGGTGCGGGTCTTTGCCAATTCGCATTATGTGACGCCGGGGCCGACGATGAAACAGGCGACCGAGGCAATCCGGTTCGAGCTGGCGGAGCGGCTCAAGGAACTGGAGGCCGAAGGCAAGCTGATCGAACATCAGCGGTTGGAACAGCGGACCAATTTTGATCTCGAGATGATTGCCGCCACCGGCAGCTGCGCGGGAATCGAAAATTATTCCCGCTTCCTGACCGGGCGATTGCCGGGCGAGCCGCCGCCCACCCTGTTTGAATATCTGCCCGACAATGCGCTCCTGTTCGTGGACGAAAGCCACCAGACCATTCCGCAAATCGGCGCCATGTCCAAGGGCGATCATCGCCGCAAGATCACGCTGGCCGAATATGGTTTCCGGCTGCCCAGTTGTATCGACAACCGGCCGCTGCGCTTCAATGAATGGGACGCGATGCGGCCGCAGACGGTCAGCGTCTCGGCGACGCCGGGTCCCTGGGAAATGGAACAGACCGGCGGCGTGTTCAGCGAACAGGTGATCCGCCCGACGGGGCTGATCGATCCACCGGTCGAGATCAAACCGGTCGAGGATCAGGTCGATGACGTGATCAACGAATGCCGCAAGGTTGCGGCGCAGGGCTATCGCACTTTGATCACCACGCTGACCAAGCGGATGGCGGAGGACCTGACCGAATTCATGCACGAGGCGGGGATCAAGGTCCGCTACATGCACAGCGATGTCGAGACGCTGGAACGGATCGAGCTGATCCGCGATCTCCGGCTGGGCGTCTATGACGTGCTGGTAGGCATCAATCTGCTGCGCGAGGGGCTGGATATTCCCGAATGCGGTCTGGTGGCGATACTCGACGCCGACAAGGAAGGTTTCCTGCGCAGCGAAACCTCGCTGATCCAGACCATCGGCCGCGCCGCCCGCAATATTGATGGCCGGGTCATCCTCTATGCCGACCGCATGACCGGGTCGATGGAGCGCGCGATCAGCGAGACCGACCGTCGCCGCGAGAAGCAGGTCGAATATAATCTGGAGCACAATATCACGCCGCTCTCGATCAAGAAGAATATCGGTGACATCATCGCCCATGTCGCGTCCAAGGACATGGTCACCGTACCGATCGACGACGATACCGACCATCTCGTTGGCCACAATCTGCGCGCGCATATAGAGAGTCTGGAGAAACGGATGCGCGAAGCCGCGGCCGACCTGGAATTCGAGGAAGCCGGCCGCCTGCGCGACGAGATCCGCAAGCTCGAAGCAGAAGAACTGGGCCTGCCCGCCGATCTGCAACTGGCAAAGCCCAAGGGCCGGGCGACCGAGGGCAAGCCGGGTACGCGCAAGATGCGCTATGGCAAGGTTCAGCGGAAGACGCGCTAAATAGAAATGGCTTGCTAATCTATTAAAACTATCATAGCTAACTCTCTCAGAGAGGCTAGCTATGCAGATTGATATAGATTTTGATGTATTTAAAGCTTTGACTATTTTGCGCGAAGGTGAGGGTGATTCCTATAACTCTGTTCTTCGGCGACTATTAAAATGGGACCTATATACTAATATGACCCATTGACGTGGGTCACAATATCACCTATAAGAGTGTCATCAAACGGAGATGATACGGTGATTAAGCAGTTCGACAATCTGATGCAAATGATGGAAGCCTTCCCTAATGAACAGGCGGCGATCGACCATTTGCAAGCCATCCGCTGGAAACACGGTGCGTTCTGTCCTCATTGTGGCAGCACGAAGGTCTATCACTTTGCGGATCAGCGCAATCACAAATGCGGCGACTGCCGGAAGCGGTTTTCAATCAAGGTCGGCACGATCTTTGAGGATAGCAAATTGCCTTTGCGGAAATGGTTTATGGCAATCTGGCTGGTAACCTCGCACAAAAAGGGAATAGCCAGCACACAGCTTGCGAAGGATATTGGCGTCACTCAAAAATCGGCTTGGTTCATGCTTCATCGGTTGCGCCATGCAGCCCAAACCCCTTCATTCAACCGCCCTTTGATAGATGAGGTCGAGGTGGATGAAACATTCGTAGGCGGAAAAGAGAAAAATAAACATGCTTCGAAGCGGACTGGCGGCAAACAAGGCGGCGCTGGCAAGATTGCCGCTCTTGGTATGCTGGAGCGCGAAGGTGAACTCCGGACAATGGTAACTCCAAATCTCCGCGCTGGCACGATACAGGGCGCTATTAGGGCAAATGTAGAGACTGGCACTGCCGTAATGACAGATGAGCACGGCGCATTCCGTGGCCTCTCAAACGACTATTATCATCACACCGTCAACCACAGCGCCGGCGAATATGTCCGCGATTATTGCCTTCACACAAACGGAATTGAAAGCGTGTGGGCGCTGTTCAAGCGCCAGATTGTCGGGACTCACCATTGGCTATCCCCAAAGCATATCTCGCGCTACCTTGGCGAGATGACGTGGCGCTTTAATCGCCGCGAAATGGACGAAGGCGAGCGCGTGAACAACCTCATTGCACAAACCAACGGACGGCTTACATATAAGGATCTGATCGCATGAGTGACGAAAAACGAAAACCGCCGTTTGGGCTTGATATGCCCTTTGGAGAAGCGCTGGAGAGGTTTATCGGGACAGACCGCGATGAGGTCTTAGAAGCGGAGCGGGGGGGTCCTGTCCGCAAAACCAAGAAAAGATCAAATATGCTCACATGGTCCAAGAACTTATCGCAAACTGATGCACAGCAACCCACAACTGGCGGGCTCGTGCAATATCTGCGCCTCGTAAGCGGCAGCCTCTCCAGTGAGGATTTCCAAACATGGTTCAGAGATACGTTCTTTAGCGGTGCCGCTTGGACGGCGGGGAATTTTCACAATAAGCCCGTCGAAGAAGCGTATATCCCTTTCCAAGTCACGGTTGGTGGAATGAAGCTAGGCGTCCAGACCATGAAAGTTACGCACGACGACACACGGCAAAACAACAACAATGCCCCCAACACATGGATACACTGGAATGACCAGATGGAGAGCCTTCTGCAACTGAACGATTTGTCAGGGAAGACTATCACACTCACTCGACAGGATGATGGAACCTTCAATCTCGATATTTAAGCCGCCTTCGAAACGGACTCAGTCTCAAAAATCCAATTCACCGTGGATCGGAAGTGCCCCATCTTGTCGCACGTGCAATAATTGATCTCGCAATCAGGGACAGACGAAAGGCGTTCCTTTACAACGTCCATTAAATCGAGTGCGCCGCTTCTGAACAATGTCACATCCTGATTTAATTCAATTCCGATGGCGTGTCGGCCTTCTGCGGCGGCTGCCACAATGAAGCTACCAGAGCCAAAGGCATTGTCCAAAACAACGTCCCCTGGTTCCGTATAGGTTCGGATGAGGTAGCGGCCTAAGCCAACCGGCTTTTGCGTAGCGTGATAGACCGTGCCCTCGCTCTCCGCTGTTTTATAATAGATAACATCAGTCGGGTATCTGCCGCCCTCACTGTGGACTCGAACGGGCTTGAAATCTCCGTATGAGCCTGTGAGCTGGTTTTTACGCACACCTTTGTCGTATGCGTCCCCGCCGCTCATTTGCGGGGAGTATTTGGGCTGCTTGGGATAAAATACGCAAATATCCTCATGCTTGCGGAGCGGTTGCTTTTTGGCATTGAGAAAATTGGTCGATTTCGACTTTTCCCAGACAATCTTGTATTTGAACCAGTCCTCATTGCTGAACATCAGGCGAGCCGTGAACGGCCCTTGTCCGGTCAGCACCACGGCACCACGAGGTGCGAGAATACGCTCATACTCTTTCCATAGCTTATCGAGTGGAATAACGCTGTCCCAGCTATTTTGTGTTGTGCCGTAAGGGAGATCGCATAGAATGAGATTCACCGATCCGTCCGGTATCGCCTTCATCGCTCTAAGGCAGTCCGCTTGTAGCAGGGCCACTCTTGATTGGGTTGACATGATGATATTCTCCTTCGCTTCACGCTTAAGAGAATCTCAAAATATGGTTGTCAAATTATTACCGAGTCTGAGAAAACTAATTTTTACAATGGTTTAATCTCAGTAACTTAGCTTGGGTCACAAATGTATATAGGTCCCATTAAAATTACCGGCCCAAAATGCGCTCTCGCTTGCTGCAGAGGGGAAGCCTAAAAATCTCGTAGAAAAGGTCGCGGCAGGAGAATACCAAAATGCCTTGGCGGCATTCCTTCAAACGAACGGAGTATTCTTTGACAGCATACATTTTCCTGATGGCACTCAATTTCGAGCCGTATACAAGGGTGAATTATACACAGCAGAAATTAAGGATGGCTCTTGGGTTGGTTCCGATGGAATCGTAAGATCAAGTCCCTCGGCGGCTGCAGGTGCAATATCGGGAACTAACGTAAATGGATGGCGATTTTGGCACTACAAAGCGCCGGATGACTCCGACTGGCGCCGCATGGATAGTTTAAAAAGATGATCCGCTCGTTCGCCGATCCCGAAACCGAAAAAATCTGGAACGGCGAGCGCAGCCGTAAGCTACCATCCGATATACAGAACGTTGCACGGCGGAAATTGCGGCTGATCAACAGAACTACCAACTTGTTCGATTTACGCGTTCCGGGCGGCAATCGCTTTGAACAGTTGAAGGACTATACACCTTTGCGCTATAGTATCCGCATCAATGACCAGTGGCGCGTAACATTCCGCTGGTCGAATGGAGATGCGCATAATGTCCGGATCGAGGACTATCACAAGGGATGATGATCGTTTGGACAATGTCCATCCGGGCGATATCCTGCGCGAGGATTATCTGATTGGTAGCGAAATACCGGTAAAGGAGGTCGCCGCTGGAACAGGTCTGGACCTAGAAGAGCTCAGCGCCATTCTGTCTGGTCAACGTTCAATAGACGCCAATGCCGATCTCCGGCTCGCGCGCTATTTCGGCATATCCGAGGGATTCTTCTTGGGACTTCAAATTGATTATGACCTGGAAGAAGTTCGGCGCATCAACGGCCCCGAACTGGACAAGATCAGTAAACGCGCTGCCTGATAATGGCGGATGATCGCCGTTTCGACCAACTGCGCGCAGACATAGATTAATCACATGCGAACCGCTTGTGCAAATTCTCCTGCCGGTTCATGCTACGACCCATAATCTGGGGAGAGAAAATCATGCGAACATCCATCCTTTTGGCCTTGGCAACATCCGCCCTGGCAATCGGGGCTCCGGCCTGTGCGCAGGCCATGTCATCCGAACCATCGACCGACACACAGGCAATGGCGCCCGACTTCAAGGCTGCGGTCGCCGATCCCGGCCGGGACGAGGCAGACGTCAAGCTGGACGAAAGCCGGAAGCCGGCAGAAGTGCTCGCCTTCATGGGACTCGAAACCGGGGACAGCGTGCTCGATATTTTTGCCGGGGGCGGCTATTATAGTGAAATCATGGGCCGCGCGGTCGGTCCGGGCGGATCGGTTATCGCCGTCAATCCGCCGCAGTTCACCACCAGCGAGCAGTCCAGGGCCAAATGGGCCGGCGTGACCGAGCGGCAGCCCAATGTGACGATGGTGGCTTCGCAGCTGCCGGATTACGTACCGGCAGCCAACAGCATCGATTTTGCCATGATGCACCTGATCTACCATGACTTTTACTGGGAAAGTGAACAATATAAGTTCGAGAAGATGGATCCGGCGACGGTGCTCTCGAACCTTTATATGGGCATGAAACCTGGCGGCATCGTTGCCGTGATCGACCATGCCGGACTGCCGGGCGATACCCGTGCCGTGGTGGAGAAAACCCACCGGATCGACCCGGCAACCGTCCGCGCTGATTTTCTGAACGCCGGTTTCGTGCTGGACGGGGAAAGCGACATGTTCGCCAATCCCGACGATGATCTGACGCAAAATGTCTTCGATCCTGCAGTGCGCGGCAAGACCAGTCGTTTCGTGATGCGGTTCCGCAAGCCGGAATAGCGGCCCGCGGGTCGGACCCAGTGCGACCCCGGCCGCGAATCGGCCTCACCGGCAACCATCTGGAATATCAGTCCTTTTCACCGGGTTCGCAACGGCCGCCCGGAACAGGTCGCGAGCCGGATCGTCTGCCGCCCGCATCTGGCAAAATATTCCATCATCAATCCAGTGCCTTACGATGAACCACCCAGGTTTCCCTGACGGTTCATGTCCAGTTAGGTAAAGCGTCGCCATATTGAGTGCATCGACAATATCTGACCCAATCAGATGCCGGAGCGGTGCCATGAACGGGGTCAGGATCAAAAAGTAAGAAATTTGCTTGCTCCGCCGGTGCAATCCGGCGGGCAACAGGCGAAGAGTTTGACCGGCGGCGCCTTTGGATAGGGTCGCACGTCGTCGGAACAAAGGCGGGTGGCAATTCCGGGTGGCGTATCGGATTTGTCACCCGATCCTTTGAGACCCCAATTCTTTGATACAATGCCGGTTCAGGCCGGTTTTGCCACTTCCCCGGGAAATATACTGACCGGTGGCTTGCGGGAACTGGCATGACGCCGTCCTGTTTTCCGGCCTCCAGAAGCGCAGGGGCGGCGCGCGTGTAGAGTTGGCGCGTCAGTCCTGCCGTTCGGCCGGGTCACGATGCATATTTGACCGAGCAGCCATAGGGCCGCGACTGGGCGATGCTGACCTTGTCTCCCGACTTGATTTCCTTCAGCGCCGCCAGCACGTGATTGCGGGCAGTCTTGATGTCGGCCGGGTCGGCGGTCGGCTTGTCGTCGATTCCGCCCTGATAGACCAGGGTTCCCGCGCCATCGATGATATACATATGCGGCGTGGTTCTTGCGCCATAGGCCTTGCCGACGAGCCCCTTGCTGTCCAGAAGATAGTTGCTCGACTGGATATCCTGTTTGGCGATCAGCGCCTTTGCCTCCGGGCCGGTCATATGACCCTGTTTTCCCTTTGCACCGCTGTTTATCGTCAGCCACACGGCTCCCATTTGCCGGGCGCTTTTCTGCGTCGCCTGCATATTGCCGCTGCTATAATGTTTGGCCACGAACGGGCAGCCCGGATTATGCCATTCGAGCACCACCGTCTTGCCGCGAAACTGGGATAGCTGCACGGTCTTGCCGTTGATATCCGTCAGCTTGAAATCCTGGGCCAGGGCACCGTTCTTTTGTGCCGCGGCGAGCGGGCTTGCGATCGCCATCGTGGCGATCGCGGCCACGGCTAGAGAGGGAAGGTATCGCATTGATCGTCTCCTGTCATTGGGGGAATGTTGCCAGCCTTGCGCTTTGCACCGGGCCATTCACCAGGTCCGTCAGCGTGGCCACGGTCAGAATCTGCGGCAGTATTACGGGTTCTTCGCCCGGTGCGTAGAAGAGATAGAGCGGAACGCCGGCGCGTCCGTGTTTTTCCAGGAAGCGGCTGATCTCCGGATCCGGCCGCGTCCAGTCGCCCATCAGGACGCTGACATTGGCGGCCCTGAATACCTCGGCGGTCTCGCTGCGCTGGATGGCGGCAGCCTCGTTGGCCTTGCAGGTGATGCACCAGTCGGCCGTGAAATAGGCGAAAACGGGCTGGCCCGATGCGCGCAATTCGGACAGCCGGCTTTCGCTGAACGGTTCGCTGGGCAAGGTTGCGGTCGAGCTATTTGCCAGCTTCCGGCTGTTCATGGCTTCCTCGCCGGGGAGGGCCAGGATGCCACCGACGATCGAGACGGCCATTGCCGCGGCGGTCAGCGCACCACGTGACAGGCCCTTCATCTGTGCGCCGCCGAACCACCACAGGATCAGGGCGAAGAGCAGCAGGAAGATCAGCGACAGACCCAGGGCGTCGGTACCGATCTGCCGGCCGAGCAACCAGATCAGCCCGATACTGGTGAGAAACATCGGAATCGCCATGGCCTTGCGGAAGCTGTCGAGCCAGGGACCGGGCTTCGGCAGCCGGCTGCGGATGGCGGGCACAAAGGCAATCAGCAGGAAGGGCAGGGCTAGGCCGATACCCAAGCCGGCGAAAATCACCAGCGCGGCAATGGGCGGCAGCACAATGGTCGCGCCCAGAGCCGCGGCCATGAACGGGCCGGTGCAGGGTGTCGCGACAAAGGCGGCCAACGCACCGGTCCAGAAGGACCCGGCCGGGCCGTCCTTGCGGGTCAGCCTGTTGCCGAAACTGACATTGGGCAGCTCGAACAGGCCGGCGAGATTGAGGCCAATGGCCGTGACCAGCGCCAGCAGGACGAAGATGATCCGCGGGTCCTGCAGCTGGAAGGCCCAGCCCACCGCTGCTCCGCTCGCTCGCAGGCCGAGCAGGATGGCGCCGAGCGCCGTGGCGACCAGAACCACGCCTGCGGTATAGGCCAGCGCATCGCGCCGGACTTCGGCTTCATTGCCGCCAGCCTTGGCGAGGCTGATCGCCTTGAGACTGAGAATAGGAAAGACGCAGGGCATCAGGTTCAGCAGCAAGCCACCCAGCAAGGCGCCGCCCAGCGCCAGAAACAGCAGCGAGGCGCTTGCCTCTGTCCTGGCGCCGTCGCCGGCCAATGGCAGGCCGGTCATTGCGACTTCGCCCTTGGTTGCGGTGAAGGAGAATCCGCTATGATCGGCGATTTTCAGAACGCCGCTGATGATGTCCAGTTCATCACCGCGTGCGCCGGTTTCGAGGATCAGGCGGTCGCCGTCCCGGCTGAATTTCTGCGGCGCGCCATAGTCGACAAGGCCGTCCTCCTTGATGAAGAAATAGGGCTTGTCGATCTCGACATCGGCGGGCAGCGGCACCGACAGGCGGAACAGGCCGTCACTGGCGGAAAAGCGGGCTTCGCTGCCCAGCGGTCTTGGCAGGGCGGCGCGATATTCGTCGAACCGCTTGTCCGGAGTCCCTGCCGCATCCTGGGCAACGACCTGCAGGATGATCGACAGTTCGTCCTGTTCGGGCACGCAGATTTCGTCGGTGCAGGAAAGCCATTCGGATTTGACGGAAATCGGCAAGGGTCCGGGACGGACGTCTTCGGACAGCGTCAGATTGACCAGAACCGCATAGTCGCCCTTGTAGACATAGTTCATGATGCCGGAGATCAGCAGCGTGTCGGGGACGGGGAATCGAGCCTTGCCCGCGGTCACGCCGTCCGGCAGCTTCCAGTCGAAGCTCATGCCGATGCCCGCATCGCCGGGATTTTCCCAATAGCCGTGCCATGTCGGCTTGGGTTCCATCAGAAAGGCGAGGGTGACGCTTTGCCCGGGCTGGACCTGGCGCGATTCCGCCAACAGCGTGGCGGGCACGTTCAGTTCCCCGTTGCCCAGCCGGTTCTGTGCCTCGGCCACCGGCGCTATCAGCAGGGCGACGAAGGCCAGCGCGATTGCCAAGATACGAAAGTCAAATGTCATAAAAACTCACCATTTCCTGTTTAAGCGCATTAGGCTATTGGCAGACAGCTTTCCATAGCGGTAATTATCAGTGAGGACTATTCGTGCAAAAATCGACTCTCGTTACAGCCCTGGCCGCCTGTATCATATTTTCAGGCACTGCAAATGCCGAAGATGACAATGGGAAAGCCGCTGGCGAGCCGAAACTGGTGGTCGCCATCTCCGTCGATCAGCTTTCCTCGAATCTGTTTGATGAATATCGCAGCAGCTTTACCGGAGGCCTGAAGCGCCTGGCGCATGGCGTGATATTCCCGTCGGGCTATCAATCGCATGCGGCAACCGAAACCTGCCCGGGTCATGCCACGATCATGACCGGCGTCCATTCCGGACGCGCCGGGATCATTGCCAACAACTGGATCGACCTGTCGATCAGGCGCGATGACAAGACCGTTTATTGCGCCGAAGACGAGCGCATCGAAGGCACCAGTTTTGGCGATATCACCGCCGCGACCCAGGGGGACTATATCGCCTCGGCCTGGCATCTTCTGGTGCCCACGCTGGGCGAAAGGCTGAAGAAAACATCGCCCCAATCCCGCAATGTTGCGGTCGCCGGCAAGGACCGCGCAGCCCTCATGATGGGCGGCAAGCAGGTCGACGAAATCTACTGGTGGCAGGGCAAGGGATTTGCGACCCTTCACGACCGTCGGACTTTGCCCTCGATCGCGGCGCTGAACCAGGCGATCGGGACAACGATAGACAAGGCCCGCCCCGCCTATGAAACGCCGGCCCAATGCGCGGCGCGCAACGCCAGGATCATGCATGGAGAGGGCAAATCCGTTGGCGACTACGCCTTTCAGCGTCCGGACGGCGCCGCCAGCATTTACCGGGGCTCCCCGGATTTCGACGGTTCGGTAATCGCGGCAGCCTCGGCGCTGGTCAGCGAAATGAAGCTGGGGCAGGGCGAAGCGACCGATATCCTGTCGATCGGCCTGTCCGCGACCGACTATATAGGCCATGCCTTCGGGACCCAGGGTCTGGAAATGTGCATCCAGATGGCCGAACTGGATCGCTCGCTCGGTCAGTTTTTCGATATTCTGGACCGCGAAGGCATTGACTATGCGGTGATGCTGACATCCGATCATGGCGGCCTTGATCTGCCGGAACGGCTGATCCTTCAGGGCGTGCCGACGGCGCAGCGGGTTGACCCCAATCTCAATGCCAGGGCGATTGGCCAGATCGTCGCCAAGGATCTGGGGATTCCGGGCGACAAGCCGGTGCTCCATGCAGACAGCCCATTTGGCGATTATTATGTCAGTCTCGATCTGCCGGAACAGCAGCGGCAGCGGGTCAAGGATAGCGCGATGGCACTGATCGCATCGCATGCCCAGGTGGAAGCGGTCATCGACCGCGACGATCTGGCGGGGGTCACGGTGCCGAATGGGTCGCCGGAATCATGGACTCTGGCGCAAAGAGTCAAGGCCTCCTTCCATCCGGACCGGTCTGGCGACTTTGTCGTTCTGCTGAAAAAGGCCGTCACCCCGATTGCGACAACCGCTCGCGGCTATGTGGCAACCCATGGCAGCCCCTGGGACTATGACCGCCGCGTGCCGATCCTGTTCTGGCGGGAAGGCATCCGCCAGTTCGAGCAGCCGCTGTCGGTGATGACGGTCGATATAGCCCCGACGCTGGGTGCGCTGATCGGCGTGGAAATCCCGGCGGAGGAGACCGATGGCAAATGCCTCGATATCGACGGCGGCCCTGCCAACAGCTGCGAGTAGCCGCGACTCCGCTAGCGTCGCTGGTAGCGCGTCAGGCCCTGTCCGAGGCTGTTGTTGGCAATCCGGATCTGGTCGCCGCTCCAGTCGGCCACAAACCAGGTGTTGCGCTGCACACCCTTGGCCAGCGAGGCGCTGTTGGAGTGGATATTGAGACCATTGGAGCTGTGGTCCTTGTCTTCCGCTGCTATCGCGATGAAGGCGCTCCAGTTTTCCTTGTTCTGGCCCTGCACGAACACATTGCCGCTGATCACTCCGGTTGCGCCGGCGGGCAGGTCGATCATGTAATTGGTGTTGCGGCCCTGGGTGTCGTCGAAGCTGCTGTTGGTGATCGTCGCCCGTGGCGCGCGGCTTTTGACATAATGGCCGCCATTGCCTTTCTCGAACCGGCTGTTGGTCACCTTCAGCGAACCGAAATCGCCAATATAGATGCTGTGCGCGCAGGACAGGCCGCGATCGCAGCGGCCCAGCCGCTGAAAGGTCGACCGGTCGATCACGATTTCCGCGCTCGGATCGTCGGCGCTCAATATGCCTTGCTCGGCATTCCGGAACATCGCGTTATAGACATAGAGGTCGCCGCGCTCGATCCGGATACCGGCACCGTTGCCATCCGGAACCTGCTGGTTCTGGAAGATGATCCCGTCGATGGTTGCCGCCTTGCCGCGCAGCACAAGCGTCGCCTTTTCCTCGCAGATACCGCCATCGAAGATGGTGCGGCCGGGGACGGACGCCTTGTAGGTGATCCGGCCCGCTGTCTGGACCGCGCAATCGCCATAGGCACCCGGTGCGATGACGATTGTCGCATTATTGCCGCCAATGGCCTTCACCGCGTCTGCCAGCCGGGCATAGGTGGCGCCGGTTTCTTTCACGGTAAACGGGCCCCCGCGCTGCGCCTGGGCCGGGGTTCCGGCGACCATCGCCATTAGGACGGCAGCTACCAGCGGGGACTTGAAGTTCATTTCGGTCATCCTGACTCGGGAGAATAGGGCAGTGTCAATATCGCCTGCCGCGATGGCAAACAATGCAAAAGCATTAGCTGTCCCAGATGAATTCAGGCTGAGCGCCAGAGATTAACGGGTTAACAGCAACGGCCTATTCGTTCAGATTGGGCCGCAGCCACTGTCGTGCCTGGTCGACAGAGACCCCGCGCCGGATGGCATATTCCTCTACCTGGTCTTCGCCGATCCGCGCGACGCCGAAATATTCTGCCTGGGGGTGGGCAAGATAGAAGCCCGAAACCGCTGCGGTCGGTGTCATCGCGAAGCCGCTGGTCAATTCGATGCCGGTATTTGCCGTTGCATCGAGCATATCGAACAGGATCGGCTTCAGGCTGTGGTCCGGACAGGCCGGATAGCCGGGGGCAGGGCGGATACCCTGATATTTTTCCCGGATCAGGTCCTTGTTGTTCAGCTTCTCGTCCGCGGCATAGCCCCACAGGTCGCGGCGGACATGCGCATGCATGCGCTCGGCAAAGGCTTCGGCCAGCCGGTCGGCCAGCGCCTTCAGCAGGATGCTGTTATAGTCGTCCTTGTCCATCTCGAAACGCTGGACATGTTCGTCAATGCCATGGCCGGCGGTAACGGCAAAGCCGCCGATCCAGTCATCTTCGCTGTCGATGAAATCGGCGAGACAATGGTTCGGCTTGCCGCCGCGCTTGACCACCTGCTGGCGCAACATCGGCAGCGCGAATTCCGCATTTTCCGGCGAGACCATTATGTCGTCGCCCTCGCGCCGCGCCCGCCACAGTCCGGCGACGCCCTTTGCCGTAAGCCATTTTTCCGCAATGATCTGGTCGAGCATCGCCTGGGCATCGCGGAACAGGTCGCTGGCGCTCTCGCCCACGATCTTGTCGGTCAGGATCGCGGGATAATTGCCGGCCAGCTCCCAGGCCCGGAAAAACGGCGTCCAGTCGATATAGTCGCGCAGGTCCGCCAGATCCCAGTCTTCATAGACGTGCAAGCCCGGTTTTGCCGGTGCCGGAGCCTTGAGGGACATATCGACGAGGGCCGCATTGGCCCGCGCCTCTTCCAGAGTGGAGAGTTTTTTGCCGGTCTTGCCCGCTCGCGCGATGCGCACCAATTCATATTCTTCGCGGGTTTTGGCGATAAAGCCGACCGCCTGGGTATCGCTGACCAGCTGCGAGGCCACGCCAACGGCGCGGCTGGCATCCAGCACATGGATGGTCGGACCGCTATAGGCCGGTTCAATCCGCAATGCCGTATGGGTTTTGGATGTGGTGGCGCCGCCGATCAGCAGCGGCATCTGCATCTTCGCCCGCTCCATTTCCTCCGCCACGGTGACCATTTCATCGAGCGACGGCGTGATCAGCCCCGACAGGCCGATGATATCCGCCTGATTTTCGTTGGCGGCCTTCAATATGTCCGTCCAGGAGACCATCACCCCGAGATCGATGACCTCGAACCCGTTGCACTGCAGCACGACGCCGACGATATTCTTGCCGATATCGTGCACATCGCCCTTGACCGTGGCCATGATGATCTTGCCCTTGCCCTTGGCCTTCTCGTCCTTTTCCGCCTCGATATAGGGGAAGAGATGGGCGACGGCCTTCTTCATCACCCGGGCGGACTTCACCACCTGCGGCAGGAACATCTTGCCCGATCCGAAAAGGTCACCGACGATGTTCATCCCGTCCATCAGCGGCCCCTCGATTACCTCGATCGGCCGGCCGCCGCGATCCTTGACCGCCTGACGCATTTCCTCGGTATCATCGACGATATGCGCATCGATGCCCTTGACCAGAGCATGTTCCAGCCGCTTGTGCACCTCGTAGCCGCGCCATTCCGCCGCCGCCTTTTCCGCGACCTCGTCGGTGCCGCGAAATTTTTCCGCCAGCGTGATCAGCCGGTCGGTGGCATCGTCGCGGCGGTCGAAAATCACATCCTCGCACAGCTCGCGCAGTTCGGGATCGATATCGTCGTAGATGTCCAGCTGGCCGGCGTTGACGATCGCCATGTCCATGCCCGCGGGGATCGCGTGATAGAGAAAGACGCTGTGCATCGCCTTGCGCACCGGTTCGTTGCCGCGGAAGCTGAACGACAGGTTGGACAGACCGCCGGAGATATGGACATGCGGGCAGCGCTTGCGGATTTCCCGCGTCGCCTCGATAAAATCGATCCCGTAGCGGCGATGCTCGTCGATGCCGGTGGCAATGGCGAACACATTGGGATCGAAAATAATATCTTCCGGCGGGAAGCCGATTCCGGTCAGCAGCTTGTAGGCCCGTTCGCAGATTTCGACCTTGCGCTCCATGCTGTCGGCCTGCCCGGTTTCGTCAAAGGCCATGACCACCACGGCCGCGCCATAAGCCATGCACTTGCGTGCCTGCTCGAGAAACTGCTCCTCGCCTTCCTTCATCGAGATCGAATTGACGATCGGCTTGCCGGACACGCATTTCAGCCCCGCCTCGATCACCGACCATTTCGAGCTGTCGATCATCACCGGCACCCGGGCGATATCGGGTTCGGCCGAAATCAGCTTGAGAAAGGTGGTCATCGCATGATGGGCGTCGAGCAGGCCTTCATCCATGTTGATATCGATCACCTGCGCGCCATTCTCGACCTGCTGGCGAGCGACCTCGACCGCGGCTTCATAGTCATCGTTGAGGATGAGCTTCTTGAAGCGCGCCGAGCCGGTAACATTGGTGCGTTCGCCGATATTGACAAAATTGGTGGAAGAGGATGAGGTCATAATATTGCGATGGTTTCCGTAGATCCCGGCAAAGGCCGGGAGACATTTATTTTAGCGCCGTCAAGGCTTGAGCCGATGGTTCAGGCCGCCATGGTGAAGGGTTCCAGTCCGGAAAGGCGGGTGCGGACGGTCACGGTCGGGATCTTGCGCGGTTCCTGGTCGGCCACGGCCTCGGCAATGGCGCGGATATGATCCGGCGTCGTTCCGCAGCAGCCGCCGACGATATTGACCAGCCGGTCCTTCAGCCAGTCGCCGATCAGCTCCGCCGTCTCCTGCGGCATCTCGTCATATTCGCCGAGATCATTGGGCAGGCCGGCATTGGGATAGGCCATGATCAGACAGTCGGCTTCCTTCGCCAGCATCGCCAGATGCGGCCGCAGCTGGTCGGCGCCGAAGGAACAGTTGAGACCGATGGTCAGCGGCTTCAGGTGCCGGACAGCGTGCCAGAAGGCCTCGACCGTATGGCCGGACAGGTTGCGCCCCGACAGGTCGGTCAGGGTCATCGAGATCATCAGCGGCACGTCCCGGCCGCTCGCCTCGGCCGCCTCCATCGCCGCCATGCCCGCGCATTTGGCGTTGAGCGTGTCGAAGATTGTCTCGATCAGCAGAAAGTCGACGCCGCCCTCGATCAGGGCGTCGCACTGTTCGCGATAGACGCCCTTGAGATAATCATAGTCAATTTCGCGAAAACCGGGATCATTGACATCGGGCGACAGGGACAAAGTCTTGTTGGTGGGACCGATCGAACCGGCGACAAAGCGCGGCCGGCCGTCCCTGGCTTCGGCCTTGTCGCAGGCCGCCCGGGCAAGTTCCGCAGACTTGACGTTCAGATCCCGCACCAGATGCTCGCAGCCATAGTCCGCCTGGCTGATCACCGTCGAGCTGAACGTGTTGGTTTCGATGATATCGGCCCCGGCGTCGAGATAGGACGCGTGAATGGCTTCGATGATGTCCGGCCGGGTCAGGCTGAGCAGGTCATTATTGCCCTTCTGGTCATCGGTCAGATCGAGGCTGCCGCGATAATCGTCCTCGCCCAGCCGATAATTCTGGATCGCCGTGCCATAGCCGCCATCGAACACCAGGATGCGTTCCGCGGCAAGCTTCTGCAGTTGTTCGCGCGGGCTGTTCATGCTGCCTTCTCCTGTCGTGCGCCGGTGGGTCTCTTGCCGAGCAAATGGCAGATGGCGTAGCTGAGTTCTGCCCGGTTGAGCGTGTAGAAATGGAACTGGCGTACGCCGCCGGCATAAAGCTTGCGGCACAATTCGGCCGCCACCGTGGCCGCGATCAATTGCCGCGCCGAGGGATGGTCGTCCAGGCCTTCGAACAGATCGTTCATCCATGGCGGAATTTCCGCGCCGCATAGTCCCGCGAACTTGCGCGTCTGCGCGACATTGGAAACCGGCAGGATGCCCGGCACCAGCTCCGCATCGATCCCCGCTGCCGCTGCCGCGTCGCGAAAGCGGAAAAAGGCTTCGGCGGTGAAGAAGAACTGGGTGATCGCCCGGCTCGCACCGGCATCCAGCTTGCGCTTCAGATTGTCGAGATCGCTCTGCGGGCAGTCGGCTTCCGGATGGGTTTCGGGATAAGCGGCAACCGAAATCTCGAACGGCGCAATATCGGTCAGGCCCTTCACCAGTTCTGCGGCGCTGGCATAGCCTTGCGGGTGCGGCTCGAAAGCCTGGCCTTCGGCGGGCGGATCCCCGCGCAAGGCCACGATATGGCGAACTCCGGCATCCCAGTAGGACCGGGCCACCTCGGCGATCTCCGCCTTGCTCGCACCGACGCAGGTCAGATGGGCCGCGGCCGGAATCCTGGTCTCTTTTGCAATTCGGGCGACCGTGGCATGGGTGCGTTCGCGCGTCGTCCCGCCGGCGCCGTAGGTGACCGATACAAATCGCGGACTGAGCGGCTCGAGCGTGACGACGCTGTCCCACAGGGTTTTTTCCATCTTTTCCGACTTTGGCGGAAAAAATTCAAACGAAACATCTGCGTCCCCGTTCAATCCTGCGAACAGCGGAACGTCGAGCGCGCGTTTGGCTTCTTCCAATTCGCCGAGAGCCATCGGTCGTGTCGAATTGTTCATGCTGATGCTCTTTTCAAATTTGGGGTTCGGGAGGGCAACGGGTCGGAATCGGGATGCAGACTGGGAATGACGGGCTTTCGGGCCACCCAGATTTTGACCGTCAGCTCGCCGCCGTCCAGCGTCCGGGTCTGAGCCAGTTCGAGCTTTGCCGCCGCCAGCCAGTGCTTGATGCTGTCATCGCTAAAACCAAGCCGTGCATGCGCATGTTCGGTCCGCAGGTCTTCCCGATCATGGGCCGCAAAATCGGCAATCAGGACGATACCGGAACTTTTCAGCACCCGAGACACTTCTGCCAGGACCGCTTCCGGATGCTGTGCATAATGCAGGACCTGATGGAGAATGACGCTGTCCACCGCTCCATTGGCCAGCGGCAGATTGTTGAAGTCGCCCTGTTTCAATTCCGTTTTCCGGACAAGATCCGATCCGCTGGCCGTCTCGCTTTCAAGCAATTTCGCTCGCGCCAGCCGCAACATTTCGGGACTGTTGTCGATCGCGATGACCGACTGGGCCGAGGCACCGAACAGTTCGACCATCCGCCCGGTCCCGGTCCCGATATCCAGCATCCTGCCCAATGGCGCGTCCCGCAGCAGGGCGAGCATGGCCCGCTCCACTTCTGCCTCGGGCAGATGCAGCGACCGGATCGCATCCCATTCTTGTGCATGGGCGGCAAAATAGCGTTCCGCCATTTCCGCGCGGGCCTTGCGGACCAGCGAAAGCTGCGCCTGGTCCTGCATGGCCTGCGCGGACCTGGCGACCTTGGCCGAACGGAAAATGCGCCCCAATATTTCCAGCTCGGATGCGGGCCCGGGTTTCAGAAAGACCCAGCTGCCTTCCTTGCGGCGCTCTGCCAGCCCCGCTTCGTCCAATATTCTGATATGGCGGGAGATGCGCGGCTGACTTTGATCGAGAATCTGGGCAAGCTCGCCAACGGCCAGCTCCATTTTTTGCAGCAACAGCATGATTCGCAACCGCGTCGGGTCGGCAAGTGCCCTAAAAATGTTCAAGATATGGTCCATGACGGATAGCTATATAAAGAAATCTTTATATCTGGTCAATCGGCTAGATTTTGACGTTTGGCTTTTGTTTGGGAGGAATATTCTGCCGGAATTCGCAGGACCGGAAACTGCCGGAACAGGTTCTTCATTGCGTTCATTCCGAGACATCGCTAAAGATGCGGACCGCAGTCCATAGGACGTAGAGATACATCCGGCCTGCGTGGTTTTTGAGGAATATAATAGAGGGTTATCCCAATGAAAAAAGTTACAACGTCAATCGTTTTGGCCGCTGCACTCGGCCTGGCCGCATGTTCAGGTGCTGACAATGCGGAAACGGGCGCAGAAGACACAGCAGTAGCCACCGAACCAACAGCTGAAGAAGCTGCTGCGGATGCCATGGACGCTGCCGAAGGCGAAGCTGATGCCATGGGCGCAGCCACTGTCGAAGCTACCGAAGAAGCTGTTGATGCCGCTGGTGAAGCTGTTGATGCCGCTGAAGAAGCAGCTGAAACCGCCAAGGAAGAAGTAGCTGAATAAGCTTTCTGATTCATTTCTGAAAAAGGGCTGTCCTCGGGCGGCCCTTTTTTTTGGCTTTGGTTCGGGCCAAAAGGCTTTTATGGAAAGGTCATGAAAAAAATATTCAGTGCCCTGTTGTTGACCGGACTGGTCGCCTGCGGTCCGGCACCGAATGATCCCGGTCCTGGCGGTGTCACCGTTGGCGAGGCCAAGGCGCTGGATGAAGCGGCAGAAATGCTCGACGAGCGCAATACCCCGCCGGAATCGATCGACCGTGAGAAGGCGGAACCTGTCGCCAGCCAATAGGCCTAGCCCGGATGATAGCGGCCCACGGCCCGGGTCACGGCCTGCATCAGGCGCATGCGCTCTGGAATAGACGCGGTCGTGTCGCCCAGCATGACGACCACCGCATAGCGCGTCCCGTCCGGAGCGGTCATGATACCGATATCATTATATCCGGTCGCGACCGGTCCGAGCACCTGGCCGGTCCCGGTCTTGTGCAGGAATTCCCAGCCTGCAGGCACGCCCGCCTTCAGCCGGTTCGGCCCGCTGCGCGTGCGTTTCAATATCGATTGCAGCAACTGGGTCGAATTTTCCGAGAGCAGCTCGCCACGAGCCAGTTTGCTCAGCGCCCGGGCAATGGCGATGGGACTGGCGCCATCAACCGGATCGGCGAGATAGGCCTCGAGCGACTGCCGTCGCTGTTCGACGGGAATCCTGGCGCGGGCCGCGTAGAAGTTCCGCCGGTAGGACAGGTCCTGACGCCAGTCCATGCCGGCGATGCCGCTCTGCAGCAAGCGTTCGCCAGGACCGAAGCGGATTTTCCCGAGCGAGTTTTTCGCGATGAACGCCCGCACCGCTTCCGGGCCTCCCGCATGACGGAGCAGGGCGTCATTTGCCGTATTGTCACTGCTCGCCAGCGCCGTTTCGAGCAGCGAATAGACGCTCTTTATGACCATGCCTTCCCGTTCGACTTCGGCTGCCATCGGCTGGTAGAAAACAGTCAGGTCTTCCTTGCCGATGCGAATCGGGTCGGACAGCGAAGCCCTGCCCTGGTCGATCTTGTCGAGCAGGGTCATCGCGACCCACAATTTGGATACGCTTTGCTGCGGGAAATATTCGTCGGCCCGATGCCCGAATTCCCATTCGCCATCAATCCGCTTGATGGCAATCCCGGTTGTTCCCGGAAAGGTTCGCCACAGTTCATCAATTTCCCGGACCAGGGCAGGATGGGGCTGTTCCCGGCTTTGGTCAAGCCGGGGCAGAACCGAGGGTGCCCGGTTCTGATATATCGGCGGCGGCGCATTGCTCTGCTGCGGGGCTGGCCGGTTGGACGCCGACACGCACGCGCTTAATGTGACGCTCATCAGCACCATCAATAGATGCCGGTAAAATTTCGGGGGCTGTCGCCTGTCTGATGGGGGAATGACCATATATCCTTTTAACTATACGCTTCCGACTGAACAGAGCCAGAATGGCCCTTTGCGGTGAACGATTCTCCTGATGCGACAGATTGTTCCTGGACGCCTGCGAAACCGCTTTTCCGCCATCAGCAAGACTTATTCCCGGGAGCCGAAATTGAATCTGCTGGTGATACGATAATCAAGCGTGTTGACGAGAAAATAGGACAGCGTCCAGCGCAGCCGATTGAGAAACGACCGGCGGGATCGGTGCAGTTCCGGGGTGATCGTTTCCGCCTCATTCTGCAGGACATCGATCACCGTGCGGGCGTGGTCGGCAAACCCGGCATCGTCGATGCGCACCATCATTTCGACGTTGATAAACAGGCTGCGCAAATCGAAATTCGCGGACCCGACATAAACGGCATCATCGACAATCACCAATTTCGTGTGCAGGCGTCTGGGCTGATATTCGAAAATCCGCGCCCGGCGCTTGAGCAGATAGCCGTAGAGCAATCTGCTGGCTCCGATGGTGGCCGCATTGTCGGTCTTTCCGGGCAATATGATCCGGCTTGTTCCACCGCGCTTGGACAGGCCGCCGATCCGCCGCAACAGCCCCTGGCCCGGTGAAAAATATGCGGTGACAAGATCAAGCCGGCTGCCGTTCTCCAGATCCCTCTTGATCGCGGACGCCCACCGGCTCATGCGATTGCTCGGGCCGCCCAGCAGCCATCGGAACTGGCCGGTGCCGGCATCCCAGTGCCGGACCATTTTCCGCAAGGAGCGCATATTGCCGTTACGCTGGTAAACCCAGTCGGACAGGACGCGATAGTAGCCGGCGAGATTGCCGACCTCTGGCCCGTCAATGGTCAGCGCGAGATCTTCCCAGCTATTGTCGGTCAGGCCACCCTCATCGGCCGGGGGCTGCATATCGAAATAATCATCGGCGATATTGAAGCCCCCGATCATCGCGCGGCTGTCATCGGCAATCACCATTTTCTGATGGTTTCGGACAAAATAGCTGGTCGAAAAACGGGGGCTGAAAATCCTGAACTTGCCACCCGCCTCGACAAGCGGATCAAAAAACTTGCGCGGCGTCCGGTTGGACCCGAAGCTGTCGACCATCATTTCGACCGCAACCCCTCTTTCGCAGGCGGCAATCAGAATCGAGAGGATCCTCCGGCCCAGGCGGTCATCCTCAAACATGTAGAAGAACAGTTTGAGACTCTTCTCCGCCGTTTCCAGCGTATCCACCAGCGCCGCCAGACGTTCCTCCGGCTGGCGCAACAGCCGCAGCCGGTTGCCACCGACGTCGAACCCTTGCGGCCTATCGGGGTGGGATCGCGGCGCTTTTACCTTGGTATATTCCATCCTGTCCGGGCATAGATTAACATTGGCGAACGGACAAACCATTAGATTATCACTGTCTTTGCTGGTTCATCCAGGACCGAGTGCGGATTTGTTGACAAATTCCGCAGATATCCCTAGAACAAAGGCTCTTTTCCCAAAGTTTGCAGAATCAGGAGCGCCTTATGGCTCGCGTTACGGTTGAAGATTGCGTTGATAAAGTCACAAACCGGTTTGATCTGGTGTTGTTTGCTGCCCAGCGCGCGCGCGAGATTTCGGGCGGCGCCGAGCTGACCGTTGATCGCGATCGCGATAAAAATCCGGTGGTGGCGCTGCGCGAAATCGCAGAGGAAACGATCAAGCCGAAGGATCTGGAAGAAAGCCTGATTCAGTCGCTGCAGAAAGTCCTCATCGATGATGATGATACGCCGGATGAAATCGGTTCGATCAGCCAGTCGGCAGAGGCGCTGCGCCTGACCGCTGCAGCCCCGCCGCGCAGCGCGGGTGTGGCCGGCGACTACGGTCGCCGCTAGGGCGCGCGCATAATTCCGGCGGATTGCCGGAGACAAAAGAAAAGGCCGCCGGGGATTTTCCCGAGCGGCCTTTTCTTTTGTCTAAGACCTGTTCCCGTCAATTGGGGGCGGATCAGGCGCCCTGCGGCTTGGGATCGGTAAACGGCCCCTTCTTCTTCCGTCCGGTCTTCGGAATGGTCGTGCCGATTGTCGGCACCGCGGCCGGCTTGACGACGTCACCACCGGGCCGGTGGAACTTCCCGTTCTTGACCAGTTCGTCAATTTCCTCGCCCGACAGCGTTTCATATTCGAGCAGGGCGTTGGCCAGGGCGTGCAGCTGATCTTCATGCTTGGTCAGCAGATGCTTGGCCCGGCCATAGCTGTCATCGATCAGCTTGCGAATTTCCAGGTCGATTTTCTTCGCGGTTTCGTCGGACATATGGACGCGCTGGGACTGCGAATAGCCGAGGAAAGTCTCGCCCTGCTCCTCTTCATATTGCAGCGGACCCATCTCGTCCGACATGCCCCACTGGGTGACCATGTCGCGGGCCAGCTTGGTCGCGTACTGGATATCGCTGGACGCACCAGACGACACCTTGTCATGGCCAAAGATGATTTCCTCGGCGACGCGTCCACCCATCGATACCGCCAGATTGGCGTGCATCTTGTCGCGGTGATAGCTGTAATTGTCCCGCTCGGGCAGGCGCATGACCATGCCGAGGGCACGGCCGCGCGGGATGATCGTTGCCTTGTGGATCGGATCGGATGCCGGCTCGTGCACCGAGACGATCGCATGGCCCGCTTCATGATAGGCGGTCATCTTCTTCTCGTCGTCGGTCATCACCATGGACTTGCGCTCGGTGCCCATCATGACCTTGTCCTTGGCATCCTCGAACTCGCTCATCGCGACCATCCGCTTGCCGCGGCGGGCCGCCATCAGTGCGGCCTCGTTGACCAGGTTGGCCAAGTCAGCACCGGAGAATCCGGGAGTCCCCCGCGCAATGGTGCGTGGATCAACATCGGGAGCCAGTGGCACTTTCTTCATATGCACCGCCAGGATCTTCTCGCGGCCGTCGATATCGGGACGCGGAACAACCACCTGCCGGTCAAAGCGGCCCGGACGCAGCAGCGCCGGATCGAGCACGTCGGGGCGGTTGGTCGCGGCGATGATGATGATGCCTTCATTGGCCTCGAAACCGTCCATCTCGACCAGAAGCTGGTTCAGCGTCTGTTCGCGTTCGTCATTGCCGTTGCCGAGACCGGCGCCGCGATGGCGGCCGACCGCATCGATTTCGTCGATGAAGACGATGCACGGGGCATTTTTCTTCGCCTGTTCGAACATGTCCCGGACGCGGCTTGCGCCCACACCGACAAACATTTCGACAAAGTCCGAACCGGAGATGGAGAAAAAGGGCACGCCTGCTTCGCCCGCAATCGCGCGCGCCAGGAGCGTCTTGCCGGTACCGGGCGAACCGACCAGCAACGCGCCCTTGGGGATCTGGCCGCCGAGCTTGGCAAAGCGACCGGGGTTCTTCAGAAATTCGACAATCTCTTCCAGCTCCTCGCGGGCTTCATCAATCCCTGCGACATCCTGGAAGGTAACCTTGCCCTGCTTTTCGGTCAGCAGCTTGGCCTTGGACTTGCCAAAGCCCATGGCTCCGGAGCCGCTGCCCTTCTGCATCTGGCGCAGCACGAAGAAGGCAATGCCGAGGATCAGGATGAACGGCAGGGACTGGACGAGAATGATCTGCCAGATGCTGGCCTGTTCCTGTGCCTTGCCGCTATATTCGACGCCCTTTTCATCCAGCAGCGTCACCAGCGACGGATCGTTGCCGACCGGCGTGGTGGTGAACAGGTCTCCATTGGTCATTTCGCCAGTTATCTTGTCGGGCGCGATGGAAACGCTTTTCACGCTGCCCTCTTCGACCTTGTTGCGGAACGAGGAATAGCTGATTCCCGTACCTGCATCGGACGCAGCGCCCGCGCCAAACATGGAAACGGTCAGCAGAAGCGCAACAATGACGCCGGCCCAGATGAACATGCTCTTCATCCAGGGGTTTTCTTTGGGATCCTGTTCGTCATTCATTACGCATCTTGTCCTGTCATCAGTGTCGCGCCGGATGATGGGCATCCCGACGCGTTATTACCAGTGCCCTAAAGATAAGCCTTTTGCGGCGGATGACAATATACAGGCCAATGTTTTTCCCGATCACTGTCATCGCCAGCGCGGGAAAACGACATCCTGTCGAAAGCTCAGCTCTTGCGCCGCTTCGGAGCCGGCTGGAAGCGCCAGACATCTCCTCCCCGGCACAATATGTCACCCAGGGTGACGGTTTCGCCCTTTTCCAGCGCGATGATCGTCTGGTCGATCTGGCTGCCGCGCGGCGAGAGCGCGGGATCGCAATGGTGCAGGCACTTTAGCAATAGCCGCCTCTGGATCTCGGCGGGAAAGGCGGTCCGGGACAGCGCGCAGCCGAAATCACCGGCGGTGATATGGTCCTCGGCAAGCCGTTCCACCGTCCATTCGAGCGCCTCGCGCGCCGCGCCCAGCGCGCTCGCACTCTGGCTGGCCAGCCTGGTGTCAAACCCCTCCAGATCGTGCAGCGCGTTGCGCACCCGCACGCGATCGAAACCCTGATCGCGGTTCGAAGGATCATTGACTGCCTCGATGCCCTGGCCAGCGACATAAGATTCCAGTTCCGACTTCTGGAAATGAAGCAGCGGACGGATGATGTTGGTGCGTTTTTCGCGGATGCCGGACATGCCGTCGATACCGCTGCCGCGCAAGATCCGCATGATCATCGTTTCCAGCTGATCATCGGCGTGATGGGCGGTTGCCAGCCACCGGATGTGGTTTTCCTTCATCCAGTCATTCAGCAATGCATAGCGCGCGCGCCTCGCTGCGCTCTGGATGCTGCCGCGGATCGGAATGACCGGGCGCAAGATCCTGTGCGCCACGCCGCGTTCCCGGCATATCGATGCGACAAATTCCGCTTCCTCGCGAGCGGCCGGGCGCAGTCCGTGATCGACGGTAGCGGCGGCAATCCGGTCCGGGTAGGACTGCAATGCGAGCAAAAGCAGGGAGAGACTGTCCGGACCTCCGGATACCGCCAGCCCCAGTTTCTGGTCGCTGGATGCAAAATCGGGAATCAGCCGGTCAAGCGCCTCCCCAAACCGTCTGTGCAGCGAGGCGGCATCGTCATTCATGATCTACTTGCAGTTGGCAGCGGCCTTGCCCGATGCCACGCGATCGGCAAGCCGGCCGCTTGCGACCTCGGGATATACGTCCTGCATTTCTGCCAGAACCCGGCAGGCATCGTCTTTCTTGCCCAGTTGGACCAGCGCCGTGCTGAGATAATAGAGGCTGTCGGGCGCGCGCTCGCCGCGCGGCCTTTTCTGGTAATTTTCATACAGGGCGACCGAAGCCAGCGCGGGCTTGCTGTCATCGAGATAGGCCCGACCGAGCAAGTTCTGCGCGAAGCTCGCCCGCCGGTGTCCGGGATGTTCCTCGACCATCTTCTTCAGCTGCGCTTGGGCTTCGGGATAATATTTTGCCTCCCACAATCGATAGCCGTAAATATAGGCGTCTTCCGCGCGATCTCCGGTTTCTGGCATGACGATGGCAGCGACGCCGGCAACCCGTTCGGGATCGGGTGCAGCCTCCGCCGCTTGCGGCGGGCTGTCGGCGGCTGGGGGCGATGCGGCAGGTCCTTGGCCCTGACCCGTCAGGCGGGCCGCCGGTTCCGCCATGGCGGCTATCTTGTCCTCGATCTTTTTCAGGCGAAATCCGTTCTCCTCGACCTGGCCGGTAAGATTGGCCAGGCTGGCTTCGAGCGCATCCACCCGGGCGATCAGGTCGCTGACGGCCGATGTGGTGATGACCGCGGGTGATGCTGGCCCCGTTTCCGGCGTGATTTCCGGCTCGAAATAGCGCGCGGAACCGCCCGGGAAAACCTTGCGCTGAACCGCACGCATTTCTTGCTCAAGCCGATCCACACGCTGGTCCACGTTCACATTCTGAGCCGTTGCGGGCGCGCCGAAAAGCAATCCGGTGAGCAGGATTGTGATACCAAATTTGTTCATCGAGACCTCCGCTGAATTCTCTTATATTAACCATATACTAGTTTGAAAGGTATGGAAAATCATACCGGCCAGCGAGCGCGGCGACCCCGTTTTCCGATCGGCCCGCCGGCGGAAGGATTTTTCAATCCGAGGTCAGGTCGGCTGCCGGATTGCCGACCTTCTCCCGGGCAAGCAAGGCTTCCGCGCTGACCCCCACATCCTTGATCGTCCGTTCCCCCGTTCCCAGTTGCGGGACAACCTGTCCGTCTATGGTGACGGTCAGCGCATCGGGCCGGCCGGTCAGGATCTGGGGATTGTCGGCATCGGCCGGCACCGTGAACGTGTCCCCGGCGGCCATTTCGTTTTCGAACAGGCTCTCGCCTTCGGCATCGTAGATTTTCATCCATACCGGTTCGGTCGCCGTCAGCACGACCGTGCCTTGGCCTGACGGGGCGAGATCCGCGTCCTGCGGGCTCGGCGGATTGGGATCGACGGCAGCGGTTTCGATCGCGCTCGCGGTTTGGCTTTCGGCCGGGGATGCAATATCCGCCGGATTGAGGATCAGGGTGCGCCAGACCAGATATCCGACCAGCACCAATATCCCGATCCCGCCGGCGGTCCACGCCAGATAGAGCGGCGGGATGCTCGAGGGGTTGGCAGGTGCATAGCCGCTCGACTCGGCCTGATAGGCCCCGTGGCCCTGTTCATCCATTTCCGCGCGCAACTGGCTGCCGATCGACGCATCGCTCAGGCCGACAGTCCTGGCGTAGGATTTGGCAAAGCCGATGGCATAGGTCCGGCCGGGAAGCGCATCGAAATCGCCAGTTTCGATCGATGCCAGATGGCGCTGCGGGATCCTGGTTTTTTTGGCAATGTCCTCCAGCGACAGGCCCTTCTGCTCGCGCGCACGGCGCAACAATTCGCCTGTGCTTTGCAGATTCAGTTCAACATTTTCGTCGTCATTGCTATCTTCGGCCACTCAAAACTCCCTTGGCCGGATCATCTTGCGACCCTTTTCGCACTCCCCGGATATTTCCTCGAAAAAAGCCAGTTTGGGCGGCAAAAGTCAATGGCTATCATGGCCAAGTCGCTGCATTTCACCGATTTCGGCCTCTTGGACCAAAATTTGCCGGTCGATCCGGCATATATGGATCAGCCGAGGTCAATATTGTGCTGATTGGCCCATTGTTCCAGCCGCTCCCTCGGCTCGGCGGGTGCTTCCGCCAGGATCGCTTCGATCTCCCCTTTGGCCTGGCCGAGGTCCAGCGACCGCACCATCGCCTTGATCGGCCCGACCGAAGCGGGCGTGATCGATAGGTTGCGAATGCCCAGTCCCAATAGCGCCAGTGCGTCGAGCGGACGGCCGCCCATTTCGCCGCAGACGCTAAGCGGGATGCCGAACCGTTCGCTGTTGTCCGCTGCGCGTTTCAGAAATCGCAGGATGGCCGGACTCATCCAGTCGAACCGCTCGGCGAGCTTCGGATTGCTCCGGTCCGCCGCGAACAGGAACTGGGTGAGATCATTGGTGCCGATCGACAGAAAGTCGATGCGGTCCGCCATCAGATCAAGGCATTCCGCCAGCGCCGGAACCTCGAGCATGGCGCCGTAGCGGATTTGCGAGGGCAGACGTTTCTTCTGGCTGTGCAGATAGCTGCGCTGATGTTCGAACACCGCCTTGGCCCGATCAAATTCCCAGGGTTCGGCGATCATCGGGAACATGACGTTCAGCTTCCGTCCTGCCGCCGCCTCGATCAGGGCCCGGGCCTGTACCTTCATCAGGGCGTCCCGTTCGAGACCGATGCGGATCGCCCGCCAGCCCATGGCCGGGTTTTCTTCCTTGCCGTCGCTGGTCTGGAAATAGGGGAGTGGCTTGTCGCCGCCGATATCGATGGTCCGAAATATGACCGACTTTTCGCCGGCCGCATCCAGCACGTCCCGGTAGAATCTGGTCTGCCCGGCCCGTCCCGGCATGGTCGCGGCGACCAGAAACTGCAATTCGGTCCGGAACAGCCCGATGCCGTCGGCGCCGGTGAGGGTGAGCAGGGCGAGGTCGTCGCGCAGGCCGGCGTTGATATTGACGGTGATCCGCACCCCGTCCTTGGTTATCGCCTCCTTGTCGCGCAATTCGGAATAGGCGGCGCGCTTTTTCTGGCTGAGTTCCAGCTGCGCTTCAAAGGCCTCGACCACCGAGGGGCCGGGTCGGACGAAAACGACATTCTCGTCGACGTTGAGCAGCAGATGGTCGTCTTCGCGGACGACTTGGCGGATATTCTTGACCTGGCCGAGTATCGGGATGCCCATCGCCCGGGCAATGATCGTCACATGAGCGGTTAGCGAGCCTTCCTCGAGGACAACCCCTTTCAGCCTGCGCCGGTCATATTCGAGCAGTTCCGCCGGACCCAGATTGCGGGCAATCAGGATCGTGTCCTGCCGCAGGCCCATCTTCGCGGCCGTGCTCATCTGGCCGGAAACGATGCGCAGCAGCCGGTTGGAGAGATCTTCCAGATCGTGCATGCGCTCCGCCAGCAGCGGGTCGTCGATCTGCCGCATGCGCATGCGGGTATGTTGCTGCACCCTTTCGATCGCGGCCTCCGCGGTCAGCCCGCTGTCGATGGCCTCGTTGATCCGCCGGCTCCAGCCTTCGTCATAGGCGAACATCTTGTAGGTCTCGAGCACTTCCTCATGCTCGCCGCCGACTCCGAATTCCGCCTGGCTGGTCATCTGGTCGATCTGGTCGCGCATCTTGTCGAACGCCGAATAGACGCGGTGCCGTTCGGCTTCGGTATCCTCCGCCACCGTATGCTCGATCTTCACCCGGGGCTGATGAAAGACCGCATGGCCACTGGCCTTGCCTTTGACCAGTTGCAGGCCGCTGAGGCGTGTGGCGCCGTCATCGAGCATCGCTCCTTCTTCGGCCACATTGTCATCGACAAATTCGGCACCGCTGATCAGTTCCGACAGCACCATTGCTGCCGTTTCAAAGGCCTCGATCTCCACTTCGGAATAACGGCGGGGTTCGACATGCTGGGCGCACAGCACCCCGATCGCCTGCTGGTTGCGGATGATGGGTACGCCGGCGAAGCTGTGGAATTTTTCTTCGCCGGTTTCGGGCCGATACTGGAAGTCAGGGTGGCTCGCTGCCTCGTCGAGATTCAGCGTCTCGACATTTTTCGCGATATAGCCGGTCAGGCCCTCGCCGAGGGCGAGCTTGGTGACATGGACGGCTTCCGCATTGAGGCCGCGGGTGGCAAATAGTTCCAGCACCCCGTCACGGCGCAGGTAGATCGAGCAGACCTCGCTGTTCACCGCTTTCGCGATGGTCTTGACTACCCTGTTCAGCTTTGTCTGGGCGTTGCCCCGCGACGCCATGATCGCCCTGAGGCCGGTCAGGATGTTGCGGGCAGTCTTGGTGCTCGATGGGTCTGTTGTTGGCATGACATTCGCCTAGCAGAAAGGCCGCGTGAGCGCGATGCAGAATAAATGCGCCTGCGCCACTAGGGACCTTTTTTCTGACAGGCTAGTCTTGTCGCCGTCGCAGAGTCCCGGCTAATCCAGCAGTTCTTCTTTCAGTCTGAGCTTCTCTTTCTTCAGGCTATGGATTCGAATCGTGTCGGGAAGGGGCCGGGTTTCTTCTTCGTTGATCTGGCGTTCCAGTGCTTCATGCTTCTTGCGCAATGCTGACAGGTGATTCTGAATCATTAAAGTCTCCTCAAAAATGGTGCTTCTGAAAACGAAAGAGGATGAAAGGCTCCTTTCTGATATGCTGGCCCATATAGCTTGGCCTCCGGCTTCATGGTTAAATTGTCTTGGTTTAGACTTGAACCATGAATAGGGTTAAGATTGCAAATTTGTTGCACCGACGCAAGGGGGAGATCGATCCGCAATGGGGATGAGCGATGAAGAGTTGCAAACACGGCTTGAGCTGCTGAAAATCGAACATCGCGACCTGGATGAAGCAATTGCCGCGCTGGTCGAAGCCGGCAGTCCGGATCAGCTCCGGACGGCGCGACTCAAGAAAAGAAAATTGCAATTGCGCGATCGCATCATCATGCTCGAAAACCAGCTCATTCCCGACATCATTGCCTGAGCCGCTCGCGGTTCTGCGGGCTGGACGGGGATTAACCAAGACTGTCCACCAGTTAACCCCGGGACCGTCTGCGTGTCACTATGAAACAAACGCCTTGCGACGCGCTCGGGAGCACAAAATTGACTGTCAAAGCACGCCGATATTTTGCTAGGCCAAGCGAATGGAAGTTCGTGAATCGCTTTTGACACCGAAATTGATCGATGCATTTTATACCGAAGCGATGGTGCTTGCGGATGAGGCACGGTCCTATTTTGAATCGGGGCGTTTCCACGAGGATTCCGATCCGGACAACAAGCTCGCCGTTTCCTTTTCCTGTGAATCGCTGAAAGTGACGACGCGGCTGATGCACTGCATCGCGTGGCTATTGAACCAGAAGGCCCTGCACAGCGGGGAACTGTCCGCGGGAGAAAGCTGGAACCATGATCGCGCGCTGGGCTGCGCGCCTGTAACCGACCGGTCCATGGCCGAATGCTTCCCGGAAGAAGCACGCCAGATTGTTCTGGCCAGCGAAGACCTGTTCGAGCGCCTGCAACGTCTCTCGGCGATCATGGAGCAGGAAATGGAAGCCGAGTCGGCGGTCCAGGACATGTTCCGTCGCCTGGAAAGCGCCTTTTAGTCGTTCAGTAGCCGCTCAGGCGTTCACCTTCTCATCCTGTTCCATCGCCGGATAATCGGTATAGCCTTCCGCTCCCTGGCTGTACCAGGTCGGGGTGAAATCGATCGGGTTGAGTTCCGCGCCGATGCGGAAGCGTTCTGGCAGATCGGGATTGGTCATGAACGTCCGGCCAAAGCTGATCGCGTCGGCTTTTTTTTCGGCCAGGGCTGCCATCGCATTTTCATAGAAATAGTCGCTGTTCAGCACGAGGGGCCCGTTGAACACCGGCCGGATGTCGGGGCTGACCGGCGGCACGTCGGTATTGCCATAGGTGCCATGGGCAGGGGGCTCGCGCAGTTCGAGAAAGGCGATGCCGATATCGTCGAGCAGTTTCGCGGCGGTGGTGAAGGTCTCGACCGGGGTCGCGTCATCCGCACCCTGGGAATCGCCATTGGGCGACAGGCGCACGGCAACCCGGTCTCCGCCCCAGACATCGACAAGCCGCTGGGTGACTTCGCCCAGCAGGCGCACGCGGTTCTCGGCCGACCCGCCATATTCATCGGTGCGCAAATTGGTGCCGGACCGGATGAACTGGTCGATCAGATAGCCATTGGCGGCATGCAGCTGCACCCCGTCAAAGCCGGCCTTCCTCGCATTTTCCGCAGCATTTTGATAGTCGTCAAGCAGGCCGGGAATCTCGCCGATTTCAAGCGGCCGTGCCTCCACATAATCCCGCTTGCCGGCATAGGTGCGGACGCTGCCCGGCGCGGTCGTCGCCGAAGCAGAGACGGGTTTCTCGCCATTCAGGAAATCGGGATGGACGATGCGGCCCATATGCCAGAGCTGACAGATGATCCGGCCACCGGCCTGATGAACGCGCTCGATAACGGGCTTCCATGCTTCGGTCTGCGCGTCATTCCAGATACCCGGCGCAAACGGCGTGCCCAGGCCCTGCTGGCTGATCCCGGTCGCTTCGGAGATGATCAGGCCGGCACCGGCGCGCTGGGCATAATATTCGCCCATGATCGGCGTCGGGACATGTTCCATGGTCGAACGGCAGCGGGTGAGGGGAGCCATGAACATGCGGTTCGGAGCCTCAATGGCGCCAACGGTGATCGGATCAAATAATGTGGTCAAGATGGAATTCCCTGAAACAAGAGGCATGGATTGTTAATCAGACAGTTAAGAGACCGCGGGTTCAAATGCAATGGTTTGAAACCCAGCAATTTCTGTCTATATCGATAGCTCTGATTTCAAAGGAACTCCCATGCCCGCATCGCTTCCCGAAGATCCGACCCTCGACGAGGTGCGTGCCTTCCTCGCGCCAGAACTGGCGGTGCAGGCCGCCTTTGACGGCTGGAACGAAAAGGCGGTGCAAGCCGCGGCCGAGCTGGCCGGGATCGATCCCGACCTTGCGCGACTGGCGTTCAACGAAGGACCGGTCGACATGATCGACGCATGGTTTCAGGCGATCGACGAGCAGATGGCCGCACGATATGGCGCGGACGAGCTGGCCGCGATGAAGGTGCGGCAACGAATCAAGGCGCTGGTCGAAGCAAGGCTGGAAGCATTGGAGGCGGATCGCGAAGGCCTGCGCCGGGCGCTGGCGATTCTGGCGACACCGCCGCATTTGCGCCGGGCCGCTAAAATGGGCTGGCGGGCGGCAGACCGGATGTGGCGGCTCGCTGGCGACACCGCCACCGACTATAATCATTATACCAAGAGAACGCTGCTTTCGGGCGTATATGGCAGCACGATCAGCGTTTTTCTCGACGATGAAAGCGAGGGTTTCGCCGACACCCGGGCCTTTCTGGATCGCCGGATCGAAAATGTCATGCAGTTCGAGAAGGTCAAGGCCAGGGTCACCGGCCGCGGCGGTGACCGGTTCAGCATGGCCCGCTTCATCGGCCGCTTGCGCTATCGCGGAGCCTGAGGGGGCTGGGCGCCGCAATCGCTCGGGCCTTCGCGCCTTGCCCGGACCAGAATCTGACAAAAAGACTCGCCAAATCTAATCAATATTGATAATCAATCGCAACTAGAAAGCTCGAGTTTCGATATTTATGCAATCATCCACAACTCTGGACCTGCTGGGTCTAAGGCAACGCGCCGAAGTCGTCGCCATCGACTGGGCAGCCATTTCCGACAACGAGGGCCGGCGCCTGCGGGCGCTGGGCATTGATACCGGCGTGTCGGTGGAGAAACTGTACAAGGGGATGTTCGGATTGAACGACCCGATCGCGCTCAAGGTCGGACGGATGATGATCGCGGTGCGCAAGTCGCATGCCCGGGCGATATCGGTATGTCCGGTCGCGGTGACGATCGCCGCCTGATTGATGTCGCAGATCGCTCCCCTGATTGTCCTCGCGGGCAACCCCAATTCGGGCAAGAGCGCCCTGTTCAACGCGCTCACCGGTGCACGCCAGAAGATCGCCAATTATCCCGGCGTGACCGTGGAACGCAAATCCGGCCATTTTGCCTTTGCCGACGGCCGGCCCGCCGAACTGGTCGACCTGCCCGGCAGCTACAGCCTCGACCCGACCAGTCCCGACGAGGAAGTGACGCGCAGCGTCATCATGGGATCGCAGAAGGGCGAACGCCGGCCCGACGCGATCATCCTGGTGCTCGATGCCGCCAATCTCGACAATCATCTGCGTTTCGCGCTGGAGGTGATCGCGCTCGGCCAGCCGGTCGTGGTGGCGCTCAACATGATGGATCTGGCGGAACGCGACGGCCTGACACTCGACCCGGCAAGGCTCGAGGAAGCCCTGGGCGTGCCGGTGGTCCCGACCGTGGCGGTGCGCCGCCGTGGTCTGGAGGAACTGTCCGCTGCAGTGGAAAGCCGCCTCCTGCACAAGCCGGCCGATATCGAACCGGTCGTCGCCCGGGAGCGCAATCACGGTCTGCGCAAGCAGGCGCAGCGGATTGCCGATCTCGCCGTCGTTTCGGAAACCGCCGGCCGTCGCTGGTCGGAACGGGCCGACGCCCTGTTCCTGCACCCCGTTGCCGGTCCGCTGATCCTGTTCGCGGTGCTGTTTGTGATGTTTCAGGCGGTCTTCGCCTGGTCCGAGGCGCCGATCGGCTGGATCGAGAGCGCCAGCGAATGGGTCGCCGCCGCGGTCGAAACAAGCATGCCGCCGGGTTTCCTGCGCGACTTCCTCATCGAGGGTGCCATCGGCGGCGTCGGCTCGGTCGTCGTCTTCCTGCCGCAGATCCTGATCCTGTTCCTGTTCATTCTGCTGCTCGAGGCCAGCGGCTACATGACCCGCGCCGCCTTCATCATGGACCGGATGATGGCCAGCGTCGGCCTGTCGGGGCGCAGCTTCATCCCGCTGCTGTCATCCTTTGCCTGCGCCATTCCGGGCATCATGGCGACGCGCAGCATTTCCGATTCGAAGGACCGGCTGACCACCATATTGGTGGCGCCGCTGATGACCTGTTCGGCGCGCCTGCCGGTCTACGCGATCATCATCGGTGCATTCATTCCGCCGACCAGCGTCGGCCCCGGCATCGGCCTGCAGGGACTGGTGCTGTTCGGACTCTATGTGTTCGGGATTGTCGGCGCGATGATCGTCGCGCTGGTGCTGCGCAGCACGGTAACCAGGGGACCGAACGCCGGCTTCCTGATGGAAATGCCGAAATATCAGCTGCCGATGGTCAAGGATATCCTGATTGGCCTGTGGCAGCGCGCCTGGATATTCCTGCGCCGCGCCGGCACCATCATCTTCGCCGCCACGGTCGTCCTGTGGCTGCTGCTCACCTTCCCGAAAGTGCCGGAAGACAGCGCCATGAGCCAGGTCGACTATAGCGCGGCCGGGCGCATTGCCAGTGTCATCGCCCCGATCGTCAAGCCGGTCGGTTTCGACCGCGACATAGCGCTCGCCCTGATCCCCGCCATGGCCGCGCGCGAAGTGGCGGTGGCGGCGCTGGCCACCACCTATGCAATCGATGCGCCGGACGAGGAAGCGGAAGCCAAGTCGCTGACCGAGCGACTGCAGAGCCGCTGGTCGCTGCCGACCGCGCTCGCCTTTCTCGCCTGGTTCGTCTTCGCCCCGCAATGCATCTCGACCATCGCCGTTACGCGCCGCGAAACCAATGGCTGGAAGTGGCCGACCTTCATGGTGGTTTACCTGTTCGGCTTAGCATATTTGGCCGCCGGCATAACTTACTGGACTGCTATCGCGCTCGGCTTGTAAAGAGTGGCCAGAGACTCGAAAAACACTCAAAAATTCAGAGGAAATATTGAATGGCCGGCGGCATCAACAAAGTCATCATCGTAGGCAATCTGGGCAAGGATCCGGAAGTGCGCACATTCGCCAATGGCGGCAAGGTCTGCAATTTCAGCGTCGCGACTTCGGAAAGCTGGAAGGACAAGCAGACCGGCGAGCGCAAGGAAAAGACCGAGTGGCACAATATCTCGATCTATAACGAGGGCCTGGCCGGGGTCGCCGAAAAATATCTGCGCAAGGGCAGCAAGGTCTATCTCGAAGGCAAGCTGCAGACCCGCAAGTGGCAGGACCAGTCCGGCAACGACCGCTATTCGACCGATGTCGTGCTGCAGGGCTTTGACGCAAAAATGGAAATGCTCGACGGCAAGCCCGGCGGCGGCGGGCAGGGTGGCGGTTCCAATGACGGCTGGGGCGGCGGTCAGAGCGGCGGCTCCGGCGGCGGCGGCTCCAACGACAGCTGGGGCCAGAGCGGCGGCGGCTCCGGCGGCGGCCAGGGCGGCGGTGCCTTTGACAGCGATCTGGATGATGATGTGCCGTTCTAGGATGTATAAATCAAGGCGTCACAGCCCGCTGTGACACCTACAACTGATGCCCGGTCCGGTCCCGCTTGGTATCGAGATAAAATTCATTGTGCGGATTGGCGGCGATCCTGACCGGCAGGCGCTCTTCCACAATCACGCCGCAGGCTTCCAGCCCGGCAACCTTCTCCGGATTGTTGGTCAATAGCCTGACCTTCGGCACGTTGAGCAATTCCAGCATCCGTGCGGCTGTCGAAAAGTCGCGGGCATCGATGGCAAAGCCGAGCCGCTGGTTGGCGTCGACCGTATCGAAGCCCTGGTCCTGCAGCGCATAGGCGCGCAACTTGTTGATCAGCCCGATGCCGCGGCCTTCCTGGCGCAGGTAGAGCAAGACGCCCCATGTCGCCGCGCTCATCTGGTCCAGCGCCGCGTGCAATTGCGGCCCGCAGTCGCATTTCAGGCTGCCGAGCGCGTCGCCGGTCAGGCATTCGCTGTGCAGTCTTACCACCGGCGTGCTGTCGTCGCGCTTGCCGACCACCAGCGCGATATGGTCGGTGGCATCGGCGTCACTGCGAAAGCCATAGATATGCGCCTCGGCACTGGCCGCGACCGGCAGCCTGGCATGGGCGCTGATCGAAAGCGCGCTGGCATCGGCATAGGCCGCGACATCCTCCGCCTGGACGCTGTCCTCGGCCTCGCCGACAATCAGGAAGGCCGGCAGCAGCGCCGCATGGCGCGCGAGTTCCATGGCAGCCTTGGCGGCGGCGGGGTTGGTCAGCGGTTCGCTCTGAAAGGGGCCTTTCATCGGATAGCGCATGTCGAGCACCGGATCGACGATCGCAATAATCTCGGCCGCCGTCACCGGGGCGGGAAGGCGGATCTGGATCGGCAGGCTCGGGTCGGCGGCGGCAAGCTGGTTGAGCAGCTTGAGGGTGTCGGCGCGGCTGGCGGAAATCAGCAGCGACACCGTGCCGGATTCCGGCAGAACTGCCTCAAGATCTCCGGTTTCCACCGGCAGCAGATTGAGCCGCTCGCCATCCGCCTCGATACCAACCGGCCAGCCCCGGCGCAGCGCGTCGATCGCGCGGGCGGCGCGGCGGGCCGCCGCCTTTCGGGCCTCGCCAGGAGGCGCTGCGTTCAAAATTCGAATTCCGTGATCAGCGGCGCATGGTCCGACGGCTTGCCCCAGCTGCGCGCGTCTTCCAGCACGACATGGCTGACCGCCTGGTCCTGCAGCTGCGGGCTGACCCAGACATGGTCGAGCCGCCGGCCCTTGTCCGATGCCCGCCAGTCCTTGGCGCGATAGCTCCACCAGGTGTAGAGACGTTCGGGATCGGGGATGAGCTTGCGGCCGATATCGACCCAGCCATGCGCGTCGCGCATCGCGTAGAGATGGTCGATCTCGACCTGGGTATGGCTGACCACCTTGACCAGCGCCTTGTGGCTCCAGACATCGGACTCGAGCGGCGCGACATTGAAATCGCCCATCAGGATCGTCGGCTCCTTCAGTTTGCTGGACCATTCGGTCATCCGGCCGAAGAAATCGAGCTTCTGGCCGAACTTGGGATTGAGCTCGCGGTCGGGAATCTCGCCGCCGGCGGGAATATAGACATTCTCGATCCGGATCCCGTTCTGCAGCACCGCGCCGACATGGCGGGCCTCGCCATTGTCCTGCCAGTCGAACCGTTCATCCTTGTGCAGCGGCAGACGGCTGATGATCGCCACGCCATGGTGCATCGGCTGGCCGTGCAGGATCTGGTGGTTGTAACCCAGGCGCCGGAACATCCCTTCGGGAAACTGTTCATTGCGCACCTTGGTCTCCTGCAGGCACAATATGTCGGGCGACTCCTCGATCAGGAATCGTTCGACGATGTCGAGGCGGGCACGGATGCTGTTGATATTCCAGCTGACGATTTTCAGGCTATCACTCATGCCGAGTCTGATAGCCACGCTCGCGCAGAAACCCAAGCCCAAAGGCAAGGCCGCTGTCCGGTAATTTTGTCGAAAGAGGAAAGTAAAACCCCCACCTCCGGGGGCATTAAGGAGGTGGGGGCTAACTCGCGTTCGTCACGCAAAAGATGAAATGAGCTCTTTGGTGTCAGGTAACAGGGGGGAAAACCTGACTGTCTCTCTTCATCCTGTGACCATTTATACCGCGGGGTTTCTGTCGCGAATATGAACGGAACCGTTATCCCCGTCTGCTGATCGGCAACCTGTCTCGGTTCACCGCTTGACGCGGCTTTTCCGGCGGGGATCATCCCAGTTGAACGTGCTGTTGGAGACCGCAGCACCGAATTTCTGGTTTGAGAGTCGGATCGAGGTGCGGTTGTTTTTCGAATCCAGCGAAACCCAGCCATCCAGGACCAGACCACCGGGCGCGCCGGGTTTCTTGGTGAAGATCATCGTGATGACGCCATATTCCGGGCGTTTCGGATCGCTGACTTCGACGCTCAGCACGGCAGGATTGCGAGTCGGCACGAGCTTGCCATATTTTGACAGGTCCCGTTCCGGGTTGAGCAGCGCCGACAGCGGGCTGTTGCTGATCGGCCAGCGCTGGACCTGATTCACGTCATAGTCGATCAGGGTCAGCGCCTTGCCGTCCCCGACGATCAGCAAATTGGCGTCCTTCTGATATTCGAAACGAATCTTGCCGGGCTGCTTGATGGTAAGCTTCCCGGTCAGCCTTTGGCCGCCGCGATCGGTCTGGGTGAAATTCGCGGTCATCGTCGACATCGAGCGCAGATGGTTCGAAATTTTCGCCAGACTGTCGCTCGGGCTCTGCTGTGCGGTGGCTGGCAGGCTTGCTGTCAGGGCCAGCGGCGCAGCGATTAAGGCGAAACCATATTTCAACATTACAAAAACTCCAGATTAGCTAGATATCCGCCTAGCCAGTGGCGATTGAACGATGGCTTAATCACTCTGTCAGGAAACCGGCGAGGTCCGGACGCTAGAGCGGTTCGCCATGCTGGTCGCGCAGCACCTCGCGGCGGCCGATGTGATTGGGCGGCGTGATGAACCCGTCCTCCTCCATCCGGTCGATGATCCGGGCGGCGGTATTATAGCCGATCCTGAGCTGCCGCTGCAGCCAGCTGGTCGACACTTTCTGGCTTTCGAAGACGATCTGGCAGGCCTGCGTATATTGCCGGTCCTCCTTGTTGTCGCTCAGATCGGCACCGTCGAGGGCAAAACTGCCGTCTTCGGGCTCCTCGGTCACCGCCTGGATATAGTCCGGCGTGCCCTGCGAGCGCCAGTGGTCGGCGACCCGCCGCACTTCGTCATCGGAAACAAAGGGGCCATGGACGCGGGTCAGCTGCTTGCCGCCGGGCATGTACAGCATGTCGCCCTTGCCGAGTAGCTGTTCCGCGCCCTGTTCGCCCAATATGGTCCTCGAATCGATTTTCGAGGTGACGTGAAAGCTGATCCGGGTCGGCAGGTTGGCCTTGATCACGCCGGTGATAACATCAACCGAAGGTCGCTGGGTCGCCATGATCAGGTGGATGCCGGCGGCCCGCGCCTTTTGCGCCAGCCGCTGGATCAGGAACTCTACCTCCTTGCCGGCGGTCATCATCAGGTCGGCGAGCTCGTCGACGATGATCACGATCTGCGGCAGCACTTCATAGTCGAGCTGCTCTTCCTCGTAGATCGGGCGGGACGTTTCGGGGTCGTAGCCGGTCTGGACCCGGCGACCGAGCGGTTGCCCCTTGGCCTTGGCGGCCTTCACCTTCTCGTTATAATTGGCCAGATTCCGGACCGAAAGCGACGACATCATCCGGTAGCGCTCTTCCATCTGCTCGACCGCCCATTTCAGCGCGCGAATGGCCTTGGCCGGTTCGGTGACCACCGGCGACAGCAGATGCGGGATATCGTCATAGGTGCTGAGTTCCAGCATCTTCGGATCGATCATGATCATCTTGCACTCGTCCGGCGTCAGCCGGTAGAGCAGCGACAGGATCATGCAGTTGAGCCCGACCGACTTGCCGGAGCCGGTGGTGCCGGCGACCAGCAGGTGCGGCATCGGCGCGAGATCGGCAATCACCGGATCGCCGGAGATATTCTTGCCCAGGATGATCGGCAGCTTGCCGGTCTGTTCGGCGAAACTGTCGCTGCCGACCATCTCGTGCAGCACCACCATCTCGCGATGGGCGTTGGGCAGCTCGATCCCCATCACCGTGCGACCGGGAATGGCGGCAACACGCGCCGACAGCGCCGACATGTTGCGGGCAATATCCTCGGCCAGCTGGATGACCCGGCTTGCCTTGATGCCCGGCGCCGGCTCGAGTTCATACATGGTGACCACGGGACCCGGCCGGACCGCGTTGATCGTGCCCTTGACGTGAAAATCGTCGAGCACCGATTCCAGCAGGCGGGCGTTGCGTTCCAGGCCGGCCTTGTCGATCACATTGCTATTCTGCGGGGGAGCGGGGGTCAGCAGGTCGAGCGAGGGCAGCACATAGGGCCCGAAGAAATCACCCTGCTTGGCCTTGCTGACGCCGGCCCGTTTCGGCGGCAGCGCCCGGTCGCTGATCTCCGGCGGCGGCCGGTTGTCGGGCTGCACCGATTTGCGCGGAGCGGGCTCCGGCTTGGCCTTGACGACGCCGGACCGGTCCGGTTCGATCACCAGATCGTCGTCTTTCCGGGTGAAGGGACTCTTGACCTCCGGCAGCTTCAAGGATGCGCCGGAGAACAGCGGCTTGTCGAGCCGCAGGCTGAAATAGCCGAGAATGAGACCGCCGGTCAGCGTCAGCGCGATCAAGATGCCGGAAATCAGCCCGCTCCAGCTGGCGGATGCGGCCTTGAGGCCGGCGCTGATCCCGTTGGCCATCAGCATGCCGGTCAGACCGCCGAGACCAGAGGGCAATTCCATCTGCGGATCAGGGAACCACAAGGCCAGGCCGGTACCGACCAGCAGGGCCGCAAGCAGACACCAGAGCAGTTGCTGCTTCCAGCCGGGCTGCGGAATGTCGCGCCAGAGCCGGTTTGCGAGCAGCAGCAGCAGCGGCAGGAACAGGATCACCGGCAGGCCGATCAGCAACAGCAGCAGATCGGACAGATAGGAACCGAAAATCCCCATCCAATTATGGTCGACGCTGCCGGCGGATGTGCTGAAGGACGGGTCGCTGGGGGAATAGCTGGCCAGCGCCAGCAACAGGAACAGGGTCGCCAGAAAGATCGCGATCGCCCCGATCAGGGCACCGCTGCGCAACAGGCTGAGGCGCATGATCTCGCGCCAGTTCGCTTCCTTGGCATTTTGCGCCATAATATACTCCCGTGCGTCGCCCCAGCCCAAGGCGCGCATTAACTGTCGCCTCCTTTGCGCGAATCGGGGACTCGCCGTCAAGTTTCTTGGCGTTATTTTACCGGATTTGCCTTTCCTTCGCCGCCGCCGATGCCTACCTAGATGACAGGTTCAGGGCTCGGAAAGGCGGTCTCCATGGGATTTGATTCTCGGAATAGCGATATCCTCATATTGGGGGCAGGCATGATCGGCCTGACCCAGGCGCTGACGCTGGCGGCTCATGGACTGCGGGTGTCGATCATCGACCGGGCGGACCCGGCCGATCTGATCAACCCGAAAAATGATGCCCGGGTCTCGGCGATCAACAGCGCCAGCTGGAAAATGTTCGATGCCATCGGCCTGGCCGAAAAACTGCGTCCGCACGGCTGCGATATCGGGAAGATCCTGGTCAACGACGGACTGAAACCCGGGACGCTGGATTTTGTGCCGGGCGAGGGTGAAGGCCCGATGGGCATCATGGTTGAAAATGCGGTGCTGCGGCGGCTTCTGTTCGAGGCCGCGCAGGCCCATGACGGGATCGCGCTGCATCTGTCAGCGCAGGTCGCAACCTCCGAGCGCACCGGGCACTGCGTCGACGTCACGCTCGACAATGGCGAGCAGCTGGCCGCACCGCTGCTGGTCGCAGCCGATGGCCGCGGCAGCCGGATGCGCGAGGAAGCCGGGATCATCATGGCCCACTGGCAATATGACCATAGCGCGATCGTCTGCAAGATCGCGCACGAAAAGCCGCACGGCAATACCGCCTACGAGCTGTTCTTTCCCTCCGGCCCCTTCGCGTTGCTGCCGATGCTGGATGACGCGCAGGGCCGGCACCGTTCCGCGGTGGTGTGGACGGTCTCGCGAAAGGACGGCCCGGCTTATGCCAATATCAACAAGCGCGCCTTTGTCGCCGAGATGATGAAGAAGACCGGCGGCTTCCTGGGCGAAATGGAGTTGCTCACCGATCGCCCGACCTATCCACTGGGCTTTCACCACAGCTCGCATCTCACCGCCGAGCGGCTGGTGCTGATCGGCGATGCCGGTCACGGCATCCACCCGATCGCCGGGCAGGGACTCAACCTGGGCCTGCGCGACGTCGCGGCGCTGACCGAATGTCTGGTCGAGGGCGCCCGAACCGGCCTCGATCTTGGCGATCCGCAGATTCTGGCGCGCTACGACCGCTGGCGCAGCCTCGACAATATGATGGTCTCCGCCGCGACCGACCTGCTGACCCGCCTGTTCGGCTTGCCGGGCGAGACGTCTTCCAGAATCCGGCGCATGGGCATCGGCCTGGTCCAGCGGATTCCGCCGCTCAAGGCGCAATTCATGGCCGAGGCGAAAGGCGAAACCGGTGATTTGCCGAAATTGCTGAGGGGTGAACTGGTCTAGCGCGACCCCTGGCCGTCATCGATCTTGATCACGGTTCCGGTCACCGCATCCGACGACGGCGACACCAGATAGAGCAGGGTGCTGTCCATCTGCTCCGGCTGGCCCAGCCGCTTGCGGGGGAAATGGACGGAAAAGTCGCCGGCACGCTCGATCATGCCATCGGCCATGTCGGTGGCGAACAGGCCCGGCGCAATGCCGTTCACGTTGATATGGAATTTTGACCATTCGACCGCCAGTGTTTCGGTGATTCGCACGACGCCGGCCTTGGTCGTCGAATAGAGAGCCGCCCCGCCGCCGCTATAGCTGGTCGCTGCGATCGACGCGACATTGACGATCCGTCCGGGCTTTTTCTGGGCGATCAGCGGACGGGCAAACTCGTTCGAAAGGATGAACACGCTGCGCAGATTTGTATCCAGAACATCGTCGATCAGCTCGATCGACATCCGGGTGGCATGTTCGGCATCGACGATCCCGGCATTGTTCACCAGTATATCCGGCTGGCCGAGGGTTTCGGTGATCGTGGGAATGATGGCCTGGAGCTGGGCCGCGTCGCGTACATCCAGCGCAAAGGCTGCCGCCGTGCCGCCATCCGCGCTGATCTCGGCGACCAGGTCATCCAGCTTGTCCTTGCGGCGCGCCGTGCAGGCGACCTTGGCTCCGCAGGCCGCCAGCACCTTGGCAAAGCGGCGACCCAGGCCGGCTGACGCACCGGTTACGATGGCGGTGCGACCGGAAAGATCGATGGAAAAATTGGGTTTGGTCATGTGGCCGGGCATCCTCTGCAAAAATTTTGCAGGAGATGCCCGGAACCATATGGAAAGCGCAAGCGCTAATTGACTATGTTAATTGTTCAGATCATCCTGGGAGATCGGAACAATCCGGATTTCCACACGACGATTGGCTGCCCGGCCTTCCTCGGTGGCGTTGCTGGCAATCGGCTGGCTTTCACCATAGCCGCGGGTCGCCAGACGCGCGCGCTGGACACCGCTGTTCGCCAGGAAATTGGCGACCGATTCGGCTCGCCGCTCTGACAAGGCCTGGTTATAGGAGTCGCTGCCGGTGCTGTCGGTATGGCCGAGCACGTCGACATAGCTCTTCTCATAGCGGGAGAGCGTGTCGGCAACGCTGGCCAGAGTGGCCTGAAACCCCGGACTGATAGCACTGCTGTCGACCCCGAATGTCACGTTGGATGGCATGTTGAGGATCAGGTTGTCGCCATCGCGGGTGACATCGATACCGGTACCGGCTGTCTGCTCGCGAAGCTTCTTTTCCTGCTCGTCCATATAATAGCCGATTCCGGCACCGGCGAGACCGCCAAGGCCAGCACCGACGATTTTGGCGGTGCGATCATTGCGACCGCCGAGAACGTCTCCGAGCAGATAGCCGCCGACAACGCCGCCGATGCCGCCAATGGCCGCCTTGGAAATGGTCCGGTTTCCGGTTTCCGGATTGGTGACGCAGCCGCTTGTCAGTGCGAGCGCACCCAGAGAAGCCGCTGCCATAATTGATTTGTTCATCCGCATTTTATTTTCCCTTTTAGGTATCCCGTTCGAGCAGGATAACGTCCTGTCGTCCAGAAGGTTCCGCTTATCGCAAGTTAAATGAACGGCAACTGACAGCAAACTTGAGATTGTGTGAAACTTGCTGCTAAAGGGCCGGAGGCCTTTCGCCCATGCAATGGACAATATGACACCCTTTCCCTGGTTTGACGTTGTGATCATAATCGTGCTGGTACTGATCAACGGCGTATTCGCCATGTCGGAACTGGCGATTGTCTCCGCGCGCAAGGCGCAGCTGCACGGCCTGGCGGATCAGGGCAGCCGGCGCGCCAAAGCCGCGCTTCGCCTCGCCGGGGATCCCGGCAAGTTTCTCTCCACCGTGCAAATTGGCATCACGCTGATCGGCATTGTCGCCGGCGCCTTTTCCGGTGCCAGCCTCGGCGGACCGGTTGCCGAGCGTTTGCAGGCGCTGGGAATGGGGCAGGAATTGTCCGTCACCTTCGGCTTTGTTCTGGTCATTGGACTGACCACTTATGCCTCGCTGGTGATCGGCGAGCTGGTGCCGAAGCAGATTGCCCTGCGTTCCGCCGAACGCATCGCGCTGGCGATGGCCCAGCCGATGGAATTGCTGGCGCGCATTTCGGCGCCGCTGGTCTGGCTGCTCGACAATAGCAGCGCGCTGATCTTCCGGATGATGCGGATGAAGCGCGACCAGATCAATCATGTCACGGCGGAAGAACTGCAGATGGTTTTTGCCGAAGCGACGCGTTCCGGCGTCATCGAAGAACATGAGCGGGCGGTGATGAGCGGCGTCGTGCGCCTGGCCGACCGTCCGATCCGGGAGGTGATGACGCCCAGGACCGAAGTCGACTGGCTCGATATCGACGCGACAAGGGAAGATATTCACAGGCTGCTGATCGAATCCCAGCACAGCCGGTTTCCGGTGGCGGAACATTCGGTCGACGATATCCGGGGCGTGGTTCAGTCCCGCGATATCGTCGCCGCGCAGCTGGGCGGCGACATGCTGGATTTGCGCAAATTGATGCGCCCGCTGGAAAAGGTGCCGGACCAGCTCGATGCGCTCGATGCGCTGGAAATATTGCGCGAAGCCGAAGTGCCGATGATATTGGTCCACGACGAATATGGCCATTTCGAAGGGATCGTCACGCCCAATGACCTGCTCAGCTCGATCGCCGGCGAATTTGTCTCTGATCAGGATGAAAAGACCCAGCGCAGCCTGATCGAGCGCGCGGACGGCAGTTTCCTGGTCTCCGGTGCGATGGCGATCGATGCGCTGGCCGAACGGCTCAGCCTCCGGCTGTCAGAGGACCGGGACTATGCGACGGTTGCCGGCCATGCCCTGTCGCAATTGCGCCATCTGCCCGAGGAAGGCGAAACCTTCGAGGATCAGGACTGGATCTTCGAGATCGTCGACATGGACGGCCGCAAGATCGACAAGCTGATCGTCCGGGCCAGCAATCCCGAAATCGACTGACCGGGGCCTGATCCCCTAGAGCTTGCCGTATTTCTTCTCGAATCCGGCGATATCATCCTTGGCCAGAAATTTGGCCTGGTCGATCCACGCGTCTCGCGTGATCCGTCCGCTGAACGTATCCAGATATTGATCGACCTCGATAATCTCGGCCTCTTTCCACTCGGCGATCTGGTCGAAGCGCGTGATGCCGAGGTTGTTCAGCAATATGTTCAGCTTCGGACCGACGCCCTTGATCAGGCGCAGATTGTCCGGTTCGCCGACGGCTGCGGGAATATTCGGCTTGCCTGCGGGGGCCGGTGCGACTTCTTTTGCGGGCGCGGGCGCGGGCGCGGGCGCGGGCGCGGGCGCAGGCTCGGCTTGCGGCTTGGGCGCAGCGGCGGCGGGGGCAACGGCCGGTTTCGGCGATGGTGGCGGTGCCGGCGGCGCCGGTTCCGGCACCGTCGACGCAGTCACGGCCGGCTCGGGCATCTCGTCTGCCGGTCGGACCGGTTCGCCCGCTCTCTCGAGCAGGCCATCATCGGCAGAAAATCTCTCGGCGGAGGAGGCTTCGCGACCGGTTGCCGCCCAGACCCAGAATGCCGTGACGACACCGATCAGCAGTGCAATCAGATAGAGCAGCCAATTGGCCGAAATCAGCGTAATCATTGTCTCAAAACCCCGTTCTGAATTCTGTACGTCGCCGTGGCTGGCTAGTGGTCTGCATTGGTGCGACCCCAGATAAACCAGCCGATCGCGAGGCCAATTGCAAAACTAGTCAGCAGGAGCAACAGATTTTCAAGTAAAAGTGGCATCGGTCATTTCCCCTGTGGCGCTTCGGCATCATTTCGCGGCCCGTCGGCGGCGGCGATGCGGAACTCGATCCGGCGGTTCTGTGCATCGGCCGCGGCATCCGAACCCTTTGCGCGCGGCCGGCTCGACCCGAAGCCCTTGGCGGTGACCAGGGACTCGGCGATGCCCCGCTCGACCAGTCCCGCCTTGATGCGATCCGCCCGTTCCTGCGACATCACCCGGTTGACGGCGCGGTCGCCATTGTCGTCGGTATGGCCCTCCACCGCGATCGACAGGCCGTCACAGGTCTTGTCCTTCAGGACCCTGGCGAGTTCATCGAGAATTTGCCTGGATTCCAGCGACACATAGGGGCTGCCCGAGCGAAAGCTGATTTTCCTGGTTTCGGCAATTCTGTCGACCGCGGCCTGGCACCGGGCAATTTTATCACGGCCGGCATTGTCACGGTCGGCCTGCGCCGGGGCCTTGCCGCCCTCGGCGGCTGCGATCTCCTGCTTGTCGCGCCAGCTGGCGCTCGAGATGCCGGGGATCGCCATCACCACGTTCAGCGCCTCCTGCCTGGCCGCATCCGGCAGTTCACCGGCCAGTACAGCATCGCGCGACAGCGGATCGTGCCCGAGGCGGACGGTTGCACCATCCAGCCCGCGCGCGGCCAGTTCGGTTTGCGCCCGCTGTTCCAGGCCGGATATGAAGGTTTCGCCGGTCGCGACATGGCCGATCAGCGCCAATAGCGCGGTCGCCGCCGCGCCGGTCAGTATCTTGCTTCCGATTTCCATCCGGTACCCTCAGTCCCTTTTGCGGCCTCTGGCCATTTCTCGAAATTGCGGTCAAAATGCCGGATTCCGACGCGCGAGTCCAGTTGGCTGATTACCGGATCGACCGGATTTCCCCATGAACCGTCCTCTTTTGGAACAAGAGATGAATATATTTGGTTAACATCCCGAGCCTGGACGCTTCGGCGTAGAGCGACAGCGAGGCGGGAGTGGAGTCTTTCGGGGCAGCCACCGCGCGATCTCCATTGCGTTCAGGACCCGGAAAAAGGGATTTACTTTGTCCCCCTGTCGGATAGACTTTTCTTTTTCCCGGGAGGTTGGTGATGATCCTGTACGCAATTCCGAACATGCGACGCAAATGGGCGGGCCGGCTCGCCCTTTTGGCCCTGGCGGCCGGATTGCCCGTTCAGCCGGCGTGGGCACAGGATGGTGCCGCGCTGACCCCGCACCAGCAGCTGGCCCGCGATATCTACCGCGATGTGATCGCCTTCCGCACCGCACGCGGCCAGCAGCAGGTCCCGGCGATGGTCGCCTATCTCGTCGACCGGTTCAAAAACGCCGGGTTCAGCGACGATGATATCCAGGTCACCGATTATGACAGCGAGGGTGAGAAAACCCAGGGACTGATGGTCACCTATCGCGCCAAGCCCGGCAGCACCGCCCACCCGATTGTGCTGCTCGGCCATATGGACGTGGTCGATGCGCTGGCCAAGGACTGGGTCCGTCCGCCGTTCACGCTGACGGAGGAAGACGGCTATTTCTTCGGCCGCGGCACCGACGACAACAAATATGGCATCACCAACCTGACCGCCACATTCCTGCGGCTCAAGGCCGAGGGCTGGCAGCCGTCCCGGGATCTGGTGCTGGTCTTCTCGGGCGACGAGGAAACCGGCATGGTCTCGACCCGGGCGCAGGCCAAATATGTGGCGGAGAATATCGATCCCGAATTCATCCTGAACAGCGATGCCGGCGGCATTGCGCTGGCCGAGGATGACACGCCGGTGGCATTTCGGGTGCAGTCGGCCGAAAAGACCTTTGCTACCTACGAACTGACCGTGACCAACCCCGGCGGCCACAGCTCGCGGCCCCGGACAGATAATGCCATTTATGAACTGGCCGAGGCGATCGGCAAGATTGCCGCCTATCGCTTCCCGGTCCGCGCCACCGACCTGACCAGAAACTATTTCGCCACTGCCGGCAAGCTGACCCCGGGGGATCTCGGTCAGGCGATGCTGCGCTTTTCGGAAGATCCGTCCGATGAATCGGCCATCGCCACGTTGCGCGCCGATCCGGAGAGCGTCGGTACGCTTGGCACAACCTGCGTCGCCACCATGCTCGAGGCGGGTCATGCCGAAAATGCCCTGCCGCAATCGGCCACCGTCACCGTCAATTGCCGGATTTTCCCCGGCGAGGGCGCCGCGGCGACCGAAGCCAGGCTGAAGCAGGCCATCGCCAATGACAATATATCGTTCAAGCTGATCACCAACGTGACCGAAAGCCCGGAATCGAAACTGCGCGACGACGTGAAGGCCGCCCTGCGCAATAGCCTCGACCAGCGATATCCGGGCCTGACCATATTGCCCTATATGGAATCGGGCGGCACCGACGGCATGCATTACCGGACGCTGGGCTATGATACGGTGGCGATCTCGGGGGCGGCGATGAAAGCCTCGGACATGTTCGCCCATGGCCTCAACGAACGCCTGCCGGTCGCCTCTTTCTACGGCGGGCTGGATCACTGGTACGCGATCCTGAAAACCCTGGCCAAATAAAGCGGATTTTTCGGTCTGCTGCGCCGGAATGCCAGGGGATTTTCCTCCCGGCCGTAGGGGCATGAGATAGGCACCTGAACCGATCAGGGATATTGCGATGCTTTCACCCACGCGCCGATCCGCGCCGATATCCGGAGCGGGTCCGGTCGCTACGCTCGTGGCTGGACGGGCGTTCCGCTCTCCCTGATTGAGGATTCTTGCAACTTGTCGCCTTCCCCTGCGTTGCTCTCATGCAGGTTGAACGCAAATGACAGGAGACTGTATTGTCCGATCCCGTCCTGACGGAGGTCGCCGCGGTCGAGGAAAGCGCGCGCATAAAAGTCAATCCACCGGTATTTTTCGTGTCAGCGGGGCTGATCCTTGCTTTCGCGCTGTTCGGCGCGTTCCTGCCGCAGCAGGCGGGGCTTGTCTTCAACCAGGTACAGGCGGTGATCGTCCGCGATTTCGGCTGGCTCTATATCGCGTCGGTGGCCGGTTTTCTGGTGTTTGTCATCTATCTGATGCTCAGCAGGCACGGCGACGTCAAGCTGGGACCGGACGAAAGCGAGCCGGACTATAGCTATGTCTCGTGGTTTGCGATGCTGTTCAGCGCCGGCATGGGCATCGGCCTCGTCTTCTTCGGTGTCGCGGAACCCATCCAGCATTATGCAAGTCCGCCGGTAGGGGAGGGCGGCACGGCGGAAGCGGCGCGCCAGGCGATGACGCTGACCTTCTTCCACTGGGGCCTGCATGCATGGGCGATCTACATTGTCGTCGGGCTGTCCCTCGCCTATTTCTCCTTTCGCCGCGGACTGCCGCTGACCATCCGCTCCGCGCTTTATCCGCTGATCGGCCAGCGCATCTATGGCCCGATCGGACATGCGATCGACATTTTCGCGGTTCTCGGCACGATGTTCGGCGTGGCGACTTCGCTGGGGCTTGGCGTGCTGCAGGTGAATGCCGGATTCAGCTATCTGTTTGGTGCACCGGTCAACACGGCGGTGCAGCTGATGCTGATTGCGTCGATCACGCTGCTGGCGACCCTGTCCGTGTTCCTCGGACTCGACCGAGGGGTGAAGCGGCTGTCCGAGCTCAACATCGTGCTGGCGGTGTTGCTGCTCGGCTTCGTGCTGTTCGCCGGCTCCACCGTGTTCCTGCTTCAGGCATTCGTGCAGAATGTCGGCACCTATCTCGGCTCGGTCGTGACCCGTACTTTCCGCATGTATGCTTACGAGCCCAATCCGTGGCTGGCCGACTGGACATTGTTCTACTGGGGCTGGTGGATCGCCTGGTCGCCATTCGTCGGCATGTTCATCGCCCGGATCTCGCGCGGGAGAACCATTCGTGAATTCGTTGGCGGGGTGCTGATGGTGCCTGTGCTGTTCACCTTCCTGTGGATGACCGTGTTCGGCAATACCGCCATCGCTCTCGATATGGCAGGGGTTGAGCCGATCGCGGACACCGTGGCAAACAATCTGCCGGTGGCGCTGTTCGAGACCCTGTCAGCACTGCCCTTTGGTACAATCACCTCGCTCATCGCGACGCTGCTGGTCATCACTTTTTTCGTCACCTCGGCCGATTCCGGCGCGCTGGTGATCGACATGATCACCTCCGGAGCGGCGGAAAACCCGCCGGTATGGCAGCGGATTTTCTGGGCGATTTGCGCCGGCGCGATTGCCGCCGTGCTTCTCGTCGCGGGCGGACTCGAAGCGCTCCAGGCCGCGGCCATCACCAGCGCGCTGCCGTTCGCGGTGATCATGATCTTCATCTGCTACGGCCTGTTTAGGGCGCTGCAGATGGAACGGCTGGGCACTTCGACCGACCTGTTGATGGCCGAATCCGCTCCCTTCGAGCCGGAACGCAACTGGCAGCAGCGGCTCATCTCCATCGTGCATCACTTCGGCAGGTCTGATATAGAAGACTTTATTTCGGCAACGGCGCGGCCGGCGCTGGAGGCATTTTCGGAAGAGATGCGGGAAAGCGGATTTTCTCCCGAGCTGGTCGAGGATCCCGACTGTATCAATCTCACCGTTCCCCATGGCGAGCGGGGCAGCTTCCGCTACACGATCCGCAGTCGTCCGTTCCTGCTGCCAAGCTTTGTCTGGGCGGAAAGCCGCAGGGTGCAGGAATCGGAGCCGAGGCATTTCCGGGCCATGGCCCATACTTCCGAAGGCGAGCATCCGCACGACGTGACCGGCTTTACCCGGGACCAGCTGATCAATGACCTGCTCAATCGCTACGCCCGCTTCCGCCACACCCGGCGCATCTCCTGACGCTGCACAGCGCAATTGCGGTGAGACGTGCAGCATTTTCCCAATTTCAGTCGCCAGAAACCGCTGTCCTACACCCCGCCAATTGGCCTATATCTCCACCATTCCCGGCACGAGCGGGACGGGCTCTTTGACTATTCGAATAAGCTGGCCGCATGATTTTTCCGATCCGCTGCAGCCCCAGCGAAAGGTCACACTCGGTGCCCGGCTGGCGTTCAGCAAAGGCAGGAGATCTGCGGGTGAGGGGCAAAAGTCACGGAAATCAAAAACGCGCGTTGGTGTAAAGCATTGGCTTGCACCAAGACACAAAGCCACCAAGGAAGGATGCATGCATATAATCGCTTTGCGTCTTCCGCTTCGTGTCTTCGTGTCTTGGTGCGAGTCCCCAAGGCAGGCCCCGCAAACGGCATCCGCCAAACCGCTCACAGGCCCCGACTTTGACAAACTTTGGAAAGCCGTGCTTCGGAAAAACCTACTCCCCCGCTTCCCGCGCCACCTCGCGCCAGCCGATATCGCGCCGGCAAAAACCGCTCTCGAACTCGATCTGGTCGACCGCCGCATAGGCCTTCGCCTGCGCCTCGGTCGCACTGGCACCCAGCGCGGTAACATTCAACACCCGCCCGCCGCTGGCGACCAGCGAACCGTCGACCTCGGCAGTGCCTGCATGGAAGATCTTGGCGCCCTCGCGCTCGGCCCGCGCCAGATTGCGGATCCGGCCGCCCTTTTCCGGGGTCGCCGGATAGCCCTTCGCCGCCATCACCACGGTCAGCGCGGTTTCGGGGGCAAAGACCGGGGCGCTGGTCTGGGCGAGGTCGCCGCGGGCGGTGCGCATCATCAGCTTGGCGAGATCGTCCTCCAGCCGCATCATCAGCACCTGGCATTCGGGATCGCCGAAGCGCGCATTATACTCGATTAGCTGCGGGCCCGTCTCGGTCAGCATCAGCCCGGCAAACAGCACGCCGCTATAGGGCGTGCCCTCGGCGGCCATGGTCTTGACGGTCGGGCGGATGATTGTGTCCATCACCTGCTGCTGCAGCGCGTCGGTTAGGACAGGGGCAGGGCTGTAGGCCCCCATGCCGCCGGTATTCGGGCCGACATCGCCGTCGCCGACCCTTTTGTGGTCCTGCGCGGTGCCGAAGGGGACGACATTCTCGCCGTCGGTGATCGCGAAGAAGCTCGCTTCCTCGCCGGTCAGAAATTCCTCGATCACCACTTCGGCGCCGGCCTCGCCAAAGCTGCCATCGAACATGTCGCGGATCGCCGCCTCGGCTTCGGCGCGGGTTTCGGCGATGATCACGCCCTTGCCGGCGGCCAGGCCATCGGCCTTGATCACCACCGGAATGGCAAAGCGGTCGAGCGCAGCCAACGCATCGGCGGCGCTGGTGGCACGGACGTAACCCGCCGTGGGGATATTGGCGCGAGCACACATGTCCTTGGTAAAGCCTTTCGAGCCTTCCAGCTGCGCTGCCGCCTTGTCGGGGCCAAAGACGAAAATCTCGGCGATGCGCAGGCTCTCGGCCAGCCCGTCGACCAGCGGCGCTTCCGGCCCGACGACGACCAGGTCGATGTCATGCTCGCCGCAGAACAGGATCACTTCGCCATGGTCGGTGATGTCGAGCGGGACCAGCTCGGCATGCTGGGCGATGCCGGGATTGCCCGGCGTCGCATAGAGTTTCTCGAGCGAAGGGGATTGCGCCAGCTTCCACGCCAAGGCATGTTCGCGGCCACCCGAACCGATCAACAGGATATTCATGGACG
>Ga0209024_1000295_pt1 | contig 97116 bp, 97 predicted proteins | sample AutmiccommunBRH5_FD_187380 | JGI IMG/M metagenome (GOLD analysis project Ga0209024, IMG submission 187380) | Deep subsurface microbial communities from Mt. Terri, Switzerland - Autotrophic microbial communities BRH/5 (SPAdes) (version 2) | ecosystem: Environmental > Aquatic > Deep subsurface >...
CTCCAGGCGGCGCGTGCGTTCGGCCTTCGCCTCGGCCTCGGCGGCCGCCGCGTCGTCGGCGCGCTTCTTCTCGATCAGCGCGTCCTTGAACACCTGCACCGCGTCGGCGATCTGGCCGATCTCGGTCTTCTGGCCGCGATAGGGGATCTCCACCGACAGGTCGCCGGCGGCGAGCCCACCCATCGGCACCGTCACGGCCCGCATGCTGCTGCCGATGGCCCGGACGATCAGCAGGCCGGCGGCGGCGCCCAGCACGGTCAGGACGGCCAGCGCGCCGATCATCCAGGTGCTGACGGATGCGAAGATGCGGTCACCCTCGTCCGAGGAGGCCTTGCCGGATGCCACATTGAGGTCGATCAGCTTGCGGAGACCGGCATCGATCTGCTGGGTGATCGGCCGCGTGTTCGTCAGGATAAGCGCTTTCGCCTCGTCCACTTGGCCCCCGCGCGAGCGGGCCAGGACCGCTTCGGACTCGTGCAGGTAAGCCTTCCAGTCACGCATCAGCTTGTCGTAGTCGCTGCGCTCTTCGGGCGACGATATGAGCTTCTCGTACGCCGCCCGCCGCTCCTCAACCGCGGCTAAGTTGGCCTGAAGAGTCTTGTCCAACGCGGTGCGGCCCTCCGCGTCGGTCTGGATGATGTGGAACAGAAGGTTGCGGCGGTAGGTGCTGACGGCGTGGTCGAGGGCGCCGATGGCGGCGATGCTCGGCATCCAGTTCCCCGCCAGCTCGGTCGACTGATCGTTCAGAACGGACATGCGGTCGATCGAGAATATGCCGAGGCCGACGAACATGACGAGCAGGCCGGCGGTGAAGGCGATCAGTTTCGTCCTGATCGTAGAAAGGGAGAGGAAGGACATGGCGGGGCAGCTCCGGAGTAAGCCGACGCAGTGGACGGATGTGTCCAGATACCGCTAGACCCCTTGCCCCGCTGTTAAACGCGGCGGCCTTCCGTCGTCGGGCTCCCGGACAATTTGTCCCTTTCCGAAGGGACCGGGGCGCCGGCCGTCCCGGAGGCGGCCTCTCAGTCGGCTGCCTGCTGAACCGGCTCCGGCTCCTTGGTCCGCATCGTCACGAACTCCTCGGCCGAGGAGGGATGGATGCCGATGGTCGCGTCGAACTGCGCCTTGGTGGCGCCGCAGCGGATCGCCACGGCGAAGCCCTGGACGATCTCCGCCGCATCCGCGCCGATCATGTGCAGGCCCACGACGCGGTCGGACTTCGGCTCGACCAGCAGCTTCATCAGCGTGAACTCCTGCCGTCCGGTCAGCGTGTGCTTCAGCGGCCGGAAGCGGCTCTTGTAGACGTCGACCCTGCCGAACGTCTTGCGCGCCTGGGCCTCGGTCAGCCCGACCGTCCCGATGGCCGGGGTGCTGAACACGGCGGTCGGCACGTCCGCGTAGACCGGCTTCGTCGGGTTGTCGCGGAACACCGTCTGGACGAAGCACATCGCCTCGTGCAGCGCCACCGGCGTCAGGTTCATGCGGTCGGTGCAGTCGCCGATGGCGTAGATGTTGGACACGCTGCTGCGCGACAGCTCGTCGACGGCCACCGTGCCGTCCTCGTGCAGCTCGACCCCTGCCTCGGCGAGGCCCATGTTCTTCGTCAGCGCCTTGCGGCCGGTGGCGTAGAGCACCGTATCGACGTCGATGTCCTGGCCCATCCGCGTGCGCGCGGTGATGCCGGCGTCGCTCCTGGCGATGCTCTCCAGCTGGGTGCGCGTGTGGATCGTCACGCCCTGGTCGCGCATGGCACGTGCCAGTTCGATCCGGATGTCGTCGTCGAAGCCGTTCAGCAGCTCCTCGCCGCGCACCGCCATCGAGACCTCGACGCCCAGGTTGGCGAAGACGCCGGCGAACTCGACGGCGATGTAGCCGCCGCCGACGATCAGCATGCGCCGCGGCAGGTCTGGCAGCTCCAGCGCCTCGTTCGAGGTCATGCAGCCGTCGCCGCCCGGGATCGGGGGCACGACCGGCCACGAGCCGGTGGCGATCAGGATCGTCTCCGCCGTGTAGGACTTGCCGTCGACCTGCACGGTGTGGGCGTCGGCGAGTACGCCGCGGCCGTGAAGGAGTTCCACGCCCGAATTCTTCAGCAGCCCGATATAGATGCCGTTCAGCCGGTCGATCTCGCGGTCCTTGTTGGCGATCAGCTGCGGCCAGCTGAACGTCGGCAGATGCGAGTCCCAGCCATAGGCGCGCGCGTCCTCGAAGTCGTCGCGGTAGTGCGCGGCATAGACCAGCAGCTTCTTCGGGATGCAGCCGCGGATGACGCAGGTGCCGCCGACGCGGCTCTCCTCGCAGATCGCCACGCGCGCGCCGGCCGCCGCGGCGAACCGGGCGGCCCGGACACCGCCCGAGCCGGCGCCGATGACGAAGAGGTCGTAGTCGTACCGGGCCATGTCCGCTCCGCTGTCAGGGCTGGTTCTGCGCCTTGGGGCGCTTGTACGTCTTCACCTGGTCGGCCCGGCCGATCACGATCATATCGGCCATGCCGAGAAAGAGGCCGGTGTCGACGACGCCCGGCGTCGCCGCGAGGGTCGCCGCGAGCGCCTCGGGCTCCTCGATCCGCTTGAAGGCGCAGTCGAGGATGAAGTGGCCGTCGACGGTGACGTAGGGGGCGTTGTCGCCGCCGCGCAGCACGACCTTGGCGCCCAGCTTCTCGATGGCGCGCTTCACCGGCGCCAGCGCGAACGGCACCACCTCGACCGGCAGCGGGAAGGCGCCCAGCTGCTGCACCACCTTCGACGCGTCGGCGATGATGATCAGCATGCCCGAGGCCGACGCGACGATCTTCTCGCGCAGCAGCGCACCGCCGCCGCCCTTGATCAGCCGCATCTGCGGGTCGATCTCGTCGGCGCCGTCGATGGTGACGTCGACCCGCGGCACGTCGCCCAGACCGACCATCGGGATGCCGCACTCGCGGGCGAGCTTGCGCGTCACCTCGGAGGTCGGCACGCCCCTGATCTTCAGGCCGTCCTTGACCCTGTCGCCCAGCAGCCTGATCGCCTCGGAGGCGGTCGAGCCCGTGCCGAGCCCGACCACCATTCCGTCCCGCACCAGTTCGACGGCCCGCGCCGCCGCGAGCCGCTTCTCGGCTTCCGCGCTTCCGCGCGCCGTCTCTGCCGGCATCAGGCTTCGATGCCCATGCAGACGTACTTCATCTCGAGGAAGTCCTCGATGCCGTACTTCGAGCCCTCACGGCCGAGGCCCGATTCCTTCATGCCGCCGAACGGCGCGACCTCGGTGGAGATGATGCCGGTGTTCAGGCCGACGATGCCGTACTCCAGCCCTTCCGACACCCGCCACGCGCGGCTCAGGTCGCGGGTGTAGAAATAGGACGCCAGGCCGAACTCGGTGTCGTTGGCCATCCGGATCGCCTCGGCCTCCTCCTTGAAGCGGAAGAGCGGGGCGAGGGGGCCGAAGGTCTCCTCGCGGGCGACCTTCATCTGCGTCGTCACGTCGGCGAGGATGGTCGGCTCGAAATAGCTGCCGCCCAGCGTGTGGCGCTTGCCGCCGACGACGACGCGCGCACCCTTCGACAGCGCGTCCTCGATATGCTCCTCGACCTTCTCGACCGCCGCCATGTCGATCAGCGGGCCCTGCTTCACGCCCTCCTGCAGGCCGTTGCCGACGCCGAGGCCGGAGACCGCCTGGCTCAGCTTCGCCGCGAACTCCTCGTAGACGCCGTCCTGCACCAGCAGGCGGTTCGCGCAGACGCAGGTCTGGCCCATGTTGCGGTACTTCGAGGCCAGGGCGCCTTCGACCGCCGCGTCCAGGTCGGCGTCGTCGAAGACGATGAACGGCGCGTTGCCGCCCAGCTCCAGCGAGACCTTCTTGATGGTCTGCGCGCACTGCTCCATCAGCTTCTTGCCGATCTCGGTGGAGCCGGTGAAGGTCAGCTTGCGGACGATCGGGTTGCCCGTCATCTCGCCGCCGATGGCGCCGGCCGAGCCGGTCACGACGTTGAAGATGCCCTTCGGCACGCCGGCCCGCTCGGCCAGCTCCGCCAGCGCTAGCGCCGAATAGGGCGTCGCCGTCGCCGGCTTCAGCACGATCGGGCAGCCCGCCGCCAGCGCCGGGCCGGCCTTGCGGGTGATCATCGCGTTCGGGAAGTTCCACGGCGTGATGGCGCAGACGACGCCGATCGGCTCGCGCAGCACGACGATGCGCTTGTCGCCCTGGTGGCCGGGAATCGTGTCGCCGTAGACGCGCTTGCCCTCTTCGGCGAACCATTCGATGAACGACGCGCCATAGGCGATCTCGCCGCGCGATTCGGCCAGGGGCTTGCCCTGCTCGATCGTCATCAGCTTGGCCAGGTCTTCCTGGTTCTCCATCATCAGGTCGAACCAGCGGCGCAGGATGACGGCGCGCTCCTTGGCCGTCTTCTTCCGCCAGGCCGGCCAGGCCTTGTTCGCCGCCTCGATGGCGCGGCGCGTCTCGGCGGCACCCATCTTCGGGATGGTGCCGATCTTGCCGCCGTCCGCCGGATCGGTGACGTCGATCGTCTCGCCGCTGTCGGCGCCGACCCACTGGCCGTCGATATAGCACTGCTGCCGGAACAGCTTGCTGTCCTTGATCTGGCTCGACACGTCCATGTCTCGTCTCCGTCCTCGGTTCAGGTCGGTGTGGTTCTCGCCGTCGGATCGCCGGGCGTCGGGGCCCCTTATACCGCGCGACCCGCCCCCGCTGCCAAGGGGGAGCCCCCGGCCGGAGGCTGCGGCGCTTCGCGCAGGCAACGCCGTACCAGCACGGCGGTGACGGCGGCGAGTGCGAGGAAGAGGCCCCCCGTGCAGGCGATAATCCAGAGATAGGATGCTCCGGCGAGAGACAAGCCCAGGTCGATCGCCGCGTTCGCCGCCAGCACCGCCAGCAGCGCCCGGTGCAGCGCCGCCTGCCGCCGCCGGTAATAGAGCAGCGCCGCCGCCGCCGAGACCGCGTTGTAGGCGGCGATCCCCGGCACGCCCAGCGCCACCGCCGCGAACAGCCCCGCATAGCGCGCGAACAGCGTCGCCTCCAGGACCCAGGCCAACGCCAGGATGCCCACGACCGCCGCCGCCGCGAACAGGCTGGCTACGCGCAGCGCATGGCCCACGACCGCCGCCACGTCCGCCTCCTGCTTGATCGCATGCCCGACCCGCACCGAGGCGACGTAGCTCCACCCCTGCAGCCCGATGATCGCGATCAGCCCGAACTGCGTCGCCAGCGCATGCACGCCCAGATCCTGCGCCGGGTGGAAGGTCGCGATGAAGAAACGGTCGACATAGGCCAGCAACATGTAGGCCATCGACCCCAGGAACAGCGGGAAACCGTCGCGCACATGGCCCAGATAGTCCCGCCACAGCTTCAGCGGCCCGCGCCCGGCCGCCTCCACCGGGATCCGCTCGCGCCGCAGCGCCAGCACCAGGAACGCGAACTGCCCGCCGAACTGCGCCATGACCACGGCCAGCAGCACCACCCACAGCGGCGGCGCCGGCATGATCCAGACCACCGCCGGCACCAGGGCGATCGACAGCATGTTGACCAGGATCGGCGGCAGCGCGATCAGCCCCAGCCGGCCGCGGACCCGCAGCGGCGGCTCCAGCAGGACGAACCCGATGCCGAGCGCGAACAGCAGCCCCGACCAGAACAGCACGTCCCACAGATTGCCCAGCGCCAGCGCCAGCACGGCGACCGCCGCCAGCCACGCGCCGCAGGCCGGGATGAAGCGCGCGAAGCTCTCCTCGCCGGCCGCCGGATCGTTGAAATAGCGGTGCAGCAGCCCGGTGATGCCGCCGAGGCTGCTCGCCTCCAGCAGCGCCGCCGTCTGCAGCACCAGGGCGAGCACGCCGAAGGCCGACACGTCCAGCACGTGCGCAAAGATCAGCGCCTTGGCCGCCCCCAACCCCGCGCCCGCATAGCGCAGCAGGATGAAGCGCGACTCCGTCGCCCACAGCCGGCGCGCGGAATGCGCTATGATGCTCGCCATGGACAGGATGCGGACCGGGATGCGGGAAACGTGACGGGCGTGCGGCGATGATAGCGCAGGCACCGGAGCCCGGCACGCCCGCGGTCGTCGCGGTCATTCCGGCGCGCGGCGGCAGCAAGCGTATCCCGGGCAAGAACGTGCGCCGCTTCGCCGGCCGCCCGGTGATCGACTATGCGATCCGTGCGGCGCGCGACAGCGGCCTGTTCGACCGCATCGTGGTCAGCACCGATTCGGACGCGATCGCCGCCGCGGCCGAGGCGGCCGGCGCCGAGGTGCCCTTCCGGCGCGACGCCGGCCTCGCCGACGACTTCGCCACCACCGCCGCCGTCCTCGCCGACGCGCTGGAACGGCTCGGCGGGGCAGGGGCCGTGTCCCACGCCTGCTGCATCTATCCGGCCGTGCCCTTCCTGCGGCCCGAGGACCTGTGCGCCGGCTGGGACGTGGTGCGGACGCCCGGCACGCTCTCCGCCTTCGCCGTCACCGCCTATCCCGGCCCGATCCAGCGCGCCCTCCGCATCGCCGAGGACGGCACCCTGCGCATGTTCTGGCCGGAGCATCGCGACACGCGCAGCAACGACCTGCCCCCCGCGTGGCGCGACGCCGCCCAGTTCTACTGGGTCGACGTGCCCCTGTTCCTGCGCCGGCGCGTGCTCTATGGCGACACCTCGCGCCCCGTGCCCATCCCGCGGCACCGCGCCCACGACATCGACACCGAAGAGGATTGGCAGTTGGCGGAACTCGTCTACCGCGCCCTGCACGCGGGCGGTCCGGCGGCATGACGGACAGCCGCCCGCCCACCGACCAGGAAGCCTTCTGGGCCGGCACCTTCGGCAGCGACTACGCCGCCCGCAACGACGGCGCGGCCCTGCTCGCCGCGAAGACCGCGCTGCTGGCCCGCATCCTCGGCCGCACCCGCGGGGTGGAATCGGTGCTGGAGGTCGGCGCCAACATCGGCCTCAACCTGCGCGCCCTGCGCACGCTCCTGCCCGCCGCGCGCCTGACCGGCGTCGAGATCAACGCCGCGGCGCACGCCCGCCTCGCCACGGTTCCCGGCGTCGAGGCCGTCCACGGCTCGCTCCTCGACTACGCGCGTTCTCCCGACGGCGCCGCCTTCGACCTCACCCTCTCCGCCGGCGTGCTGATCCACCTGGCGCCCGAAATCCTGCCGCGCGCCTACGACGTGCTGCACCGCGAGAGCCGGCGCTATGTCTGTCTCATCGAATATTTCAGCCCGTCGCCCGTCGAGATCCCCTACCGCGGCCACGCCGCCCGCCTGTTCAAGCGCGACTTCGCCGCGGAGATGCTCGACCGCTTCCCCGACCTCACGGTCGCCGACTACGGCTTCGTCTGGCGCCGCGACCCCGTCTTCCCGGGCGACGACCTCAACTGGTTCCTGCTGGAGAAGCGGGGAGGGTAGAGACGAAGGCCTACCCGTCCGCCACGCGCCGCGACGCCACCGCCACTACCAAGCCGAAGATCGCGAAACCCGCGAAGGCGGCGGTATAGCCGGCCGCGTCGATCATCCAGCCCGAGAGCGGCGAGCCCACCGCCTGGCCGACCGTCGTCGCCAGCAGCGGCATCACGGGGCCCAGGGCCGGCCGCTCGGCCATGATCCGCACGCCCTGGACAAGGTAGAATCCGGTCAGGGTCATGTAGGCGGCGCCGAAGGCTGCGGCGGAGACCAGTGCCAGGCCCAGCACCCCGGGCGCCGCCGCCGCCAGCCCCAGCGAACATGCCATGAGCCCCAGCGCCAGCGCGTGGGTCCGGCCGGCGCCCATGCGGTCGATCAGGTCGCCGGCGGCGCTGCCCGTCAGGCCCGCCAGCCCGACCGCCAGCCACATCCAGCTGCTGTGCCGGGTCGACAGCCCGCCCTCGCGCACCACCAGGTCGGGGGCGAAGACCCAATAGATGCCGCTCACCAGCCCCATGCCGGCGGCCAGCGCGCTCAGCCGCGCGACCGCCCGCCACTGCGCGCGGCTCACCGCCGGCAGCGCCGCGCTCGCGCCCTCGCCCCCGGCCTGCGTCGGCCCCGTCGCCGGGCGCCCCGGAAGATAGAAGAGCGCCGCAAGGGCCACTGCCACGGCGACCAGCGCGAAGGCCGTGTAGGCGGAGCGCCAGGCGTCCAGCCACCAGGCCATCGCCGGCATGGCCAGCGCCACGCCGATGCTCGTCGCCGCGTTGTGGGTGGCGTTCACGCGCCCGCGCAGGGCGGGCCGCACGGCCCGGTGCACCGTCTGGGCCATGACCGGCGAGGACAGGCCGGTGCTGATGCCGCAGACGGCGACGCCCACGCCCAGGGCCAGAACGCCGGGCGCGCTGGCGATGGTCGCCAGCCCCGTCGCCGCCAGACCGACCGCCAACCCCCCGGCCCACCGCGTATCCAGCCGCCGGCACACCGCCGGCCCGATCAGGATGGCGCCGATGAAGCTGACGAAGGGCAGCGCCCCGACGATCCCGGCACTGGTGGCGTCGAGCCCCAGGTCGCTGCGGATCGCCGGCAGGAACAGCCCGAACACGAACCGCGCGAGACCATAGGTGACGGCGATGACGGCGCTGCCGAGCAGCGCGATGCCGAGGGTGGAGGGTGGATGCAAAACGCGCTTGGCCCCGCCTGCTGCGTTTCCGGATCGGTTGGTGATGTCCGTGTATCGGTGTGCTCAGACAAGGTTCCGATAGAGACCTCATCATCTCCCGATACTATACTGGCGTCATTGCGAGCCGAAGGCGAAGCAACCCAGGGCCCGCGCACCGATGCTTCGGCGCGGGCCCTGGGTTGCTTTGGCGCTGCGCGCCTCGCAATGACGGCGGGTGATGAACATGTGACCGGGGCGGCGCTGGGAGCAGGCCCATGAAAAAATCCGACTTCCCCGTCGACCGCGTCCGCCGCTTTCTCGAGCCCGGCCCGATCGTGCTGGTGTCGTCGCGCCGGGGCGAGCGCACCAACATCATGACCCTCGGCTGGCACACCGTCCTGGAATTCTCGCCGTCGCTGATCGGCCTCATGATCTCGGCGGGCAACCACTCCTTCGAGATGATCCGCAGCAGCCGCGAGTGCGTCGTCAACCTGCCGACCACGGCGCTGACCGACACGGTCGTGCGCATCGGCAACACGAGCGGCGCGCAGATCGACAAGTTCGCCGAATTCGGCCTGACGCCGCTTCCGGCCGCCGAAGTCGGCGCGCCGCTGATCGGCGAGTGCCATGCGAACTTCGAGTGCCGCCTGCACGAGGACGCGCTGGTCGACCGCTACAACTTCTTCATCTTGGAGGTGGTGAAAGCGCACGTCGCGCCGCGCCCTAAACACCCCGAGACGCTGCACTACACGGGCGACGGCGTCTTCTTGGTCTCCGGCCGCGTCATCAGCCGCCGGTCGCTGTTCCGGCCGGGGATGCTGTAGGGGCGGTGCATCGCCGTGCCCCAGAATTTCCCTTTTTCCGTCATTGCGAGGCGCGCAGCGCCGAAGCAACCCAGGGCCGGCGCTCAGGCTGTTGCCCTGGGTTGCTTCGCTTCGCTCGCAATGACGGAGAGAGTGTGTCGGCAATCCGATTGCGGAAGCTTCACAGAATGTCAGGATAGAGATCCCGCCATGTCGGGTTTTCGGCCTCGATGAGCTTCAGTTTCGCTGAACGCGAACCGCCCTTGATGCGCTTCTCGCGCGCGATAGCGTCCGCCATCGTCGCGTAGAACACGAACCACACCAGCACCCGGCAGCCATATTGCGCGGTGAACCCCGGCACCAGCCCCTCGCGATGTTCCCATGCCCGCCGTCTGAGATCAGACGTGACGCCGGTATAGATCGTCCCGTTCCGCCGGCTGGCCATGATGTAGACAGCCGGCTGCTTCATCGCCGTCGCCCCCACACTAAATTGCCGTCATTGCGAGCCGAAGGCGAAGCAACCCACGGCCGGCGCTCAGGCTGCGGCCCTGGGTTGCTTCGGCGCTGCGCGCCTCGCAATGACGGAGAAGATAGCCGAGGGGCCTGGCACGATAGCGTCCTACCCCACCACCCGCCCATACTGCCCCACCGTCCCCCCGATATCGTCCTTCACCCATTCCCCGTCCTCGACCCGCCAAACCCGCCTGTCGCGGAACCCGTCGCACGTCCGGTCGAACTCGGCCTCGTCCATGCCGACATAGGGCAGCCACCGTTCCAGGTCGCGGCGCGGTTTCACGTGGTCGTAGCGGCGGACCATGGCGATGCCCTCGTCGCGGGTCATGCGGCCGGCGCGGATATCCTTGCAGGCATGGTCGGTGGCGCGGCCATAGCCGAACTTCACGAACTTCAGATAGTCGTGGATGCCGTTCTCGTGCATGTCGTCCAGGTTCGAGATGCGGCGGTAGGTGCGCTCGAAGTCCTGTTCGGCGGCGCGCCAGCCGTAGAGGTCGGTGGCGATGCGGGCGTTCCGCTCGCCGTCCCAGTCGACGAAATTGCCCAAATAGATGCCGCGCACGCCGGCCTCGTCGATCGCGTCGTCGCTCGGATACTGCGCCCAGAGCAGGTCCTTCGGCCGCAGACCCTCCTTCGCCTCCGGGCGTCCGAGCTTCTCCAGGCCTTCGTCGGTGAAGTCGTGCCAGTCGTAGCCGCGCAGCGCGTGCTCCAGGCGGTGCTTGGCGGTGAACTCGACCAGGTCGTTCATCGAATACATGCCGCCCAGGTCCATGAAGCCGTGCTCGCCCCACAGGATCAGCGGCACCCGGTAGCGCACCGCCACCTGGATCGGCACCGTGAAGATGCCGCAGTGCGCGTGCCAGTTCATGTCGCCCTGGATGCGGAAGCCCAGCCGGTTCATCTTCACCAGTGTGGCGACCGACGGCCGCACCACGATGTGGTCGCAGTCGAAGACCTCGCGCATCCGGTGCAGGTTGTACTCGCCCTCGGGCAGGTAGTTGTTGCCGTGATACGTCACGAGCAGCGGCTTCAGGCCCAGCTCCTTCACCGCGAAGTGCGTCTGATAATAGCTGTCCTTGCCGCCGCTCACCGGGATGACGACGTCGTAGTTCGCGTCGCTGCGATACTCCGCCACCAGCTCGTCCAGCCACGCCCGCCGCTCGACCCAGTCCACGTCCCGGCGCTGTCCATAGACCCGGCAGGCCGAACAGACATGGCCCGCGTCGAAGGTCAGCGGCGTCGCCGAGATCGACGGCATGACGCAGACCGAACAGTAAGTGACGGGCAAGGCGGGCTCCTGTCGCGTGGCCGTGGCGCCCTTCCTAGCGCCGCCGGCGCCGCAGCGGCAAGCGTCGCGAAACCCGCGCCGCGTGCGTTTATCGTGGCGGGCGAGAGGTGCGGCGGTCCGAAGGCCTCGCCGCGCCTGCCGCAGCCATGGGAGCTGCCGTGGCCGTCCGCCGGGGCACCCGAAGCGGCGCTTTACCGCCGCGCCTCGATGATCAGGTTGAACGGCGTCTGGGCGGCCCGGCGCACCGTGCCGAGGCCGGCGGACTTCAGCACCGCTTCGAGCCTGCCCGGACCGGCCTGCGCACCGAGGACGTGGGTGCCGTTCTCGGAAATGGCGTGGGCGCAGCACATCGTCGTCGATGCGGCATAGTAGAGTCGGCCGACCGGGTTGATGTTGTCCTCCACGCGATCGCCGGCGAACGGCTCGATCAGCATGACCGTGCCGTCCTCGGCCATCGCCGTCCTGGCGTGCCGTGCCGCGTCGACCGGTCGGCCCATGTCGTGCAGGCAGTCGAAGAAGCAGATGAGGTCGTAGTCGCGGGGCGGGTAATCGTCAGCCTTCGCGACGCTGAAGGTTACGCGGTCCGCGACGCCCGCCTGCTGTGCCACGTCACGGGCGACCTCGATCGAGCCGGCATGGCCGTCGAAACCCCAGAAGCGGCTCTCGGGAAAGGCCTTGGCCATCAGCACGGTCGAATGGCCGTGCCCGCAGCCCACGTCGGCGACCTTGGCTCCCTTGGCCAGCTTCGCCGTCACCCCGGAGAGGGCCGGCAGCCATTCCTGCACGAGGCTGGCGCTGTAGGCGTTGCGGTAGAAGGCCGCCACGCCGCAGAAGAGCCGCTCGTTGTGCTCGCCCCAGCTGACGCCCTTGCCCGTCTTGATCGCGTCGAGCGTCTTCGGCTCGTCCGCCCACATCGAGGCGACCACCTGCCAGGCGTGCGGGAGGAACACCGGGCTGGTGTCGTCGACCAGGGCCATTGCCTGTTCCGGCGTCAGTTCGTAGGTCGCCGAGGCCGGGTGATAGTCGACATAGCCGCCGGCGACCTGGGAGTTCAGCCACTCGCGAACGTAGCGCTCGCCGCAGCCGCTCCGCCGCGCGACCTCCTGCGAGCTCAGCGGGCCGCGGCCGGCCATGGCACGGTAGAGGCCGAGCTTGTCGCCGATGCTCACCATGACGCCGGCATAGCCGGACGAGAGGTCGCCGACGAGGCGCCCGACGAGCGCCTCGAGCTTCTGTTGATTGACGGTCATTCTTCGTTTCATCCTCTGTGCGTCGCGCCGGGTTGCGCGAACCGGGGCAGGATGTCGGTTGGCCGGCCGGCATGGCAGTGCGAGACAGGCCATGAAGGGTTCGTTCGTGCCAGGGAGGGCACCCATGCCGGCAACGGCGCGCCCGCTTCACGTCAGCCTCGTCGCCATCCCCGATGCGGTCGTCTCGACGCTGAGCGGCATCTACGACGTGCTGGGGTGTTTCCGCATGCTCGCCGGGGCGGATCCGTCGATTCCGGAGACGCCGCCCTTCGCCATCGAGATCGTCGCTGCGCAGCCGGGCAGCGTTGCCCTGGTCAGCGGCATTCCCGTGGAGGCGCGCCGCGGCGTCTCGGAGGTCGTGGCGACCGACATCGTCGTCGTCCCTTCGGTTCTTCTCGGTCCCGAGGGATGGGCGACCGGCCGCTATCCGGAGATCGTGGACTGGGCTCGGCGCATGCATGCCGATGGCGCTCTGCTCTGCTCGGCCTGTTCCGGCGTCTTTCTGCTGGCCGAGACCGGCCTCTTCGACGATCGCGAGACGACGGTCCATTGGGGGTATGTGCCGCAGTTCGCAAAGGTCTTTCCGCGCGTGCCGCTGAGCCCGCAGCGCGTGCTGGTGGTCTCGGGCGAGCGCGAGGAACTGATCACCTCCGGCGCCTCGATGACTTGGCACGATCTCGTGCTCTACCTGATCGCTCGGCATGTCGGTGCGACGGCGGCGCAGACAGTGGCTCGCTATTTCGCGCTGCAGTGGCATCATGACGGGCTCGCGCCATACATCGTCTTCCAGGGGCGCACCGATCACGGCGATGCCGCGGTTGCGGATGCGCAGGAATGGCTCGCGACGCATTTCTCGGTCGGCAGCCCCGTCGACGAGATGGTGCGCCGTTCGGGCCTCGCCGAGCGCACGTTCAAGCGGCGTTTCACCGAGGCGACGGGCTTCGCGCCGATCGACTATGTCCAGCGTCTCCGCATCGAGGACGCCAAGCGGCGGCTGGAGCGCACCGAGGCGCCGGCCGACGAGATCGGCTGGAAGGTGGGCTACGAGGACCCCGCCTTCTTCCGCCGGCTGTTCAAGCGCGTGACTGGAATGACCCCCGGCGCCTACCGTCGGCGCTTCCAGATACCCGCCTTCGCCCGTTAGGTCGGCGCATCGGCACCGCCCTCGCGCGGCGCCTCGACGAAAGGAAAATATTCCGATAGACTGGTTGCGCCGCCGCGCGGCTCGCTGTTGGACCCGTGAAGAGTTGCTGTACCGGCGTTGGCCGAGCCACGACGCGCGCCCGCATGCGGACCGTCGTGGCTCGGCCAAGGCCGGTATGAACCCCGTAGCCCTATCCGGGGCTCTGCCCTTGTAGGGGCCGGGCTTGCCCGGCCCTGCCGACGCGCCCGCGGGCGGGGCAAGCCCCGCCCCTACGGAAGGCCTCACCCCCACGAAAGGGAAGGAAAAGCTGTCTCCCGCCTTCTCACTGTCATCCCCGGACGCAGCGAAGCGGAGATCCGGGGATCCAGGTCACGCGCGCTCGTGCCGCCGCGTTGGATCCCCGGGTCGGTGGGGCTCCGCCCCTTGCCCGGGGACGACACTGAGAGGGACCCCCACATCCTGGCCCCGTCGTGGAACGCATCCCGAAAAGTGTTCCACAATGTTTCACACCGGCATCCGGCGCCTCAAATCTGCCCCCTCACATCCGCCCCCTCACATCCGCACCGGCCACCCCGCCTTGGCGAGCGCCCGTTTCCCGCCGCGGTCGGCCATTTCCCTGAAGTGCCAGATGTTCGCCGCCGCGACGGCCGAGGCGCCGGCGGCGAGGCCCTTGGCGTAGTCTTCGTAGCGGCCGACGCCGCCCAGCGCGATGACCGGCAGGCCGGTGGCGTCGGCGACCTCGGCGATCATCTCCAGGTCGTAGCCGCGGCCGGCGCCGTCGCGGTCGACGCTCTGCAGCAGGATCTCGCCGGCACCGCGCGCCTCGGCCTCGCGCGCCCAGGCTGCGGCAGTCCGGCCGGTCGTGGTGGTGCCGCCGTCGGTCATCACCTCGGTCCCGCCCTCGGGCGTGCGCCGCACGTCGATGCCGACGACGACGGCTTGGCTGCCGAAGCGGCGCGCCGCCGCCTCGATCAGGCCGGGGTCGGCGAGGGCGGCGGTGTTGATCGTGATCTTGTCGGCGCCGCGGGCGAAGCGGTCGGCCATGTCGGCGAGGCTGCGGATCCGCCCGCCCCAGGTCAGCGGCATGAAGCAGCTGCGGCTGACCGCCTCCAGGATGGCGAGCGGGTCGGTCAGGCCCTTCACCTTGGCGTCGTCGCGGCGCATGTCGTAGGCACCGTCCCGGGTGATGTCGAGATAGATCAGCTCGTCGACGTTCCACTGGTTGAAGCGTTCGACCTCGTGGATCGGATTGCCGATGATCTGGTGCAGGGCGAAGCGCTCGCTGCGCACCAGCAGGCCGTTCTGCAGCAGCAGGACGGGGATCAGGCGGGGCTTCACCATGCCGCGACACGGGTGAGCCAGTTGCGCAGCACGGCGAGGCCGGCCTTCTGGCTCTTCTCCGGGTGGAACTGCGCCGCCCAGACATTGTCCGCCTCGACCGCCGCGGCGAACGGCGCGCCATAGCCGCAGGTGCCGGCGACGATGCCGGGATCTTCCGGCCGCAGGGCGTAGCCGTGGACGAAGTAGAAGTCGGCCTGCTCGCCGAACCCGGCGAAAAGACCCTCGCGGCGGTCGAAGCGCACGCCGTTCCAGCCGACATGCGGCAGGCGCAGTTTCGTTCCGTCCGGTGCCACGGCCGGCAGCCGCTCGACGCTGCCGCCGATCAGGCCGAGCCCCTCGTGGCTGCCGTGCTCGGTGCCGCGCGCCGCGAGGAGCTGCATGCCGAGGCAGATGCCGAGCAGCGGCTTGCCCGTCTCGCGCGCCGCGCGGCGGATCGGCTCGGCGAGGCCGCGGGCGTGAAGGCCCGCCATGCCGTCGCCGAAGGCGCCGACGCCGGGCAGGATCAGCCCGCGCGCGTCGGCCACGGCCTGCGGCTCGCCGCTCACCCGCGCATCGGCGCCCAGCGCTTCGCAGGCGTTGAGCACGGAGCGCAGGTTGCCGAGGCCGTAGTCGACGATGACGATCACTTGGCCCCCAACTGGCGCCCGAATTGGCCCTCAATTGGCTCCGACTTGGCTCTCACTTGGCCTCCCGTTGGCTCCAATAGGCTCCGATTGGCCGTCGGATCGGCGCCCCTGCCGGTCCCGCCAGCGCTGCGAACCGGCCCGGTACTGGACCCGACCGGTGCCGGGAGGATAGGAGAGGCGGGCGTCTCCTTCCACAAGTCCCGCGGTTTCGCTCGCCCGATGCGCGTCCTTCACGTCAACACCGCCGCCCGCACCGGCGGTGCCGCCCAGGTCGCGCACGCCCTGTTCGAGGCGCAGCGGGCGCGCGGCACGGCGGCGGACTTTTTTTCCGGCCGCCCGGAGAGGGGAGCCGAGGGGGCGGCGGCCGAGGGGCCAGCGGTCATGTCGCCGCTGCGCTTCCGCGCCAACGTCCTCGCCCACCGCGCGGCGAGCGTCGAGGCGCCTTTCGAGCGGGCACGCTGGGCCCGGCTCCTGCCGCCGCGTCTGGCCCAGTGCGACGTCGTGCACCTGCACAATGCGCACGGCTACTACCTGCCGGACGCGGCGCTGCGGACGCTGCTCGACCGGCCCTGCGTCTGGACGCTGCACGACCTCTGGCTGGCGACCGGGCGCTGCGCGGCACCCCAGGGCTGTACGCGCTGGGAGACGGGCTGCGCGCCGTGTCCGCACCCCGGCCGCTATCCGGCCCGCTATCCGGGCGGCTGGCTCGACCGCAGCGGCCCGGAGCAGGCGCGGCGCCGGGCGCTGATGCAGACCGGCCGCACGGTCTTCGCCGTGCCGTCGCGCTGGCTGGCGGACCGCATGATCGCCGCAGGCCTGCCGGCCGACCGGCTGCACGTCGTGCCCAACCCGCTGCTGGGGGCCGCACCGGTCTTCGATGCCGCGGCCCGGCGTGCCGCCCGCGAGCGCTCCGGCTGGCCGGTCGACCGCTGCGTCGCCCTCGTAGCGGCGGGTGCGCTGGCCGATCCGAACAAGAACGTGGCGACGGTGGTGGCGGCGATGGCGCGGGTGGCGCCGCCGGAGCGCTGGTGCCTCGTGCTGCTCGGCCGTCCCGACCAGGCGATGCGGCGGCGGATCGCGTCGCTGCCGGTCCGCACCGTCCTGGTGGAGCAGGGCCTCGACCGCGCGGCGCTGGCCGAGGCCTATCTCGCCGCCGACCTGTTCCTCAACCCGTCGCGCGGAGAGAGCTTCGGCATGACGAACCTCGAGGCCCTGGCGCACGGCTGCCGCCTGCTCTGCTCCGACCTGCCGGTCTTCCGCGAGGTGGCGGGCGAGGCCGCGACCTACCTGCCGCCCGACGCGCCGGCGGCATGGACGGCGGCGCTCGATGCGGCACTCGATGCGGCACTGGCACAGGAGCCCTCGGCGCCCGATATGGCCCTCGCGGCCGACCTGCGCCGCCGTTACGCGTTGGACACGATCGTCGATGCCTACGCCGCGCTCTATGGCCTCGCCGGAGGCTGACTGTTGCGCATAGCCCTGGTCAACCGCTTCTGCCCGCCCGATCCCGCGCCGACCGGGCTGGCCATGGCCGAACTGGCGGCCGATCTGGCCGCCGCCATGCCCGAAGCGGAAGTGCGGATCTTCACCACCGGCGGCAGCTACCGCAACGGCGGCGATGTGGCTGCGACCGATATCGACGGCTGCGTCGGCGTGACGCGCGTTCCGCCGGTCGGCTTCGGTGCCCGCGGCGTCGGCCGCCTCGTCGCGAGCCTGATCGACGGGCGCCGGCTGGCCGCCCGCGCGACGGCCTGGGCCGACACGGTGATCTCGCTCACCGACCCGCCGCTGCAGGGCTTCTGGATGGGCCGTGCCACCCGCCGCCGCCGGGTGCGCTGGGCGGAATGGACGATGGACCTCTATCCGCAGGCGTTCGTCGCGGCCGGCCTCGCGGGTGCCGGCAACCCCATCGTCGGCGCGCTCGCCGGCGCGCAGCGCCGTCGCGCACCGGACCTCGACATCTGCCTGGGACCGGCGCAGCTCGACCATGTCCGCCGCGACCGCGGGAACGGCCGTGCCGGGCTCGTGCTGCCGACCGGCCTGTTCGACAGCGAGCCGCTGGATCCCCCCGACTGGCGGCGCACGGAGAGCCGCAGGGTGCTGGCCTATGCCGGCAACCTGGGCGAGGCGCACTCCGCCGACTCCGTCGCACGCCTGGTCGAGCGGGCGTCGCCCGAGCGCTTCCTCTTCCTGCTGGCGCCGCACGGCTCGCGCGCCGAAGCCCTGTGGCGGCGGCTCGAGGGGGCGCCGCACGTGCAATGGAGCGAACGGCTCGACGCGTCGGCGCTCGACCACGCCGATGCGCACATCGTTTCGCTGCGGCCGGGCTGGGAGCATGTCTGCGTGCCGTCCAAGGCGCTGTCCGCCTTCAGCCGCGGCCGGCCGGTGCTGTTCCTGGGGCCGGCGGAGTCGGACAGCTGGCGGTTCGCCTGCGGGGCGGGCTGGCTGGTGCCGGAGCCGCCGACCGATGCGGCGATCGATGCCGCACTCGCGTCCGTCGCCGATCCCGCCTCCCTGGCCGAAGCGACCGAGGCCGCGGTCGCCGCGCATGCGCGCCTCGCCGGCATCCGCGCAGAGGGCCTCAGCCGCCTGATCGACTGGCTGCGGTCGGCGCGGCGCTAACCGTCGCCGATCAGGTCGGGGGCCAACGGCGTGCCGCGCGGGATGGCCGTCCGCGCGCGGCGGCCGAGCAGCGCGGGCAGAAGTTTCGGCGGCAGGCCGAAGCCGGGACGGATCGAGCGGACGTTGCGCTCGGTCAGCACCTCCCCGGCCGCGATGTCGGCCACCGCGTAGAGCGAGCGGCGGAACTGCAAATTGCCACGCTCGCTCTCGGTGCGGTCGTACGTCACCCGCCCGAGCGCACTCCACGCGACCCGGCACGCGGCGGTCATCGCGGCGAACTCGTCGGGCTCCAGCGAGAAAGCCGCATCCGGGCCGCCGTCGGCGCGGCGCAGGGTCAGATGCTTCTCGATGATCGCAGCACCCATCGCGACCGCCGCCACGGCGACCGCGATGCCCGGCGTGTGATCGGAGAGGCCGGCGATCGCGCCGAATGAAGCGGTGAGGTCCGGGATGGTGCGCAGGTTGGCCTCGTCGGGCGGCGTCGGATAACCGCTGACGCAGTGGAGCAGCGCCAGCCGGGTGCAGCCGGCGTCGCGGGCCGCCGCGACGGCATCGGCGATCTCGCCGCGGTCGGCCATGCCCGTGGAGACGATCATCGGCTTGCCCGTGGCGGCCACGCGGTCGACCAGGGGCAGGTCGACGATCTCGAAGGACGCGATCTTGTAGGCCGGACAGCCGAGCGCTTCGAGGAAGTCGACCGCCGTCGGGTCGAACGGCGCGCTGAAGATCGGCAGGCCGAGGGTGGCGGCGCGTTCAAAGAGCGCGGCGTGCCACGCCCACGGCGTGTGCGCCTCGCGGTAGAGGTCGTGCAGCGTCCGGCCGGCCCACAGGCCGCCCTCGATGCGGAAGCCGGGGCCGTCATGGTCGATCGTGATCGTGTCGGCGGTGTAGGTCTGCAGCTTCACCGCGTCGGCGCCTGCGGCGTGGGCCGCATCGACCAGGGCGAGCGCCCGGCCGATGTCGCCATTGTGGTTGCCGGACAGCTCGGCGATGACGAAGGGCGGGTGCCCGGCGCCGATCGGCCGGCCGGCGATGGCGAAGGGGGCGGTCATCGCGGGACCTCGGCGACCAGCCAGTTTCCGTCGGCGTGCCTGTAGCCTGCCGCGCGGAAGAGCGCCCGCGACCGGTCGTTGCCGGGAAGCACCTCCGCCCAGAGATCGCGGCCGGGGGCGAGGCGCCGCGCCAGCGCCAGCGCGGCCCGGCCGACGCCGCGGCCCTGTGCGGCCACCGCGATCAGGATCGAGACTTCGAGCCCCTGGCCGTGCGGATCGAGCCGCAGCAGGCCCACGGGCTGGCCGGCCAGTTCGACGATGGCGGTGACCCTGTCGGCGGCCGCGAGGCGGCCCGTCATCCAGGCCGCGTGCTCCGCCTCGGTCGGCACCGCTGCATTGCGGGCGAAGCGGCGGGCTTCGGGCTCGCGCTGCCAGTCGAGGATCGCGTCAGCATCCTCCGCCACGGCGGGGCGCAGTGCGATCGCCCTATCGCCGGCCTCTGCAGTAGCAATGCGCACCGTCCCGGCCAGGGCCATGGCGACCCGCAGCGCGCCGTTGCCGTCGGTCAGCGCCGCGGCGGCCCTGCCCATCGCCCGAAGCCGGCGCGGGTCGCCGGCGAGGGCGGCGATGCGATCCGTCAGCCGTTCGACGCTCCATGCCGCCGGCGGGCCGAGCTCGTCGGCGGCACCCGCTGCCGCCAGGGCGGCGGCGTTGGCGCGCTGGTTGGCGGCCACCGTGAAGAGCAGGGCCGGCAGGCCCATCGCGCAACGCTCCCAGCTCGAACCGCCGGGCGCGCCGATCGCGAGATCCGCCGCGGCCATCAAGTCCGCCATCGCGTCGGCGTCGAGATACAGGGTGCCGCCGACCGCTGCGACCGCGCGGCGGATGCCGCGCAGGCCGGGTGCCGCGCCGCCGGCGACGACGTCGATCTGCGCATCGGGCAGCGCCCGCCGGACGGCTTCGGCGGCGAGGGCGCTGGCCCCGCCGGCGTCGCTGCCGCCGATCGACACCAGGACGCGGTCGATCCGGCCGGACCGCCGGGCGAGTGCCACCGGGCGGCGTGCGAGAAAATCCGGCCGCAGCGCCGCGAAGGCGGGACCGCAGAGCAAGCCGGCCTGCGCCGGGACGAGGCCGGCATAGTCGGCCGGCGTCCGGCCAGGCGTCGCGTCGAGCAGCAGGTCGCAATCGTGCGGGCGCGGCGCGTCTTCGATCACGAGGATGCGGCCGAAGGCGCTGCGGCAGGCGCTCTCGAAGCGGGCGTCGCGGCCGTAATGGTCGAGCACGAGCAGGTCGGCCGGCGCTGCGGTCAACGCCCGCAGTTCGGCCTCCTCGTCCGGCGGGAGCGGCACGACGGCGATACCGGCGCGCGCGAGGGCGGGCACGGTCGCTTGCGTCCGCGGGCCGACGGCGAAGGTGCAGCGCCAGCCGAGAGCGGCGAGCCGCCCGGCGAGGCTCAGGCAGCGGAAGACGTGCCCGGCGCCGATGGCCGGATCGGCGTCGCAGCGGAAGACGGCCGTCATCGGCGGCCGGCCGGCCCCTGCGGCCGCCGCGCCTCCCTCTGTCCTGTCGGTCGCGGGCGGCATCTCGAAACGCATGGTCCCGTCGGCGCGAGTGGCCTAAGCTCGCGCGCAGTTTCTACGGCGGTGGCGGCGGCTGCAAGGACGGTCGCCGGCCGCCCAGCGTGATCGGGGGCTGGGGCGTTTTGCTTTTGCATCGCAAGCGGGTGCGCGCCGCACTGCTGGCAGGGAGCGCGGCGGCGCTGGCCGGCTGCGGGCTGCTGCCGCAGATCAGCGGCGGCGGCGGCCGGGGTGCGTCGGGGGCCGACGCGGCGGCCGTGTGGCGCGACGACGTGCGTCTCATCGTCGTCGGCGTGCTCGCCGAACCCGACGCGCCGCGCGACACCGTGCCCCAGTGCCCCGTCGTCATCCTGGACGACGGCCGCATCTACGCGCTGATCGGCGACCTGGGCGGCGCCGGCCCGGGCGACCGGGTCGAGGTGACCGGCCCGCCCGCGGCCTGGTCGACCTGCCAGACCTACCAGGTGCTGCGCGCCGACCGGGTGGACGTGGTCCAGGCCTGGGCGGGACGCTGATCCGTCAACCCGCCTTCGGCTCGGGCCGGGGCAGCCAGTCGGGCCGCAGCACCCGCAGCGCCGTGTCGCCCGCCGCGAGCACGCCCTCGCCGCGTTCGGCGGCCTCGGCGTGCTCAATACGCAGCAATGCGAGGCCCATGCCGTCGCGGGCCGTGCGCATCTCGCCGGCGTCCTTGCCCTCGAAGCTGACGGTGGCCCCCGCCTCGGGCGCCGGGCCGTCGAAGGCGACCGGCATCAGCCGCCGCTTCAGCAGGCCGCGATACTTCGTCCGGGCGGTCAGCTCCTGGCCGATGTAGCAGCCCTTCCGCCAGTCGATCCCGTGCAGTTCGTCGAGATTGCTCTCGAGCAGCAGCGCCTTCTCGGCCGGCATGTCGCGGCTGCCGTCGGGGACGCCGAGCGACAGGCGCAGTCGGTCCCAGTCGTCGGGCCCGCCGGCCGCCAGCCCGGTCGCGGCCAGCGCCGCCTCGATGCCGTCGCGCGGCGCGATCACCCGCACCCCGAGCCCCGCCAGCCGCGGATCGACGAAGGCGACGCCGCCGCCGAACGGCCCGGCGGCACCCGGCTCCGCGCCCAGGCCGGCGATACTTGCCGCCTCCGGTCCGGCCAGCACTGCGACCGCCAGCGCCTCGGTCCGGTCCTCGATCGCCACCTTGGCGCGCAGGCGATAGCGCGACAGGCGCTGGCGCAGGTCGTCGCGGCGCTCGGCCTCGCAGTCGAGCAGCAGCATCTCGTCCTGCCCGACCATCAGGAAGTCGTGCAGGAAGCGGCCCTGCGCCGTGAGGAAGGCCGCATAGACCGCCCGGTCCGCGCCCGCCCGCTCCACGTCGTTCGACACGAGCCCCTGCAGGAAGCTCCGCCGGTCCGCGCCGGTCACCGCCAGCACGCCGCGCGCCGGCAACAGGGTCCAGAAGGACGACTTCGGGCTAGGCGGCATCTCGGTCTCCGTCTCGGCTCCCGGTCGGCGGAGCCGTACCGACGAAGATAGGGCCGGCCGCGCCCGAGTTGAATTGCCGCCGCGCGGCCGCCTCCCGTATAACGCCCCGGCCAGCCCCGCCGGAGGACCGTGATGACCGCCAGCCCGCAGCGTATCGAGATCCGCCGTCCCGACGACTGGCACCTGCACCTGCGCGACGGTGCCATGATGCGGGCCGTGCTGCCCTGGACGGCGCGCCGCTTCGCCCGCGCCATCGTCATGCCCAACCTCGTCCCGCCGATCACCACGGTGGCCGCCGCCGTGGCCTATCGCGACCGCATCCTGGCGGCGCTGCCGGCCGATGCCGGCTTCACGCCGCTGATGACCTGCTATCTCGGCGACGAGACCAGCGCCGACGAGATCGAGCGCGGCTTCGCCGAGGGCGTGTTCGCCGCGGTCAAGCTCTACCCGGCGCACGCCACCACCAACTCCGCGCACGGCGTCACCGACATCGCCGCCATCCGCCCGGTGCTGGAGCGGATGCAGCGCATCGACATGCCGCTGCTCGTCCACGGCGAGGTCACCGACCCGGACGTCGACATCTTCGACCGCGAGGCGGTCTTCATCGAGCGCACGGCGGTCCCCCTGCGCCGCGACTTCCCCGAACTGCGCCTGATCTGCGAGCACGTCACCACGGCCGAGGCGGTGGACTTCGTGCGCGAGAGCGGCGACCGCACCGCCGCCACGGTGACGCCGCAGCACCTGATGGTGAACCGCAACGCCATGCTGGTGGGCGGCATCCGCCCGCACCTCTACTGCCTGCCGATCCTGAAGCGCGAGACGCACCGCCAGGCCCTGCGTCGCGCCGTGGCGTCGGGCCATCCGCGCTTCTTCCTCGGCACCGACTCCGCGCCGCACCCCGTCGACCTGAAGGAGTGCGCCTGCGGCTGCGCCGGCGTGTTCAACGCTCCCGTCGCCCTGGAATCCTACCTCCAGGTGTTCGATGAGGAGGGGGCGATCGAGCATTTCGAAGCCTTCGCCGCGGAGAACGGCGCCCGCTTCTATGGCCTCCCGCTCAACGAAGGCACGATCACCCTGGAACGTACCGCCTGGACCGGCCCGGAGGCCGCCACCGGTGAAGGCATCGGCGTCGCCGCCTTCCGCGCCGGCGAGACGCTGCCCTGGCGAGCGGTGTAGGCGGCGGGGGGCCGGTCCTTCGGCCTCCTTGCTCTGCCGCCCCCTTTCCGCACTTTCCCGGACGCGGCGCGCCAGCGCCGCGCGCCCGGACCCCCGGGGCCCCCGCTCGGGCGCTGCGTGCGGAGAGGTTTTCCGGGCGGCGCCTGGGGCCCGGCGCTCCGCTGCGCTGCGGCCGGGAAGGTGGGAGAGAGGAGCGGCCCATCACCCCGGGCGCTCCCATGCGGGGTCCCAGCAGTGGAGATCGGACTGGCCGCCGCGGACGAGGGGGTCGGGATGCCTCGCCCGGGAGGGGGCGGCGGGGTTGAGGGCGACGGGCGGGGCGATGCTGCGGAGGTAGGCAAGTTCGGCTTCGAGGTCGTCCGGCTCGGGTTCGACCTCGTCGATGGAAGGTTCCCTTTCCTTCCCTTCCATTCCCTTTCGTTGGTTTTCATGGGGCGCCGGCCCCGCCGGCCCCATCCGCTCCAGGTCGGTGAAGGGCGTGAACTCGTCCAGCGGCCGGCCCTCGAAACCCTCGTAGACGTGGGGGACGATCACCGGCTCCGGCTTCTCCGCCGGCTCGGGCACCAGGCCGCGGCGCCATTCGGCGAGCCAGCCCTCGGCCTCGGCTGCGGCGTGGCCGGGCCAGCGCGGGTCGATGCCGTCGAGGAGCGGGTCGGAGCCGGCGAAGCCGCCGCAGGGGCTCGCCGCGTGCCTGTCCGGGATCAGGCCGGTGGCCTTCGCCTCGATCTCGATGCAGCGGACGGCGGTGCGGTAGTCGCCCTTGGCGGTGGCGAGCTTCGCCAGCGCCCTGAGGCGGTCGACCATCTCGGCGATGCCGGTCTGGCGGGCGATCTCGCGGCGGACGCGGAGGTCCTCGACGCGGCGGCGGATGTGCGGGCGGCCCAGCATGACGCTCGCCTGCTTGGCGGCACTGTCGGGGGCGTAGCCGGCCCAGCGCGCGGCGGCGGCCCCGCTGGCACCGCGGGCGACGTGGCGGCAGAAGATTTCCTGGCGGTCGGTGAGGGGCGGGGGTGTGTCGGGCATGGCGGTCCTCCCAGGGGGAGGCACCATCATGCGCTTATAGTCCTAGGAATACAAGTGGCGTGGAGCCATCGTGGTCGGCGCTCGTCTTGCGGTCCCCGCTCGCGCTGGGGGGCGGATGATGAAGAAGGACGGGGACCTCGTTGCGGGGCTCTTTGTGCCTATCGCTCGGGATCAACGGCAATCCGGTGGTCATCACCCCGGCCATTCCGGCTACTACGGCGATGCGAGCAGAAATCGGCAGCCGGACCTCATTTATCCTCCCTCGGCGGGAACAGTGGGCCGCCAATCGTGTTCCCGATCGATCGGCCAATCGATCTCAGATTTCGGTTTGAAAGCGGTCTGCCATATAGATCCGGAGGTTAAAGATGTTCAAATTCATCGGCGGCACAATCGGCATCATATTCTTGATCGGCTTGCTCGTTGTCATAGGGCTTTTCGCTTTGATCTTCTGATCTTCCGGAAACCGAGCCGTTTCCAGGCCTGTCCGTTGCGCGATCGGCTTCCGCCTCAGAAATCGGCCGACCATGAGACGAGGAGGCCGGCGCGGCCCGTCCAGGCGGCCTCACTGCGACGCGCGGCATAGCCCAGGTCGAGGCCGAGGCCGGACTCGAACCGGTAGCCGCCGCTCACCTCCAGCAGATGGTCCGTCGTGGCGGAGCCATTGTGGGGAATCACGGTGCGGCCCGCATAGGCGACGACGATGTGCCATGCCTCGTCGAAAGTGAAAGTGGCCCCGAGCGACGTGTTGCGGCGGTCCTGTCGCTGCGCCTCGGCGTTCCAGAAATGCGCCATCTCCGCGACGACCCTGAGGTCGAGATCCCGCGAAAGGGCCTCCGAGCCCAAGACCCCGGCGACCAGGGCGAATTCGTCATGGCTGGCGCCGCGCCCCCCCGCGCGGTAGCTCAGGCCGATATTGTAGTCGAGGTCGAACGGCGACAGGTCCTTCCCCTCCCATGCGACGGCAACGGAGGAAAGGCCCTCGGTGTTCGCGGCGCCGCCGTCGGACAGCCGGGCGCGGCCGCGCGAATAGAACAACGAACCCGAGGCGGGGGTGGTATCGCTGCGGTAGACCGCCATGGTGACATCGTGTTGTCCGGGAAGCGGATGACCATCGAACCCGCCTTCGCCAAGGCGGAAGCGGACGCCGGCGCCGAGCGCTTCCACGAACTCGTAGTCCTTGGCGAAGCCGTCGCCATAGATGCCGGGCATCTCGCTCCAGGCGAAACCGAAAGACGGGTTGAACTTGCCCGCGAAGATATCGACAGCGTCACGCGAATAGCTGAGGAAGGCCTGCTCCACGATCAGGCCGTGACCGTCGAAGATGTGTTCCCGGTCGGCGGTGCCGGGAGCGAGCGATTCGAAGACCAGCCCGAGTTCGAACGAGAGATTCGGGCCGAGCCGCAGTTCGCTCGCGGTTTCAGCCTTTCCGAATGTGTCGGTGACATCGTCCGCGCCGACGTCGATCTGAAACTCCAAGGTCAGGTTCGTCGTCAGCGTGTCGCTCGCATCCTGCGCATCCCGACGCTCGGCTGCGAGGGCCGTCGCATTCGTGAGGAGCGACAGTGCCGAGGGAATGACGGCGAGTATCTTGGGATGCATCCATTCCTGCCGGGCGGTCTGGCGGGCCACCACCGTCGTGCGTCACCATCCTCCGCGGTGCTGGATCTCGTAACGCCGCTGTCGGGAGCACGTTCCCCGGTCTCCGCTACACCGTTGGCACCGCCTTGGCACGTCGAGGCTCTGTTCAAAGAACTCGCCGCGCCAACGCGGGTGTGCCCGGATGTCCCCGGTCCCGCTTTCGCCGGTCCGAACATTCCGGCGTCGCTCATCAGGGCTCCTCGCCGTCGACCACCCGCTCCAGCGCGACCAGCTCGATCGGCTCCCGCTTGCCCCGCAGCAGGTGCGTCCCCGCGCCGGTGACGGCGATGTCCGGCGGCAGGATGCAGGCGTCGACCAGCGTCCGTGACGCGAGGATCGGCCGGCCGGTGTCGCGGCAGGCGGATTCGATGCGGGCGGCGGTGTTCATCGTGTCGCCGAGCAAGGCGATCTCGCGCTTGAAGCCGCCGACCTCGCCCGCGACGACGGGGCCGGCGTGGAGGCCGGCGCGGAAGGCGGGGACGTGGCCGTGCCGGCGCTGGAGGACAGGGGCGGCCGCGTCGAGGGCGTCCCGGCAGGCGAGGACGCAGGCGGGCGCGCGGGCGTTCTCGTGGCTTTTCTTCCCGGGGGGGCCGCCCAGCGGCCATGTGGCGATCATCGCGTCTCCGACATAGCGGTAGACGTCGCCGCCGGCGTCCGTCACCACCCGCGACAGGATGGTGAAGGTCTCCGACAGCAGGGCGTGAAAGCGCACGTCGCCGATACGCTCGGCGATGCCGGTGGAGCCGACGATGTCGAGGAAGAGGACGATGCGCTGCTCCTCGCGCGGGCGGTAGTAGCGGCCGGTCAGCAGGCTGGCGAGCGTACCCGGGCCGAGCAGGCGCACCACGGACATGAAGGCGACGAAGGCGAAGCTCGCCGCCAGCGAGAAGGCGATGTCACCGGCGATGTAGGGGCGGAACGGGTTCGGGTCGCGGCCGAGGAGGACCCAGGGCACGAGCAGCAGGCCGGCCATCACCGCCACGCCGTAGGCGGCGGCGCGCACCGCCATCGCCCCGGCGAGCGGCAGCCGGCGGCCGTCGCGCTCCAGCAGGCGGTCAGCTGCGAACAGCTCGAATCCGATGATGCAGGATGCGATGACCGCGCCGATCACCGCACCGGAGGCGACGAACAGCAGGCCTTCGGGCGCGTCGGGTACCCGGAGCGCGGTATAGACGGCGCCGGCGGCGGCCGAGGCGGCCACGAGCAGCGACAGGAGGCGGAACTGCTGGCGGGTACTGGGGGTCATTGCGGCATGCCTTGGGGCTTGCTCCTGGGCTTGTTGCCGGGCGCGCGGCAGGCGGCGGCCGTCAGGACCCTCCCCGGCGCTTGCGCCCTCGGGGGCGGCTGACACATTGTGCGGCAGCTTGGACGGTCGCCGCAGGGAACGACACACATGAGCCGAGAACCCGTCATCGTCGGTGTCGCCGACTTTCCCATCGCCGGCGGCAAGGCGAAACCCGGAACGGGGCTGCTCGCCATGCAGCGCCACGTCGCGGTGGAGGCGCTGGAGCAGGCCGGACTGACGATGGGCGACGTCGACGGGCTGGCCGTCGCCGGCATGTGGGGCATGCCGGGGCCGGGCGCGATGCAGCCGATCCTGCTGACCGAATATCTGGGCATCGAGTTCCCGAAATACCTGGACGGCACCAATGTCGGCGGCTCGGCCTTCGTGCTGCACGCGGGCCACGCGGCGGAGATGATCCGCGCCGGCGTCTGCGACACCGTGCTGATCCTCTACGGCAGCCTGCAGCGCAGCGAATCGAGCCGCGCACTCGGCGGGCGGCCGGCGCTGTTCTCCAACCAGTTCGACATGGTGGCGGGCCTGCCGTCGCCGGTCGGCGCCTATGCGATGGCGGCGCACCGGCACTTCCACGACTATGGCAGTTCGCCGGAGACGCTGGCCGAGATCGCGGTCTCGACGCGGTCCTGGGCGGCGCTGAACCCGGCGGCGACCTATCGCGACCCGCTGACGGTGGACGGCGTGTTCGAATCGCCGATGATCACCGACCCGCTGCATCTGCTCGACTGCTGCCTGGTCACCGACGGCGCCGGGGCTGTGGTGATGACGACGGCGGAGCGGGCAAAGGACCTCAAGACCAAGCCGGTCTTCGTGCTCGGCCACGGCGAGAGCGCCACCCATTCCAACATCAACTACATGCCCGACATGTCGCGCCTGGAGGTGGCGGAGCGGTCGAGTGCGGCGGCGTACAAAATGTCCGGACGCAGGCCGGCCGACATCGACCTCGCCATGCTTTACGACAGCTTCACGATCACCGTGCTGCTGACGCTGGAGGCGGTGGGCCTGTGCGGGCGCGGCGAGGGCAAGGACTTCGTGAAAGGCCAGCGCACCGCACCGGGCGGCGAGTTCCCGCTGAACACGAACGGCGGCGGCCTCAGCTACTGCCATCCCGGCATGTACGGCATCTTCACGATGATCGAGGCCAGCCGGCAGCTCTGGGGCATCTGCGGCGAGCGGCAGGCGCCGGGCCCGAAGGGCAGGGGCATCAGGACCGCGATCTGCCACGGCACCGGCGGCGTGCTGTCGAGCGGCGCCACCGTCATCCTGTCGACCGAGAAGGACTGAGTACCATGAGCTACGACAAGCCGGTGCCGGTGGTCGACGCCGACTCCGCTCCCTATTGGGAGGGGGCGAAGCAGGGCAGGCTGATGATCCAGAAGTGCCGCGACACGGGGCGGACCTTCCTCTATTCGCGCCGCCTCGCGCCCGGTGCGGGGGAGGCCGACTGGATCGAGGCGAGCGGCCGCGGCGAGGTCTATTCCTGGACGGTGGCGCGGCGGCCGGCAGGGGCGGCGTTCAAGGGCGACACGCCCTACGTCGTCGCCAGCATCACCCTGGAGGAGGGCGCGCGCATCCTCACCAACATCGTCACCGACGACCCCGACGGCGTGCATATCGGGCAGAAGGTCGAGGTCATCTTCGACGCGGTTTCCGACGGTTTGACCATTCCGAAGTTCCGTCCGGTCGGGTAGGGTCGCGCCCGCCCCGTCCAGCGGATCCGCATGCTCAAACGTCTCCTCCACTATCTCGGGATCCTGGTGGCGCTCGGGGTCTTCGCCGCCGCGGTCTGGGTGCTGCAGCACACGCTGCGCGACCTGAAGTGGGACGCGCTGATGTGGCAGCTGGGGGAGATCCCGCGCAGCCATGTGGCGCTGTCGCTGATCTTCACGGTGGCGGCCTACCTGATCCTGACTGTCTACGACACGACCGCCTTCGCCTACATCGGCCGGCATCTGAGCTATGTGCGCGTCGCCTTCGTGTCGTTCCTCAGCTACGCCTTCAGCCACAGCCTGGGCTTCGGCGGCGTGACGGGCGGGGCGGTGCGCTATCGCTTCTACACGTCGTGGGGCGTGAAGCCGATCGATATCGCCAAGGTGGTGGTGTTCGGCGGTGCGGCCTATTTCCTCGGCGCCTTCGCAGTGGCCGGCGTCCTCGTCCTGGTGAACGAGGGCGAGTTCGGCCACGTCACCGGCCTGCCGGCATGGGCGCTGACGGTGTTCGGAGTACTGTGCATCGTGGCCGGCTGCCTCTACGTCGTATGGAGCGCGGCGGGACGGCCGTCGATCCGGATGGCGGGGATGAACATGCCGCCGCCGCCGCTGTGGATCCCGTTCGCGCAGTTGGCCGTCGCCTGCATGGAGTGGAGCTTCGCCAGCGCCGCCCTCTACTGGCTGCTGCCGACGGGCATCGGCATCGACTACTGGCACTTCATCGGCATCTTCGTCGTCGCCTACCTGTCGGGGATGATCAGCCACGTGCCCGGCGGGCTCGGCGTGTTCGAGTCCGTGGTGATCCTGCTGCTGCCCGAAGGCGTGCCGCGCGAGGGCGTGATCGCGGCGATCATCACCTATCGCGCCGTCTACTTTGTGCTGCCGCTGCTGCTGGCCGCGGTGATGTTCGGCGTCTACGAGGTGCGGCAGGGGCACGTGCACATGGCGAACATCGCGCGCTTCCTGCGCCGCCGGCGGGAGAAGCCCTAGGCCGTCAGGCTCCCATCAGGCGCGTCGGCAGCAGCACGGCGCTGCCGCCGCGGGCGATGCGGACCACGGCGTTCTGGCCGAATGCCTCGGCCAGGGCGAGGGCGTCGCGGTCGGCGAGGTCGAGCACGAGGAAGCCGCGCTCGCGCCAGCGGCCGTCGAGCGACCGGCCCTCGTGCGGCAGCCGCCGCAGGCCGGCGGCGTCGAGGCGGGCGGCCATGCGGCGGTGTGCGCGGGCGTTCACCGGAGACGGCCGCGGCCGCGAGCGCGGGTTCCAGGCGGTGACGAAGGTGCCGGAGGCCGCGCCCAGCCGGGCAAGCAGCGCGTCGAGCGCCGGGGCGGGCCGGCCGAGCCGCACGCAGACGCGGCGGCCGTCCGCCAGCACGTCGTAGGATGTCGCGGCGTAGGCGGCGGCGAGGCGGCGCCCGCTCTGGCCCGGCGGGTGCATCGCGGTCATACTCCGGCCGTGCCGCATCCGACAGCCGGTGGGGGAACGGGCATCATGAGGAACGGGGCATGATCGACCTCTATACGTGGCCGACGCCGAACGGGCACAAGGTCCACATCTTCCTGGAGGAGACGGGACTGCCCTACAACGTGGTGCCGGTCAATATCGGCGAGGGCGACCAGTTCAAGCCGGACTTCCTGAAGATCAGCCCGAACAATAAGATGCCGGCCATCGTCGACCGTGACGGGCCCGGCGGCAGGCCGTTCGCGCTGGCCGAATCCGGCGCCATCCTGATGTATCTCGGCGACAAGACCGGGCGGTTCTTTCCAACCGAGACCCGCGCCCGCTACACCTGCATCCAATGGCTCATGACGCAGATGGGGCATGTCGGGCCGATGCTGGGCCAGGTGCACCACTTCCGCAACTACGCCGTGGAGAAGATCCCCTACGCCATCGACCGCTACGTGAACGAGGCGAAGCGCCTCTATCACGTGCTCGACCGGCGGCTGGGCGAGGCGCCCTATCTCGGCGGCGACGACTACACCATCGCCGACATGGCGACGTTTCCGTGGATCCGTCCCTGGGAGAAGCAGGGCCAGCGGATCGACGACCACCCGAACCTGAAGCGCTGGATGGAGGAGATCGAGGCGCGGCCAGCCGTGCAGCGCGGCCTGAAGGTGCTGGCCGAGCGCCGCCGCGAGGGGCCGATCAGCGACCGGCAGCGCGAGATGATGTTCGGCAAGACCCAGTACGAAAAGCGCTAACCGGAGCGAGAGCCATGAAAGCCGTCTTCTACGAGCGCTACGGCGCCGCCCGCGACGTGATCCGCATCGGCGACCTGCCCGATCCCGTGGCCGGCCCGGGCGAGGTGCTGGTGCGCGTGCACGCGTCCGGCATCAACCCGTCCGACGTGAAGACCCGCATGGGCGGTCGCGGCACCATTCCCGGCCCGCTGGTCGTGCCGCACAATGACGGCGGCGGCGTGATCGAGGCGGTCGGGCCGGGCGTCGACCCGAAGCGCGTCGGCGAGCGGGTCTGGCTCTACAACGCGAACCGCAGCCCGGACGGGATGGCGCAGGGCACGGTCGGCACGGCGGCGCAGACAGTGGCGCTCCCGGCGATTCAGGCCGTGCCGCTGCCGGACGGGACGAGCTTCGCCGAGGCGGCGTGCCTGGGCGTGCCTGCGATGACGGCGCACCTCGCCGTGCTCGGCGGCGGACCCGTGCACGGCCGCACCGTGCTGGTGACCGGCGGTGCCGGGGCGGTCGGCTGGTACGCCATCCAGATCGCCAAGTGGGCCGGCGCCCACGTGATCGCGACGGTCAGCGGCGACGCCAAGGCCGAGGTGGCGCGCCGGGCGGGCGCCGACCACGTCGTGAACTACCGCAGCGAGGACGTGGCGGCGCGGGTGAAGGCGCTGACCGGCGGCCGCGGCGCCGACCTTATCGTCGAGGTCGAGTTCGGCGGCAATCTCGCCGCCAGCACCGCGGCGCTGGCGAAGGGCGGCACGATCGCGCCCTACGGCTCGGTCGCCAATCCCAAGCCGGTGCTCGACTTCTTCCCCTTCATGTTCGGCAACGGCGTCATCCGCGGCGTCTTCGTCTACGCCATGTCGCCGGAGAATTTCGCCGCCGCCCGCCACGACATCACGGAGATGCTGCGCCACGGTCGCCTGCAGCACCTGATCGCCGAGACCTTCGACCTCGCCGACTGCGTCGCCGCGCACGAGGCGGTGGAGAGCGGCAAGCTGGTGGGGAATGCGGTGCTGACGATCGCGTGAGAGGGCGGGCGGTATTTCCCTCGACTCCCACGGTCGGTGAAGAGCCCACGCCCGCTTTCGTCCGCCCCTTGAACCCCTGCGCGGCTCGTGCCGATACTGCGGCCAATTCGTCGGGCGGCGGTGCCGTCCAGTCGCGGTCGGCCGGCCCGCAGCGGGCGGCATCAGGAGGAAGCACATCCCATGGCAGGGCTCTATTTCGAGGATTTCGAGATCGGCCAGGTGTTCGAGCACCCGATCACCCGTACCGTGACCGAGATGGACAACGTGCTGTTCAGCGCGCTGACCCATAATCCGCAGCCGCTGCATCTCGACGAGGAGTTCTCCAAGGGCACCGAGTTCGGCCAGCGGCTGGTGAACAGCCTGTTCACGCTGGGCCTGATGATCGGCGTGTCGGTGGGCGACACGACGCTGGGCACCACGGTCGCCAACCTCGGCATGACCGACTGCCGCTTTCCGAAGCCCGTGTTCCACGGCGACACGCTGCGCTGCACGACAACGATCGCCGAGAAGCGCGAGAGCAAGTCGCGCGCCGACGCGGGCATCGTCCTGTTCGAGCACCGCGCGATCAACCAGCGCGGCGAGGAGGTCGCCTACTGCAAGCGCTCGGGCCTGATGAAGAAGAGGCCGACGGCATGACCATCCGATCCTTCCTGTTCGTCCCGGGCGACAGCGAGCGCAAGATCGCCAAGGTGACCGGCGGCCCGGCCGACGCGCTGATCCTCGACCTGGAGGATGCGGTGGCGCAGGAGCGGCTGCCGACGGCGCGCGCCATGGTGTGCGAGCATCTGAAGGCGCACCCCGACCGGTCGCGCCAGCAGCTCTGGGTACGGGTGAACCCGCTCGATACGAAGCTGTCGCTGCCGGACCTCGCCGGCGTGATGGCGGGGGCGCCCGACGGCATCGTGCTGCCGAAGACCGACGACGGCAGCGCCGTGGTGAAGCTCTGCCACTATCTCTCGGCGCTCGAGGCGCGCGAGGGCATCGAGATCGGCCGGACGCAGATCCTGGTCGTCGCGACGGAGACCGCGAAGAGCCTGTTCCACCTGGATTCCTATGCCGGGTCCAGCCCGCGCATCTACGGCTTGACCTGGGGGGCGGAGGATCTGGCGGCGGCGCTGTTCGCGACGACCAACCGCACGCCCGACGGCGAGTATGAGGGGCCGTACAAGCTGGCGCGCACCCTGTGCCTCGCCGGCGCGCGCGCGGCGGGCGTCGAGCCGGTCGACACGCTGCTCGCCAACTTCCGCGACACGCCCGGCCTGGAGGCCGAGGCGCTGCAGGCGCGCAAGGTGGGCTTCACCGGCAAGATCGCCATCCACCCGGATCAGGTCGAGCCGATCAACCGCGCCTTCACGCCAGACGAAGCCGAGGTCGCCTATGCGAAGCGTGTCGTCGAGGCGTTCGCCAACTCCACGACCGGCACGGTCGGCATGGACGGCAAGATGCTCGACATGCCGCATTTGAAGCAGGCGCGGCACGTGCTGGCGACGGCGGAGAAGTTCGCGGGGCGGTAGGCGCTCAGTGGCCGTCGTTCTCGTCGGGGCCGGACGGTCGCCCCGGCCCGAACGCGTCGCGGAAACGGTCCATTTGGTGCATGCGCTCGTGCAGGACGGCGACGATGCCGACGTCGCCGTTCGACAGACGCCGCCAATAGACCACATGACGCTCGTAACGGAAGAAGAAGCCGTCGACGCCGAATTCGGCGGGGACGGGCTTCGACGCGATCCCTCGGGTGTGGATTCTATCGAAGGCGGCGAAGAGGCCGGTGACGTAGCGCTCGGCCTGTTCGACGCCCCATCTATCCCTTGTGTAGCGGTAGATCTCGTCCAACTGGAGGGAAGCGGCTTCTTGGACGCGAACTACTGCCACCGTTTCAGTTCCGGTTCCGGGCTATCACGTCGGCCGCGGTCAGAGGGCCGTAGGACGGTTCAGGGGCGGCGAAGGCGCGGTTCAGTTCGGCCTTGAGCCGCTCGAATGCCTCCTGCTCATGTCGCTCCTTGTCGCGGCGGATCAGATCGCGGATGTACTCGCTGACATTCTCGTAGGAGCCCTCGTCTCCCACATTGGCCGCGACGAAGTCGCTCAACGCCCCGCCGAGGCGCACCGTCAGGGTCGTCGTTCGCGTCGCCATGGCTGCCTCCGGTTGCCACGTCTTCAATATGCGCAAAGCTGCATACGCGGCAAGAGCGTCGCCGCCGCCCGCTCCGAAGCGGATAGGGTTATGGAATGGCGCCGCCGGTGCGCCAGCGGCCCAGCATCGCGTCGTCGGCGCCGAGGAGGTCGCGGAGGACCTGTTCGGTGTGCTGGCCGAGGAGGGGCGGGGCTTCCGGGGTGGCGGTCGGCGTGTCGGAGAAGTGGTAGGGCGATCCCAGCAGGCGGAGCGGGCCGGCGGTCGGGTGGTCGACTGTGGTGACCATGCCGCGGGCGGCGACCTCCGGGGACTCTATCGCTTCCGACACGTTACGGACGGCGCCGGCCGGGACGCCGGCGGCGACCATGCGGTCCAGCCAGTACTCCCGCGTATTCGCCGCGAACGTTTCGTTCAGCAGGCCGAAGACGGCGTCGCGGTTGGCCTGCCGGGCACTGTTGGTGGCGAAGCGCGGGTCGGTGAGGAGGTCGGGCCGCTCCAGCACCTTCTCGCAGACCAGGGCGAACAGCTTCTGCGTGCCGACGGCCATGTAGAAGGGGCCGGTCTGCGTCTCGAACAGGCCGACCGGCACGGCGGCCGGGTGGCTGTTGCCCATGCGGACGGGGTCCTGGCCGGAGACGAGGTAGCTCTGCGCCGCGTTGGTCTGCACGGCGACGGCGGTGTCCATCAATGCCAGGTCGATGAGCTGGCCCTTGCCGGTGCGCAGGCGCGCGATGTAGGCGGCGAGAATGGCCGAGGTGGCATACATCGCGGTGAAGGTGTCGATGATGGCGAGCGGGTGGCGTGTCGGCGGTCCGTCGGGGTGGCCGGTGTAGGACATGATGCCGGACTCGGCCTGGAGGACGGGATCGAAGCCGGGGCGCGATGCCCAGGGGCTGGTGACGCCGTAGGCCGAGATCGAGCAGTAGATCAAATGCGGATGGCGCTCGCGCATCGTCTCCCAGCCGAAGCCGACGCGCTCCATCACGCCGACCCGGTAGTTCTGGATCAGTACGTCGCACTTGGCCGCGAGGCCGTGCACGATCTCCTGCGCCTCGGGCTTGCGGATGTCGAGGGCGACGCTGCGCTTGCTGCGGTTCATGGCGAGATAGTAGTGCGCCTCGCCGCCGGCCTCCGGCGGCTTGAACTGGCGCGTGTCGTCGCCGCCGTCGGGATTCTCCAGCTTGATGACCTCGGCGCCGAGGTCGGCGAGCTGCAGTGTGCAGAAGGGACCGGCGAGGACACGGCTGAAATCGAGCACGCGCACGCCGGCGAGGGGAGCGGTCGCGGCGGGGGAGGTGGCGGGGTCGGTCACGGGGGTAGCCTATGGGAAATGGGTGCTGCTTGGCTCTTGGCTTAGCATTGCGGGCGGGAAAGTGCGACGGGGGGCGATTCCATACTCCAGGTCCCGTCATTGCTAGCGGAGCGAAGCAATCCCTCGGTGGCCCGAGCGCTTGCCCTGGATTGCTTCGGCGCTGCGCGCCTCGCAATGAGACGGAGGAAGGTGGGACGGGCCTTATCCGATCGCGCCCGCCTTGCGGAGGGTGGCGAGGGCGTCGGCGTCGAGGTGGAGTAAGTCGGCGAGGACCTGGTCGGTGTGCTGGCCGAGGAGGGGCGGGGCGATCGGTTCCGTGACGGGGGTGGCGGAGAGTTTCAGGGGTGATCCGACCATGCGGATGCTGCCGGCGGTCGGGTGGGCGACGGTGCGGACCATGTCGCGGGCGGCGGCCTCCGGCGATTCCAGCGCCTGGTCGACGGTGCGGACGGCGCCGCCCGGCACGCCCGCCTTGTTGAAGCGTGCGAGCCATTCCGCGCGGGTGCGGGTGGCGAACAGGTCGCGCAGGAAGGCGGTGATCTCGTCGCGGCGGGCGATGCGGTCGCTGAGCGTGCGGTAGCGCGGGTCGTCGACCATGTCGGGCCGGTCGATGACGCCCTCGCAGAAGCGCTTCCACAGGCGCTGGTTGGCGAGTGCTATGTAGAAGGGGCCGTCGGACGCCTGGAACAGGCCGTTCGGCACCGAGGTCGGATGGCCGTTGCCGCGCCGCTCCGGCACCTTGCCCGAGGTGAAGTAATACATCCCGACGTTGGTCAGCGTGTTCAGCGCCACGTCGAACAGGGCCACGTCGACGAACTGGCCGCGGCCGGTCTCCTTCTGCGTCATGATCGCGGCCATGACGCCGATCGTCGAATAGTAGCCGGTCATCGTGTCGACGATGGCGAGCGCGTGGCGCATCGGCTCGCCGTCGGGCTCGCCGTTCAGGGACATCATGCCGGACTCCGCCTGGATGATGGGGTCGAAGCCGGGCAGGTCGGCGAGCGGGCTCTCGCGGCCATAGGCGGAGATCGAGCAGTAGACGAGGTGCGGGTGGCGGTCCTTCATCGCCTCCCAGTCGAGGCCGTGCTTCGCCATCACGCCCTTGCGGTAGTTCTCGACCAGTACGTCGCATTCCGCGGCCAGCTTGTGGATCAGCTCGCGGCCCTCGGGCGTCGAGATGTCGATGGCGACGCTCTTCTTGGTACGGTTCACGCCGAGATAGAAATGCGCCTCGCCGCCGGCCTCGGGCGGCTTCATGCCGCGCGTCTCGTCGCCGCCGTCGGGGTTCTCGACCTTGATGATCTCGGCACCCAGGTCGGCGAGGATCATCGTGCAGATCGGCCCCGCGAGGACCCGCGACAGGTCGAGCACGCGGATCCCGGCGAGCGGCATGGACGGATCGGACATGGCTGACGTTCCCTCGCGCGGTGTTTTGCCGGCAAGAATGTCACGGGGACGGGCCGCGGGGAAACCGGGTGGCGTTCGAGAGGTTGCCCGCCGCCCAACGGGGCGCGTCCATTCGCCCAACGGGCGCCTAGCGCTCGGTCAGCTTGAACTCGATGCGGCGGTTGCGGCGGTAGCTGATCTCGTCGTCGCCCTGGTCGATGGGTTGGTATTCGCCGAAGGCGGCGGCGACGAGGCGGTTCGGCGGGATGCCCTCGTCGATCAGCTGCGTGACGACGGCGAGCGCGCGCGCCTGGGACAGCTCCCAGTTCGACGAGAAGCGCGAGCCGGGGTTGACCGGTACCCGGTCGGTGTGGCCGTCGACGCGCAGCACCCAGTCGATGCCGTCGGGAATCTGGGCCATCAGGCCCTTCAGCGTGTCGGCGAGCTGGGCGATCTGTTGACGGCCCGCGTCGGCCAGGGTGGCCGAGCCGGACGGGAACAGCACCTCCGACTGGAAGACGAACCGGTCGCCGACGATGCGGATGTCGGAGCGGTTGCCGATCACCTCGCGCAGCCGGCCGAAGAATTCCGAGCGGTAGCGCGCCAGCTCCTCGACCTTCGAGGCGAGGGCCCGATTGAGGCGCGTGCCGAGGTCGACGATCTGCGCGTCCTTCGCCTTCGCGTCGGCTTCGGCGGCGCCGAGAGCGGCGTTGAGGCGGCCGATCTCCTCGCGCAGCGCGGCGATCTGGCGGCTCAACTGCTCCACCTCGCGACGCGAGGCGGTAGAGGATTCCTGTTCCTGGGCGAGCCGCGCGCCGGCTTGGCGCATCTTCTCGCGCTCGGCTTCCAGCTCGGCTTCGAGCTTCTCGCGCGCCTGCCGCACGGCGACGACGACCTCGTTCAGGCGCGCGATCTCGGCCAGCTGGGTGTCGAGGGTCGCGCGGTCCTCGGCGAGGCGCCGCGTCTGGTCGGCGGCCGACGACTTGGCGGCCTCGAGCTCCGCCCGCAGCCGCTCGAGTTCGGCCTGGGCCTTTTCGAGCGAGGTGCGCAGGGTCGCCTCGCGGCCCTGGACGTCGGTCAGCGTGGTGCGCAGGGTCTCCTGCTCGGACTGCGCGCGGGACAGTTCGCCGCGCAGCCGCTCCTGCTCGGCCTGGGACGTCTCCTTGGCCGCGCCGAGCGTGCGGGCGAGTTCGTCGCGCTCCGCCTGGAGGGCGGCGACGCGCGCCTCGAGCTCGCGCCGGACCTTGACCAGTTCGTCCTCCAGCGTGCGGCGCGCCGCGGTCAGGCCCTCGATCGACTCGCGCAGGCGGCGCAGGTCGTCGGTCTGGGTCGCGATCGTCTCCCGGTCGGCCTTCGTCGTCTGGCCGGCGTCGGCGAGTTCCGCCTGCTGGCGCTCGATGGTGGCCTTGCTGGCCTCCAGGGTGGCGAGGGCGCGCGCCAGCTCGGCCTGGAGCCGGGTGACCTCCTCGCCGGCGGCGGCGCGTGCGGCCTGCTCTTTGGTCAGCGTCTCGCTGACCTGCGACGCGTCCTGCCGCGCGCTGGCAAGCTGCGTCTCCAGGTCGTCGCGGGTCTTGGTGAGGGCGGCGATCTGGGCCTGGAGCGCTTCGAGCTGCGCCACCTGGAGGGCGATTTTCTCGCGGTCGGCGTCGGCCGTGCGGGTCGCCTCGGCGAGCTGGGTGCGCAGGGCGTCGCCCGCGGCGGTCGCCGACTCCACCTGCGCCATGGCGGCGTTCAGCCGCTCCTGGAGCTCGTCGCGGGCGGCGGCGGTGGTCTGCACCTCCTGGGAGAGCTGTTGGACCGTCTGGCGGAACTCGTTGTTCGACTGGCGTTCCAGCGCCAGCATGTCGCTGAGCTCGGTGAGCTGCTTGTTCAGCCGGGCAAGCTGTTCGTCGCGTCCCGTGAGCGCCTCGCTGAGGAAGACCTGGGCGACGACGAAGACCATCAGCAGGAAGATGACGACCATCAACAGGCTGGCCAGGGCATCGACGAACCCGGGCCAGATGTCGAAAGCGGCGGCGCGCGAGCGCCCTCGGCGGGAGCCGATCATGCCTGCGGACTATCTCCGCTCGTCTTCGCGAACTGCTGCGATCGTCCGGGCGAGCAGTTTGATCTCGTTCCGGACGTCCTGGACGGCCTCGCTGCGGCCGGTGTTGATGTCCTCGATCAGCCGCGCAAGGTAGAGGTCGATGTTGCGGATGTGGGTGCGGCTGCTCTCGTCCATGCCCGACTGGGTCGCGGACTCGGCGAGGCGCCGGATGATCGGCTGCATCTCGATCTGCTGTTCGGCGATGCGGACCAGCAGCTGCTGTTCGGCGCGCATCTGGTCGGTCAGGTGCGTCAGCCGCTCAACCAGCGACTGCATGCTGCGGTTGGCCGACATGCGGCCCTCCTCGGCGCGGCCGACCGTCTTCTGCAGGCCTTCCAGGCTCTCGGCCGTCTGCTCCAGCAGTGCCTGGATGTAGGCGGGGACGGAATGGTCGCCGTCGAATGCGATGCTGCCCGAGGCGTGGCGGGTGATAGTCGACATCCACTCCTCCAACTCCTGGAAGAAGCGGTTCTGCGCCTGGGAGACCTGCAGGTCGAGGAAGCCGAGGACGAGCGCGCCGGCGAGACCGAACAGCGAGGAACTGAAGGCCGTGCCCATCCCGGAGAGCGGGCCGCGCAGGCCGACCTTCAGGTCCTCGAAGACACCGGGGTTGGCGCCACCGCCGGCGCGCAGGCCGCCGATGACGTCGCTGACCGCGCCGATGGTCTGGATCAGGCCCCAGAAGGTGCCGAGCAGGCCGAGGAAGATCAGCAGGCCGGTCAGGTAGCGGGCGATCTGGCCCGATTCGTCCAGGCGGGCGCTGACGCCGTCGAGAAGGGCGCGAGTCGACATGGCCGACAGGCGGACCGGACCCTCGCGCTCGGAAAAGGCCGCCGCGACGGTCGCCAGAAGACGGGGCTGCGTCTGGACGGAGACCCCGGGCCGGCGCCGGCGGAACATCTCCATCCAGGCGATCTCGCTGTTCAGCATCCCGACCTGGCGGAACACGTAGATCACGCCGAAGAAGAAGACCGCGACGATGACGCCGTTGATGGCGGAATTCGCCATGAACGCCGTGGCCAGCTGCTGGTGGAAGGCGGCCGCGATAGCGGCTACCAGCACCAGAAACAGGATCATCCGGATGAGATGGCGGGTCGGGCGGGTCATCCGACCGCGCCCCCGGTCAGGCAATGGCCCATAGGCCTCAAGACCTCATGACGACGAGATCGACCCGATCGCGCGGGTTCATCTGGGTCTTCCCGCCGAGCGCCTGGACGGCGATGCGGGTACTGCGGACGCCCTCTTCGATGAGGGCGGATCGCACCGATAGCGCCCGGTAGAGCGACAGCTGGCGCTTGTTGGCGTCGTCGGCGCCGTCGGCATAGGCCCGAACCTGGACACGCAGGGCGGGATCCTGGAGGAGGCGGCGAGCAACCTCTTCGACATCGCCGTCGGCGGTGCGCGGCAGGTCGGCGCCGCCGGCACCGAACACGATCGACGCGGCCGCGGGACCGTCCGCGGCCGGCGCCGTTTCAGCACCGGGCGGCGCGGCGACGCCAGCATCGGCCGAGGCGACTGCGCGCGACGGCGGGACGCCGCGGTCGGCGCGCAGGCCTGGCAGGAAGTCGGGCGGAAGCTCCAGATGTCCCTGGCCGGGTGCCGGCTCGACGGACGAGACCCGTCCGTCGGCCGAGACGGGCCGGCGGGGAGGAGGCAGCAGCGGATAGTCCCGCGGAGCGGTGGCCGCGGCGGGTGGCGCTGCCGGTGTCGGCGCTGCCGCAACCGGCGCGGGCGCGGTCGGTGCCGCTGCCACTGGCGCTGCCATCACCGGTGCTGCCGGTGTCGGCGCTGCCGGTGTCGGCGCTGCCATCACCGGCGCTTCCGCGATGGGCGCGGGAAGCGGTGCGGCGGGTTCGCGCGGCGCCGGGGGCAGAGACGCGATCTCGTCCCGGCGCGGCGGCGGGGCGGGCTCGCCGGCACGGGCGAAGAGGCCGAGGTCGGCGGCCGGCGGTTCGGGCAGCGCCGCAACCGAGGGGGTGCGGACGGACGCCGAGCGCGTGGACGAGGTCTCTGTGGCCGGGGTCTCTGTGGCCGGGCTCTCTCTGGCCGGGGCCTCTGCGGCCGGGGCAGGAAGGGCCAGCATCGGGGGCGGCGCCGGGAGGGCCGGGTAGCGGGCAGGGGCCGGCAGGGCGGCCATCTGCGGCCGGTCCGGCAGCACCGGCTGCGGCGTGGCGACGGGCCGGTCGCGGTCGGGCTCGGGCGCCAGCATCTCTGTTGCGGCAGCCGACGTGCGGGCCGCGCCGCTCGCGGCGCCCATCGCGGAGACCTCGGCCGGAGTGAAGGGCGCGGGGACAGCGGCCTCGGCTTCGGCTTCCGGCGTTGCCGATCGGGCGGCTGGGGCGGCGGGTCGTGGCGGCGACGTCCAGGTGATGTTCGACGGCTTCACCGGTGCGGGGCCGGACGGTACCGACGCGGACGGAGCCGCCTCGCGCGGCATCGGCTCGGTCGCTTCCGGAGGGGCGATCCGCGGGCCTGCCGACACCGAATCGACCGGAACGGCGGCGACCGGCGACAGGTATGGGGCCGGTCGGCCGCGGGACCGCTCACTGCTCGCCGCTGCGAGCGATGCTTCCTCGTCGGCAGTGAGCGCGCGGCGCTGCGGTCCGGCCGGCGGCTGCGGGGCAGGCAAGGCAGGAGCGGCGATGCGGTCCGGCTCGGGGGCGCGGTCGTCCGCACGAGCATCTGCCTCCGGCGGCAGGAAGGTGCTCTCGCGAAGCGGCGCCCGCGTCGGGAGTGGCAACCGGGCACCGGCCGCTACGGGCGCGCCGGCCTCGCGGCCCATCAGGCTCTCGATCAGTCCGCCGCCGGGCGTGCGCTCGACGTCCGCAGACGGGACGCCCGGCATCGACGGGTGGTCCTCGCGGCCGGCCGGACCGAAGCCTCGATCGCGCAGGCTGCGATCGCCGAAGGTCGACCGGGCGCTGTCGTTTCCGCGCACCTCGGATCGTCCGGCAGCCCGGTCGGCGTGCCGCTTGTCGGCGCGACCGGCGTACCGGTCGGCGACGCTGACGATCCCCGGCGGGGCGTCGGGCAGGGGTGCGAGCGCCGCCGTTGCGGTGGCGGCCTCGGCCAGCGCGGCGGGCGGCTCCCAGGTTATGATCGGCGTGTCGGTGGGCGCCGCGGCGGCGGGTGCCGGGAGCCGGTGGCGGTCGGACGGCAGAAGCCCGACGGATGGCTCGTCCGCCGGTAGGGGGGCGGCGGGTATCGGCGCGGGCGGGAGCGATGCCGGCTCGGGGGCGGGCGCTGCCGCCAGCCGTTCTTCGGCCGCGGCCGCCTCGACCGCCGGTGCCTCGACCGCCGGTGCTTCGACCGCGGGCAGAGCCGCCGGGGGCGGCGGGGCGTCGACGCGCGGGCTGGTCCAGTAGATCGTCGGGCGGGCGGCGATCGTCGGATCCGGGGGCAGTGCTGCGGTCTGCTGGTGCGGCGTCACCGGCGCCGGCGGCTGCCGGGTCGGCACGCCCACGCCGATGGTGGCGACCGGCGGCGGCGCCTCGGGCTCGGGCTCGGCGGGCCGCATCGGCGCCGGGTCGGCCGCGACCGTCCGGGGGCGCAGGTCATCGGCGAGACGGGCGGTATTCGTCTCGGTGCGGATCGGCGCGGGTGCCGGGGCCACCGAGACCGGCATCGGAGCCGGTGGGCGGGCGGGCGCCGGCGAGGCTTCCACCGTGGCGAGGACGGCGAGGTTCAGGGCACGCGCATCCTGCCCGCGGACACCGGTCTCCCGGATGTCCGATCCACTGCTTTCCGGCGTGCGGGGGGCAGCGGCGAACTGCGGGCGCGCCGGACCGCGTTCGTCCGACATCGGCGCCGGAAGCCGCTGGGGCGGAGAAAGCCTCTGGGGCGGCGGCTGGAGATCGGGACGGCGGGCCGGGATCGAAACCCGCAGCGGCGCGTCGGCTGCGACTTCGGCCAGCTGCGTCCGATTCAGTGCCGCGGTGTCTGCGTCGGTTCCGCCGGCAGGCGCCCGATAGGCCATGTCCTGGGCCGGGCGCGGGGTCGGCAGTGGCGGGCGCAGCACGATCCGCCCGGAAGAGGCCGGCGGCGTCTGGGCGAGTTGCATCGGGCCGCGGCCGGCAGAGACCGAGGCGGACGGCGGCCGCAACGCGAGGTTGTTCCGCGCGGCGGGCGGCGCATAGCCGGACGTCGAGCCGGGCGGGCGGAGGCGGATGCGCGACGTGCCGTCGATGGCGCCGAGATCGACCTGGACGCTGCCGCCCGAAGGCAGGCCCGCGACCTGATCGTAGGCCCGGCTCGTGCCGCTGCCGCCGATGACGATGGTGCCGGGATGGCGCGCGGCGGCGCCGCCGATGACGATCGTCCGGTCGGCGGCACCGGCATCGGTGGCGAACAGCACGCATGCGACGGCAATCAGCGCGCCATGGGCGCAGCCGACGAGCATGCCGTCGCGAAGGTGTCGCAGAGATCCGTAGCTTGCCATCGGCCCGCTGTTGCCGCCAAACGTATGGTCGTCACCCAACCGAGTGCCGGACACCCTACATTTTCGCAACACCCGGAACAACTGGATTGGACGCGCCGGCCGCGGCGTCCCGCTATCGTCCGCCGATCAGATCGCGTAGCGGCGGCAGCAGGTGCTGGTTGCCGGCGACGACGCCGCCCGTGCCGATCATGTCCTGCCCACCGGCGAGGTCGCTGACGAAGCCGCCCGCCTCCTTGATCAGGATCAGCCCGGCGGCGAGATCCCAGGGAGAGAGGTTCTCTTCCCAGAAGCCGTCATAGCGGCCGGCCGCGACATAGGCGAGGTCGAGGGCGGCGGCACCCGTGCGGCGGATGCCGGCGACGGTGGCCATGACGCGCTGCAACTGTGGCAGATAGGCCGCATGGTCGCCGCGGCCGCGATGCGGGATACCGGTGGTGACGACGGCATCGGTGAGCCGGCGGCGGCCCGAAACGCGGATGCGCTCGTCGTTCAGGAAGGCGCCCTGGCCCTTGTCGGCCCAGAAGGTCTCGTCGCGGATCGGATCGTGAATGACGCCGGCGACGATCTCGCCGTCGCGCTCGATCGCGATCGAGATGGCGAAGTAGGGGATGCCGTGCAGGAAGTTCGTCGTGCCGTCGAGCGGATCGACGATCCAGCGCACGCCGGGCTCCGTCCCGGGGGACTCGCCGCTCTCTTCCATGAGGAAGCCGAAGGTCGGCCGCGCCTTGGCCAGTTCCTCGCGTATCACCCGCTCGGCCTTCGTGTCGGCGATGCTGACGAAGTTCGCCGGCCCCTTCTCGGAGACCTGCAGGCGCTCGACTTCGCCGAAGTCGCGGATCAGCCCACGCGCCGCCCTCTGGGCTGCGCGGACCATGACGTAGATGTGCGGGGACTGGCGGGCCATGATGCTGTTCGCCTGGCTAACGGTCAGTCTCTAACGGCGATCAATCTTTCGCCCGCTCGAGATAGGTACGCTCGGTCGGGTTCACGACGATGCGGGTACCGACCGCGATGTGCGGCGGGACCATGACGCGGACGCCGTTCGAGAGGATGGCGGGCTTGTAGGACGAGGAGGCGGTCTGGCCCTTCACGACGGGCTCGGCCTCCATCACCTCGAGGGTGACGGTGGACGGGAGCGTGATGCCGATCGGCGTTCCCTCGACGGTCGCGACCGTCACGGCCATGCCGTCCTGGAGGAAGTCCGCGTCGTCGCCGATCGTGTCGCGACCGATCATGAACTGCTCGTAGCTGGCATTGTCCATGAAGGTCAGATTGTCGCCGTCGGCGAACAGGAACTGGCACTCGCGATCCTCGGTCGTCAGCTTCTCGACCGTGTCTTGGGTCCGCCAGCGCTCGTTGGTCTTCGTGCCGGTGCGGACGTCGCGCATCTCGACCTGGATGAAGGCGCCGCCCTTGCCGGGCTGGATGAGCTGAATCTTCATGACGGCCCACTGGCGACCGTCGTGATCGATGACCATCCCGGGGCGGATCGTGTTCGCGTTGATCTTCATGATTTCGACCGGATGCGTTGGATGCGCGCAACCGGGCGCATCGCGAGGGCGCGGAACGTATCAGGTCGGGATCACGGAGGCAACGTCGGCAGGCGGAAGAGGCGCTATGCCTGGTGCGGCGCCGGTTCGGCCGACGCCGCGGGCCGCTCGGCCTCCGTGAGGTGGCCGCAGGTCGGGCATTTGAAGGCCAAACGCCCACCGGCGTCCGGCCACATGCGAATGGCCAGCACCGAATTGCAGCCGCCGCAGTTGAAACGGTGGGTTTCGTCAGTGCCGAGCAAGTCGAGAACCGGGGCATTCCAGGCGACGAACACCAGTCGCTGCCTGTCGAGCGGCTCGGATGTATGCCGCATCTCCGGAGTCCAATTCATGGCGACCTCGAACTACCCCTGATCCGCGCTCAGTATCGACGCATCTTGGTTTCCGCTTTACTAACGGCCGTTTCCCCTTTTAGTGCCCCAGCAAGATTGATGCCGCTCACTTTTTCGCGATGGGCGCCGGCGGGTAGCCGTGAGGGGTGCCCGCAGGATCACGCACGATCCAGCTCTCGGGACCGTCGCAGGAACCGATATCGGTGAGCGCTCCGTCGGTGGGCGCCAGATAGCCGGGCCCGATGGGCACCTTCCCGTGGCCACCCGGGATATCGAGGACGTAGGTCGGCTGGCAGAGGCCGGAGACGTCGCCGCGCAGCGCACGCATCAGTGCTTGGCCCTCCGCGATCGTGGTGCGGAAATGGGCGGTGCCCCGCGCGAGGTCGGCATGGTGCAGATAGTAGGGCTTGATCCGGTGGCGCACGAGCGTGCGCAGCAGCGCCGCCATGGTCTCGGCATCGTCGTTGACGCCGCGCAGCAGGACGCTCTGCGACAGCATCGGGATGCCGGCGCGGACGATCCGGCGGCACGCCATCGCGGCCGCCTCGCCAAACTCGTCCGCATGGTTGCAGTGCAGGACGACGTAGACCGCCTTTTCCGTGTCCAGTGCGGCGACCAGCCCGTCCGTCACCCGCTCCGGCGCGGCGACGGGCACGCGCGTGTGCAGGCGGATCACGCCGACATGGGGAATGGCGGTCAGCGCCGCGACGATCTCCGACAGCCGCCGGGGCGACAGCATGAGCGGGTCGCCGCCGGAGAGGATGACCTCCCAGATCCCGGCATCCGCCCGAATATAGTCGATGGCGGCGGCGAGCGCCGCCGGGGACAGCGTCTCCGATCCCGGACCGACGACCTCGCGGCGGAAGCAGAAGCGGCAGTAGACGGGGCAGACGTGGATCGGCTTCAGCAGCACGCGGTCAGGGTAGCGATGGACGATGCCCTCGACGGGGCTGTGAGCGTCGTCGCCGATTGGATCCGCCAGCTCCCCGGCGGCTTCCTCCAGTTCCTCGGGGGCCGGCACGAACTGGCGTGCGATCGGATCGAGCGGGTCGCCCGGGCGCATCGCCGCCAGCATCGTGGAGCTGACCCCCACGGCGAAGCTGCGGGAGACCGCCTCGAGCAGGCCGGCGGCATCGGGCGCGACCGCGCCCGCCTCGACGAGCGCGGCGACGGAACGCAGCGTGGCACCGGAACGCGGTATGGCCGGGGGCGACTTGTGATCGAACGGCACGGCAGTCTCGCATCAACCCTGTCCGGCGGACTATGTGATGTCCCGCGGCGCGTTCCGCACCCTCCCCGGGACCACACCCTCCCTCGGACTACGGAGCCGGGATCGAAATGACGGCGAACAGCATGCCCTGGTGGCACCCCGACGGCTTCGCGGCGCGCCGCCCGCGCCTGGAGGCGCGCGCCGCCATGCTGGCCGCGATTCGCGACGGGTTCCGCCAGGACGGCTTTCTGGAGGTCGAGACGCCGGCCCTGCAGGTCTCGCCGGGCCTGGAGCCGCATCTTCGCGCCTTCCGCACCGCCATCGAGGACCCGTTCGGCGGCGCACCGCGCACCCTGCACCTGCACACCTCACCGGAGTTTGCGATGAAGAAGCTGCTGGTGGCAGGGGTGCCGCGGCTCTTCCAGTTCGCGCGGGTCTTCCGGAACGGCGAGCGCTCCGCCACCCATCATCCGGAGTTCACGATGCTGGAGTGGTACCGCGCCGAACCCGACTGGCGGGTGCTGGTCGACGACTGCCGCCGGATCCTCGGTGCCGCATGGGAGGCGGTTCCGGCCGCGCTCCGCGGCAAAGGCGGCTTCGCATGGCGGGAAGCCGTCGCGGATCCGCTCGCCGACTGGGAAATGCTGAGCGTCGCCGAAGCCTTCGACCGGCATGCCGGCGTCGACATCGTGCCGCTGCTCGGCGATGCGGCGGCTTTCGCCGCGGCGGCGCGTGCCATCGGCGTCGCGGCGCAGCCGCACGACCGGTGGGACGACGTCTTCTTCCGCATCTTCCTGGACCGGATCGAGCCGCGGCTCGGAATCGGGGCGCCGACGGTGCTGTACGCCTATCCGGCGGAGATGGCCGCGCTGTCGAGGCTCGATCCCGCCGATCCGCGTTTCGCGCAGCGGTTCGAGGTGTATGTCTGCGGCCTGGAACTGGCGAACGCCTTCGCCGAACTGACCGATGCCGCCGAGCAGCGGCGGCGTTTCGAGGCCGACATGGACCTCAAGCAGGCGCTCTACGGCGAACGCTACCCGATCGACGAGGATTTCCTGGCGGCGCTGTCGCACGGGATGCCGGCGAGCGTCGGGATCGCGCTTGGGTTCGACCGCCTGGCGATGCTGGCGACTGGTGCCGCAAGCATCGAACAGGTGCTTTGGGCGCCGGTCGCCTGAGCTTCCGGAGGCCGGGGGGTCAGCGCGCCGGCGGCGGCGCGGACGTGCCGCGTTCGATGATCGGCGCCGGATCCGCTGTCCCGGCCGCATTGCGGTCGGCGCGCTCCTCGTCGAACTGCCTCAGCTCCTGCTGATATTCCGGGCGGTCGCGATAGCCGGCGCCGAGGTCCTGGCGCTGCCGGCGCTGGAACTCCAGGAACTCCTCGTCGCGGCGATCGAAGCGCTTGTCGTCCCAGATGCGATAATCCTGTCCGCCGCCGGTGACGCGCGGATCCGCGTCGAGCATCCAGGACGGGTAGTATTCGACGCCGGGACGCCCGTTCAGGCTCTGCGCCACCGCCGGCGGCGCCGACGCGAGCCAGGACAGCGCCAGCATCCCGGCGGTGCCGATGACCATGGCTCCCACCATGACGGTTTTGGCCGCCCGTCCGGCCCCACACTTGCGATAGACGGTCATCACTCGATCCTCGGACAGGCTGCCACGGCTTCGATCGACACGGTAACCGCGATGGGCGCGTGACGCAGCCCCGATGTTGAGGAAGGCGCCGCCCTGCGCGTGCGCGGCGTCACAACGCCGACCGACAGAATCTTGATATGGGGAACAAATGTGGCGTGACCCAGTTGTTCCGGGAGAACTTGCAGTCGTTCGACGCGTCGCAAGGCGAAATCGACGAGAACAGAGTATCGGAATTCCTGAAATGCCGCGTGACCCGAGTGCCGCCGACCATAGTCCCAAGATCCTCGTCGTGGAAGACGAGGCGCTCATTGCGCTCGAAACGCTCGGGCATTTGGAAGACTGGGGCTACAGGATCGCAGGAACCGCGGGCACGGCGAAAGCGGCGCTGGACATCGCGCTGTCGCAGGGACCCGACCTCGCATTGGTGGACATCAACCTGCGCCACGGGGACGACGGGATATCCGTCGCGCGGATGCTGAAGGAGAGGTTCGGGGCGGGGATCGTCTTCGTGACGGGCTTCAGCGACGAGGGCACGAAACGCCGGATGGCCACCGTCGGTCCCATCGCCTGTCTCTTCAAGCCCTACGAGCCGCGGGCGCTGCGCGAGATCCTGTCGGCCGCAGCGTAGGCGACGTCCCGGAGACCCGCGAAGAGCCGCCGGGACGTCAGTAGCGATCAGTTGACCGTCAGCACGCCGCGACGGTTCTGCGACCAGGCCTGCTCGGAGGAACCGAGGACGGCCGGGCGCTCCTTGCCGTAGCTGATCGTCCGCAGGCGGCCCGAGGGAATGCCCTGCGCCGACAGATAATCGCGGATCGAGTTGGCGCGCCGCTCGCCGAGGGCGAGGTTGTATTCGCGCGTGCCGCGCTCGTCGGCGTGGCCTTCGATCGTTGCGGACACGTTCGGGTACTTGCGGAGCCAGCCGGCCCACGCCTCGGCCCGCGCGCGGCCCTCGGAGTCGAGGTTGTGCTGGTCGGTGCCGAAGAACAGGCGGTCGCCGATGGTCTGCGCCAACTCTTCCTGGGAGCCCGGACGATACTGGCCCACGGCGGTCGACGTGCCGCGCGACTGGCTCGGCGCAGTCATGCCCGCACCGGTCGATGTCGTCGGCTGCGTCTCCTGGGACGTTCCGCAGGCGGTGAGCAGGAGTAGGCCAGAGAAGGCGGCAACGAGTCTGCGCTGCATTATGTTACTCCCAAAGTCGAAGGCGGGACCCAGCGCCTAAGGGTCCCGCCCAAGTTTCGTCGGTTGTGTGAGTGCTCGCGTCTGCGGATCTGCGTTCGTGACGGTCGGTCGAACGCGCATTACCCCTGCAAGTCGGACAGGTCAGCCTATAGCCTGTTTCCACGTGCAAGAAAAGGGTCACGGCGGCAGCGGCGACCAGGCCGGATCCGAGGCATCCGTCCCGGTGGGGACTTCGCGCAACACGTTGCCGGTGATGTCGACGCGATAGAGCCGCGAACCGCCGCCACCGCCGCGCGAGTCGGAGGCGTAGCTCCGGAAGAACATCAGCAGGCGGCCGTTCGGCGCCCAGGTCGGACCCTCCTCCTGGAAGGATTCGCTGAGCAGGCGCTCTCCCGAACCGTCGGGGCGCATCACGCCGATATAGAAGCGGCCCCCCTGCATCTTGGTGAAGGCGATGAGGTCGCCGCGCGGCGACCACACCGGCGTGGCATAGCGGCCCTCGCCGTAGCTGATGCGGCGCACGTTGCCGCCGGTCGCGTCCATCACGTAGATCTGCTGGCTGCCGCCGCGATCGGAGTTAAATGTGATCTGCTTGCCGTCGGGCGAGTAGGACGGCGAGGTGTCGATCGCCGAATGCTCGGTGAGGCGCCGGATCTGCCGGGTCCGTAGGTCCATCGAATAGACGTCGGCGTTGCCGTCCCGCGACAGGCTGAGGATGACCGCATCGCCGTCGGGCGAAAAGCGCGGGGCGAAGGTCATGCCGGTGAAACGACCCAGCACCTCGCGCTGTCCGGTGTCGATGTTCAACATGTGGACGCGCGGGCCCGCCTCGTCGTAGGCGAGGTAGGTGATCTCCTGCGCGGTCGGCGAGAAGCGCGGCGTCAGCACGAGATTGTCGCCGCTGGTCAGGAAACGCTGGTTCGCGCCGTCCTGATCCATGATCGCCAGGCGCTTGACGCGGCGTTGCGGCGGGCCGCTCTCGGCGACATAGACGATGCGCGTATCGAAATAGCCCTGCTCGCCGGTGATCCGCTTGTAGATGGCGTCGGCGATGATGTGGGCGACGCGGCGCCAGTTCTGCGGCTGAGTGTGGTAGGCGAAGCCGGCCATCTGCTGTTCGCCATAGACGTCCCAGAGGCGGAACTCGACGCGCAGGCGCCCGTCGGGCTGGCGCGTCACCGAGCCGTGGACCATCGCCTGGGCGTTGACGGCGCGCCAGTCGGCGAAACGCGGGCCGGCGGCGAGGGTTTCAGGTGCCTGTATGAAGGCGCGCGGGTCGATCGGCGCGAAGAGGCCCGAACCCTCCAGGTCGGAGGTCACCACCTGGGCCACGTCGCGGCCGACGCCGGCTTCGCCGCCCGCCTCGGCGCCGAAGGGCACGATGGCTATGGGCATCGGCTCGACCTGGCCGCGGGTGATGTCCAGGCGCAGTTCGGCGGCGGCGGGCGCCGCGGCGGCGAAGACGAGCATCAGGGCGAGCCCCGCCCGGCCGAGGGCCCGGCCGAGGGTGCCCGTGCGGCGCGGCGCGCCGGTCTCGATGAGAGCGGTGTTCATCAGCCGAGAAGATCCTTCGGGTTGAAGGTGAGGGTCATCTCTTTCCACGACGAATATTTGTCCGGCGGCACGTTGAGCGGACTGCAGCGCTGGACTGCCCGGACCGCGCTCTCCGCGGCCGCCCGGTAGAACGGGTCGGACATCCGCGGCGACGGGGCGGCACGGACATCCCGGACGCTGCCGTCCTGGTTCAGGCTAACGCGCACCTCGACGATAAGATCCTGTCCGTCGCGCGCGCCCGCCGGCACGTTCCAGCAGCGCTCGATCTGGCGCCGGAGCGCATCCTCCTCGCTCATCGTCAGCTCGCCGGCGAAGCGTGTGGAACTGGGCCGCGCCGAGGCGGTCGACTGGCGTTGCGGGGCCGGCGCAGACGGCGCCAGATCCTTGACCGTCTTGGCGAGGTCGGCAAAGTCGTCCTTCTTCGGCGGCGCCGGCTTCGGGGGCTCCTTGGCGGGCGGACGCTGCGGCTCCGGCTTGCGCACGTCGCGCAGGGCCTTCTGGATATCCGCCAGTTCGTCCCGCTTGGGCTCCGGCTTCGGCTGGGGCTTCGGCTTCTCGGCCACCTTCGGCGGCGCGGGCTTCGGCTCCGGCTTCGGCGGCTCGGGCTCCTTCTTCGTCTGCACTGGCGGCTTCGGGGGCTCGGGCTTCGGCTCCGGTTTGGGCTCCGGCTTCGGCTCCGGTTTGGGTTCCGGCTTCGGCTCGGGCTTCGGCTCCGGTTTGGGTTCCGGCTTCGGAGCGGGCTTCGGCGGCTCGGGCTTCGGCAGCGGCGGTTCCGGCTTGGGAGGCGGCGGCGGCGGCGGCGGCGGTTCGGGCCTCGGGGGCACCTGCGCCACCTGGCGCGGCGGTTCCGGCTTCGGCGGCGGTGGCGGCGTTTCGGCCTTGGGCGGTTCGGGCTTCGGTTCCGGCTTGGGCGGCTCGGCCTTGGGCGGCTCGCGGCGCGCGGCTGGCGGGCTCGGCGGCTTCGCGGGCGCGTCGTCGGCCTCGGACGGCTCGGTCTGGGGCATGCTCGTGCGGTCCGAGATCCGGACGAGCGACACGGCGATGGGGGCGGCGGACATGTCCCGCGGCGTGTGGAACAGCGGCACGCCGACGAGCGCCAGCAGCAGGACCGCGGCGTGCAGCGCTACCGACCATACGATCGCCCGCCGCATCGGCTAACGTCCTCTCGGGCGGGGTGTCGGCGTCGGCGCCGTAGCGTCCTGCGGGAACTCGGCGACCAGCGAGACGCGCGCGAAGCCGGCGCTGTTGAGCGCGCCCATCACTGCCATGACGCGCCCATAGTCGATGCCCTTGTCGCCGCGGACGTAAATGTCCGTGTCCGCCTTGGCACCGCGGATGGCGACGAGGCGCGGGCCGAGATCGGAGAGCTCGACCGGCGTCTCCTGGACGAAGACCTGGCCGCGGGCGTCGATCGAGACGACCAGCGGCTCTTTCGGGTCGGACAGCTGGTTGGCCTGGGTCTGCGGCAGGTCGACCGGCACGCCGACCGTGAGGAGTGGGGCGGTCACCATGAAGATGATCAGCAGCACGAGCATCACGTCGACGAACGGGGTCACGTTGATCTCGGCCATCGGCCGGTGGCCACGCCGTCCGCGCGGCCGGTCGCCCGGAACCTGGATCGGACCCGCCACGTCAGGCCGCCTCTTCGAGCTGCCGCGAGAGGATCGCGCCGAACTCGCTCGAGAAGGCGTCGAGGCGCGCGCCGTACTTGTTGATGTCGCTGGAAATCTTGTTGTAGGCGAGGACGGCCGGAATGGCCGCCACGAGGCCCAGCGCCGTCGCGAACAGCGCCTCGGCGATGCCCGGCGCCACGACCGCGAGATTGGTGGACTTGGTGCCGGCGATCGCCGCGAAGCTGTTCATGATGCCCCAGACCGTGCCGAACAGGCCGATGAATGGCGCCGTCGAACCGACCGACGCCAGGAACGTCATGTAGCGCTCGATCTGGACCAATTCGCGGCCGACCGTCACCGCCATCACGCGTTCGATGCGCTGCTGCAGCCCCCCGCGGGAGTCGACGACGCCGGGGCGTCCCGCCGAACGGCGCCACTCGCGCATGCCGGCGGCGAAGACGGCGCTCATCGGGTCCTGCGGGCGCTTGCCGACCTCCTCGTAGAGATCGTCGAGCGGGCCGCCGGACCAGAAGCTGTCCTCGAACGCGTCGGCCTGGGCCTTGAGGCGGCGCAGGCGGCGCACCTTGTCGATGATGATCGCCCAGCACCAGATCGATGCGAGGACGAGCAGCAGCATCACGGTCTTGACGATCGGGTCAGCCTGGAGAAACAGGCCCCACGGGGTGAGGTCATGCGGCATCGCGCTCGCGCCGGCCGCCACCGAATCGACGATCCTGTTCTCCATCTACCTACAATCCGCTCCGCTCCGCCGGATGGCGCCGACGGTCGCAATGGTCAGGTTGAACGTTCCGTGAGCGCGGCAAGTGCCGTCCGAATCGGCCGCGGCAGCCGCGCCGGCCGCCCGTCCGCGCCGATGGCGGCCAGAAGGATCTCGATCCGAGCGATGTCGGTGCCGTCGCGCCGCACGGTCTGTTCGGCCAGCAGGCTCGCCGCCCGCACGTCGAGCATCCGCGAATGCACCTCCACCGCGTCGTCGAGGCGCGCCGGCGCGATATAGTCGACGGTGCATCGGCGCGCAACGAAGGCCAGCCCGTAATGCGACATGGTCAGTTCGTCGTCGCCGCCGGACACCAGCCGCATCATCTCTGTCCGCGCCCGCTCGGCGAACCGCAGATAGTTGGCATGATAGACGATCCCGCCGGCATCGGTGTCCTCGTAGTAGATCCGGACGGGCAGGACGTGCACCTTTCCGGCCACACGGCCGGTCGGCGGATGCTGCGCCGCCGGCGCTTCCTGTGGCGGCGCGCTCACGGCTCGTCCCCGGTGCCGAACAGTTCGGCCTGGCGGCCGGTGCCCTCGGGCATCGGCAGGCCGAGATAGCCGTAGCCCGACGGCGACAGCATGCGGCCGCGCGGCGTGCGCTGGACCAGCGCCTGCTGGATCAGGAAGGGCTCGATGACTTCCTCCAGTACGTCACGCTGCTCGGCGAGGGTGGCGGCGAGGGCCTCGACGCCGACGGGACCGCCGAGATAGTGGGTCGCCAGGCATTGCAGGTAGCGCCGGTCCATCGCGTCGAGGCCGCGGTCGTCCACCTCCAGCCGCAGCAGCGCCGCGTCGGCCACGGCGCGGTCGATCTCGCTGCGCTCGGCCATCGCGGCGAAGTCGCGGACGCGGCGCAGCAGGCGGCCGGCGACGCGCGGCGTGCCGCGGGCGCGGCGGGCGATCTCGCGGGCGCCGTCGCGGGTGAGCGCCATGCCGAGCATCCGCGCGCCGCGCGCGACGATGCCGGTCAGTTCCTCCACCGTGTAGAACTGCAGACGCAGCGGAATCCCGAAACGCTCGCGCAGCGGCGTCGTGACGAGGCCGGCGCGCGTCGTAGCCGCAACGAGCGTGAAGGGCGGCAGGTCGATGCGGATGGCGCGCGCCGCCGGCCCCTCGCCGATGATCAGGTCGAGCTGGAAGTCCTCCATCGCAGGATAGAGCACCTCCTCTACGGCGGGACTGAGGCGGTGTATCTCGTCGATGAACAGGACGTCGCGCGGCTGCAGGTTCGTCAGCAGCGCCGCGAGGTCGCCGGCGCGCAGGATCACCGGGCCGGAGGTGGCGCGGAAGCCGACGCCCAGTTCCCGGGCCACAATCTGCGCCAGCGTCGTCTTGCCCAGGCCGGGCGGGCCGACGAGCAGGACATGGTCGAGCGCCTCGGCGCGGCCGCGGGCGGCGCCGATGAAGATCTTCAGGTTGTCTCGGACGAGTTCCTGGCCGACGAACTCGTCGAGCGTCTGCGGCCGAAGGGCCGCGTCCGCGCCGTCGCCGGGGGCGAGGTTGCCGTCGACCGGGCGGGTATCGATGTCGTCGCTCAACCGGCCAACTCCCGCAGGCCGGCTTTCACCAGCGCCTCGACCGTGGCGCCGTCGCCGATCGACTGCGACGCGCGCGCCACGGCGCCGAACGCTTCGACGCGGGCGAAGCCGAGGTTGACCAGTGCGGAGACGGCATCCTCGCTGGCGGGCGGCGGCGTCGCCGGCCGCACCTTGGTGCCGGTCGGCCGGGCCACCGGCGCCGCTATGGCGCCCACCCTGTCGCGCAGTTCGGAGACGATGCGGCCGGCGAGCTTCGGTCCGACCCCGTCCGCCATCGTCAGGCGCTTCTTGTCCTCGGCGGCGATGGCGAGGGTGAGTTCGTCCGGGGAGAGCACGGTCAGGATCGCCTGCGCCACGCGGCCGCCGACGCCCTGGACGGTCGTCAGCAGGCGGAACCAGTCGCGCTCGGTGCCGTCCCAGAAGCCGTAGAGGGTGATCTCGCCTTCGCGGAAGCGCGTCTCGACCAGGAGGCCGACCGGGCCGGCGGAGGACTGCAGGCGCCCCAGCGTGCGGCCGGAGCAGTGGACGAGCCAGCCGACGCCGGCACAGTCGATGACCGCCCAGTCCTCGCCGGCGGAGTCGAAGCTGCCGGTCAGCTTGCCGATCATCGGCCCGCCTGCACGACCGCGAAGTCCTGCCAACGGCGCGTGGTGCCGCCGTGATGCGCGTGGCAGATGGCGACCGCCAGGGCGTCCGCCGCATCGGCCCCCGCCGGCACGATTCCGGGCAGCAGGCGGCCGACCATCATCTCGACCTGGTGCTTCTCGGCGCTGCCGGTCCCGACGAGGGCCTTCTTCACGAACTTCGCCGCATATTCCGCGACGGGCAGGTTCGCCGTGGCCGGTGCGAGCAGGGCGATCCCGCGGGCCAATCCCAGCTTCAGCGTGGAGGAGGGGTTCTTGTTGACGAAGGTCTCCTCGACCGCGGCCTCGTCGGGAGCATGCCGTTCGATCACCGCCATCAGGCCGTCGAACAGCTGGCGCAGGCGCTCCGCCGTCGGCAGGGTCGGATCCGAGCGCACCACGCCGTCGGCGACGTGCCGAAGGCGGTTGCCCACCGACTCGATCACGCCCCAGCCGGTGTTCTGCAGCCCCGGGTCGACGCCGAGTATGCGCATGCACCAGACCCCCGTTTGCCGTTCCGTCCGCGATGTCGGCTCCCCGCTCCGTCGGTCAGCTCGCCAGCCGCTGCATCGTCTCTTCCGAGATGTCGAAGTTCGCCACGACGGACTGGACGTCGTCGTTGTCGTCGAGCATCTCGAGAAGCTTGAACAGCGTCTCCGCCGTTTCGTCCGCGACGGGAACGGTGGTCTGCGGCCGCCAGACGAGCTTGGCGCTCTCGGGCGAGCCGAACTTCTGCTCCAGGGCGTCGGCGACCTGGTGCAAGTCCTCGACCGCGGTCGTGATCTCGTGGCCGTCCTCGGAGGAGACGACGTCCTGGGCCCCCGCCTCCAGGGCCGCCTCGAAGATGTCGTCCGCACCGGCGGCCGCCGCCGGGTAGGCGATGGCGCCGACCCGGTCGAACATGAAGGCGACCGAGTTGGTCTCGCCCAGCGCACCGCCGAATCGGCTGAAGGCCGAGCGGACTTCGGCGGCGGTGCGGTTGCGGTTGTCGGTCAGCGCCTCGACGATCACGGCCACGCCCGACGGGCCGTAGCCCTCGTAGCGGACCTCGGAATAGTCGGCCGCGTCGCCGTCGGCGCCGGAGGCCTTCTTGATCGCCCGGTCGATCCGGTCGCGCGGCATGTTCGCCTGCTTCGCGGCGGCGATGGCCGCGCGCAGGCGCGGGTTGCCGGCGGGATCCGGCGCGCCCTGACGCGCCGCCACCTCGATCTCGCGACCGAGCCGGGTGAAGATCTTGGCGCGCTTCGCATCCTGCGCGCCCTTGCGGTGCATAATGTTCTTGAACTGTGAGTGACCGGCCATGATCGTCCCGGTGATTTCGATTGCTGGCGAATTCTACCGCATGTAGTGGCCGGTGCGCCCCTTTTCACAGAGTCTAGCACGACCGGTGTGGCGGAATTCCGGCGACAAGTAGCGGTTCGCGCGTTGCTTCTCAAGCCGGCGCTTCGTGCGCGGCGACGATGACGGCGAGATCGACGGGCGTGGCGACGCCGGCGACGGTGCGGCCGGGGCGGATCTCGCAGGGCGATCGGGGGGCGTAACCCTGGCGGAGGGCTTCGGCATGCGCCGCCGCGGTCGCCAGGGCGCGGGTCCCTTCGGTCTTGTTCGCCTGCTCGATCTTGGCGGCGAGATTCACGGCGTCGCCGATGACCGTGTACTCCAGTCGCGACTGATCGCCGACGGCGCCGAAGATGATGGTCCCGTGCGCCGCGCCGGCATGGATGACGAGCGCCGGCCGGCCTGCGGCGGCGCGCTCGTCGTTCCAGGCGTCGGCGGCGCGCATGGCCGCATCCATGGCACGCATGGCGTCGGCGGCATGGGTCGCGCTGGGCCGGGAGGCGCCGAAGGTCGACATGATGCCGTCGCCCAGGAACTTGTCGATGCTCCCCCCGTGCGCCTGCAGCACCGGAACGAGCCGCGCCTGATAGTCGGCGAGGAGGCGCATCACGTCCGACGGCGGCATCGCGGCGGCGAGAGAGGTGAAGCCGCGCACGTCGAAGAACACCATGGTCGCCTCGCGCAGCTCGCCGTGGCCGGCGCGGGCGGTCCGTTCGGCGCCCCGGATTCGACCCACCACCTCGGGTGCGAAGAAGCGGGAGAGGTCGCGTGCCGCGGTCTCCTCGGCAACGGCACGCTCGAGGATGTGCCGGGCGCGCCTGATCGCGAGCGCCAGAATGCCGGCCACCATGAGGATCGACACGATCTTGTCGAACTCGGCGCCGAGCAGGATGACGTTGGCGGTCATGTAGTGGACGTAGTCGCGGGTGATCGCTTCCGGCGCGCGCAGGATCGCGTAGGCCACCATCCCGACCCAGCCGAGGGCGGCGAGGCCGCCCGCCAGGAGGACGTAGAGCGCCTGGAACCGGAGCGCGCGCAGGGCGATGAAGATGAAGAGGTACAGGACCGTCGGCACCTTCAGATAGAAGGCCGCCGGCTGCATGTACTGGATGTGGAAGCTCCAGATCAGGGCGAGCAGCAGGGCCACGTCGACCGCCACGGAGAGCGCCAGGAACCAGGGGGCCAGCCGCGTTCGATAGGCCGTCGCCAGCCGGAGCAGGGTGAATCCGGCATAGGCGCCGAGCACCCACGGGACCGGGCGGAAGGGCGCATCCGGCGCGAAGGTCTTCGGCGAGATGAAGTAGAGGAGGCCGAAAGCTGCGACGACGCCGAACTGCACCCAGCCGATCAGGATCTCGCTCCGATCCTGTTCCGCCTGGATTGCCGCCTGGACGCGGACCGGCAACCGGTGCCGAGGCCGGCCCGACGGCGCGCGGAAGCGAAGCGGTCTGAGCTTCGTCATGGTCCCCAGGCTAGCCGTTTCCGCCGCACCGAGGGCTCATTTTCGCGTGACGGCATTCACCGGCGGCAAAGCTGCACGCGGCTTTCACCGCCGCCGCAGCCAAAGGCTCGTTTCCCAGGCCCCGTCGGGCAGCGGCAGGCGCGCCAGGATAGAGCGGTCGATCCGCGCGGCGAGGCGCGTCGCGGTCCAGCGGCTGGCGAACAGCAGTTCGAAGGCGCCATGCGCCAGCAGCGGGCCGATCGCGTTCTGCTCGTTATAGCCGCGCCATCCCCAGGCTGCAGGATAGCCGTCGGGCAGGAAGACGTCGTGCACGTGCAGCAGGGCGCCGGTGGGGAGACGGGGGACGACGCGGTTCAGAAGCAGGTCGACGTCGCTGCCGGCCACGAGAAGGTGGCTGGAATCGACGAACAGCACGTCGCGTGCGCCGAACCGGAAGATCTCGTCCGCGCCGTCGAGTGCCTGCTGCAGCGTACAGCGCCGTAGGTCCAGCCCCAGGCCGTCGATCGCGGCGCGCGGCGCGGGGTCGATGGCGACGATCTGCGTGTGCAGGCCGGCGTCCGCGACGGCACGGGCCATGAATCGGGTGGAATGGCCGCTCCCTACCTCCACGATCCGCTCGGGTAGGTGGCGGCGGATCAGTGCATAGGCGGCCGCCGCATCGAGTCGCGGAAACCAGTCCTGGTCCCACCGGGGCGCGGGTGGCGGCGCGACGCCGATCGCGGTCAGCGCCGCGGCGTGTGCGTCGATCTCGTCGAGCAGGCCGAGGAACGCCGGCTCCGCCGCCCGGAACAGCGACTCCAGTTCGGGATAGTGCTGCGGCGGAACGGTCGACGCTGCATAGCGGTAGGGGAGGAAGAAGCCGCGCGGCCGGCGGCCGAGGAGCGTGGCCAGCCCGAATCGCAGCGTGCGCAGCCGCGCTCGCGCGCCGTCGCCCGTCACAGTTTCGGGCCCGTCACAGTTTCAGGGCCTTCACAGTTTCAGGGCCTTCACAGCTTCAGGACCATGCCCTCGCGCGCGACCAGCGAGCCGGGCCGCATCGCTTCCATCTCCGCCGCGAGCGCGTCGAGCGCCTCGTCGGTGCGCTCCGGGTCGTGGTGGAACGTCACCAGCTTCCCCACCCCGGCGGCATTGCAGAGTCGCACGCCCTCCTGCCAGGTGGAATGGCCCCAGCCGGCATAGCGCTCGTGCTCGGCGTCGGTGAAGGTCGCGTCGTAGATGACGATGTCCGCGCCGCGGATCAGGTCGAGGATCTCGGCGTTCGGCTTGCCTGGCACGTGGTTGGTGTCCGTGACATAGCAGGCCGACCGGCCGCCGAATTCGACGCGGTAGCCGGTGGCACCATCGGGATGGTCGAGCGGCGCGGTGCGCACCGTGATCCCCGGCCGCGGGGTGAGGGTCTCCCCGGCGCCGAAGTCGCAATAGTCGATCTGCGCCTTGAAGATCTCGACGGGGACGGGGAAGAGCGGCGAGCGCATCATCAGCCGCAGCACGTCGCATACGTTCGACCCGTGCGGCATGAGGTGCCCGGCCCACACGCGGAAGCGCGACTTCGCATCGAAGGCGGGCGCGAAGAAAGGGATGCCGATGATGTGGTCGAAATGCGTGTGGGTCAGGAACAGGTCGCCGTCGAGCGGACCCTCCGCCGCGAGTGCCTTGCCGTGCGGCCGCAACCCCGTGCCGCCGTCGAAGGTCAGCACGTGGGAGCCGCAGCGCATCTCGACGCACGCGGTATTCCCGCCGTAGCGTGCCGTCTCGGGACCGGGGCAGGCGATGCTTCCGCGCACACCCCAGAATCGCACGAGGAACTCCGAACCGTCGGTCAAGCGAACCCCATCAAGTCGTGCCGCCCTACCTGCTTAGCGGGCGACAGCTATACAACGCATTAAAAATGGGCACGATGTCGAGGGGGAAAGATCACAACATGGTGCGTGCACGAACGGATTGGACGGGTGTGGCATTCGGCGTCTGGCTGGGCGTCCTTGCCGCCTATCATCAGTTCAAGGTTCCTGCCGCAATGCCGCTGCTGCTGGAACGGTTCCAATACGACCATGTGCTGGCGGGCGGCTTCATGTCGGTCTATGCGGTCGCGGGCCTGCTGTTCTCGCTGCGGATCGGCCGTTCGATGCAGCGCCACGGCTCGGGCCGCTATCTCGCTGCCGCCTTCCTGCTGTTCGGCGCCGGCAGCTTCGCGATGCTGCTCTGGCCGGAGAACGGCTGGCTCGTGCTGGCCGGGCGTACGCTCGAGGGCGTCGGCTTCATCGTGCTGGCGATCCTGTGCTCGCTCTACGCCAATCTCAGCGTCGGCGCCCGACACCTGGCGCTCGCTGCCGCCCTGGTCGCCACCTGGATTCCCCTGGGGCAGCTGCTCGCCAGCCTGAGCGCGCCGGTCTTCCTCGCGCGCGGCCTGTGGGAGCCGCTGTGGTGGCTGGGCATCGCGCTCACCGGTGCGACGGCGGCGTGGGCCCTGGCCCTCGGCCGGACACGCCGGAGCCTGTTCGGGCCGGGGCCGCAGACCGGCGGCGCCGAGGCCGCGCCACCCTCGCCGCGCGAGACGCGCTGCCTGCGTCTCGCCGCGGCCACCTTCATGCTCTGGTCGGCGGAAATGTTCGCCTTCCTGACGTGGATGCCGCAGTTCCTGGTCGACGAGGAGGGACTGGCCCCGGCGGTGGCGGTGCTGGTCTATGCGGTGCCGCTGCTGGTGCTGGTCGGCGGCAATTTCGCCGGGGGATCGGCGCTGCGGCGCGGCGTGCCGTTGCCGACGCTGCTCTTCGTCGTCCTGCTCGTGCAGGCGCTGTTCTGGCTGTGGGTGCCCTTCGCCGGGAATGGGCCGGGATCGATGGCAGTCCTGCTCGTCTACGCCTTCGTCGCCGGAGTCACGCCCACCTGCCTGTTCGGCGCGCCCGCGGCGATCCTGGGCACGGCGCGGGCGGGCGGCGGCGCCTTCGGTCTGCTGCACATGGGGCGGTCGCTGGGCGTGCTGGTCGGGCCCGTGCTGATGGCGGAGGCGTTCAAGCAGCTGGGCTCGTGGAGCGCGACGGCGCCGCTGTTCGCGCTGATCGGACTGGCGGGGACGGCGACGGCCGTGGCGCTGGCACTGCAACTGCGGGCACAACCGGCCGCCGCGGCGCGTCAGGGCAGCAGCTTGTAGCCGCCCTGCTCGGTGACCAGCATCTCGGCGCGGGCGGGATCGCGCTCGATCTTCTGGCGCAGGCGGTAGACGTGCGTCTCCAGCGTGTGGGTCGTGACCTCGGGATGATAGCCCCAGACCTCGTGCAGCAGCGTCTCGCGCGGCACGACGCGGCGTCCCGCGCGGTAGAGATATTTCAGGATCGCCGCCTCCTTCTCGGTCAGGCGGATCTTCGCGCCGTTCTCGCCGCGTGACAGCGTCTTGGCGCTCGGCCGGAAGCTGTACGGGCCGATGGCGAAGACGGCGTCTTCGCTCTGCTCGTGCTGGCGCAGATGGGCGCGCAGCCGGGCGAGCAGGATGTTCATGCGAAACGGCTTCGTGATGTAGTCGTTCGCGCCGGCATCGAGGCCGAGGATGGTATCGGCGTCGCCCGCGGCGCCGGTCAGCATCAGTACGGGCGCGGTGACGCCGCTTCGGCGCATCACCCGGCAGACCTCGCGACCGTCCATGTCCGGCAGGCCGACGTCGAGGAGGATCGCATCGAAATGATCGCTCCGCACGGCCGCCAGGGCGTCCGCTCCCGTCGGGACTTGGACGGTGACGAACTCCTCGTGCAGCTGCAACTGCTCGGCGAGGGACGCACGTAGCGCGTCGTCGTCGTCCACGAGGAGGATCTTTCTGCTGGTACTCATCCGCGTCTCCGGACCCGAATGGTGCCGCCCGACACGGAGCGGAACACCCATAACCTATATCATGCGAGCGGGCAGGTAACGGTGCATGCGCGCAAGCTTATTGATACGAAGCGCGGCTTCGCTCGGATCATAAACGACGCAAATGCGGCATGGGTCACGCAGCGGCTGGCCGTTGTACCGGATGCCGTATTATGCTCCATCTGAGCATATGCGCCCGACCGGGCGCCCTCGGGGAGATTCACATGTTGCGCATCCTGGCCGCCTGCGGTGCGGCGATGGCCACGCTGGCGCTGGTCGTTCCGGCCGCCGTTCCCGTTGCCATGGCGGCTGATCCGATCCGCATCGGCGACATGAACAGCTACACCAGCCTGCCGGCCTTCTCGATCCCCTATCGCAAGGGGTGGCAACTCGCCGTGGAGGAGATCAACGCCGCCGGCGGCGTGCTCGGACGGCCGATGGAGGTCGTCTCGCGCGACGACGGCGGCAAGCCGGCGGACGCGGTGACGGTGGCCAACGAACTGGTGTCGCGCGAGCGGGTCGAGGTGCTGGCCGGCACGCTGCTGAGCCATGTCGGCCTCGCGGTCGCCGACTTCGCCAACCAGCGCCGGATCGTCTTCATCGCCGCCGAGCCGTTGACCGACGCGCTCGCCTGGTCGAAGGGCAATCCCTACACCTTCCGCCTGCGGCCCGGCACCTATGTGCAGGCGGCGATGCTGGCCGAACAGGCGGCGAAGCTGCCGGCGAAGCGCTGGGCGACGGTGGCGCCGAACTACGAGTACGGCAAGTCGGCGGTCGAGGCCTTCAAGGCGCTGCTCAAGGAGCGCCGGCCGGACGTCGAGTTCATCGGCGAGCAGTGGCCGGCGCTGTTCAAGATCGACGCCGGGGCCACGACCCAGGCGCTGGCGCGGCTGGAGCCGGACGCGATCTTCAACGTCCTGTTCGGCAGCGACCTGGCGCAGTTCGTCCGCGAGGGCCAGACGCGCGGCCTGTTCGAGGGCCGCCCGGTCGCCAGCGTCCTGTCCGGCGAACCGGAATGGATCGACCCGCTGAAGGACGAGGCGCCGAAGGGCTGGATCGTCACGGGCTATCCCTGGTACGCCCTCGAGACGCCGGAGCACCAGGTGTTCCGCAAGGCCTACATGGACAAGTTCGACGACTATCCGCGGCTCGGCTCGGTGGTCGGCTACGCGACCTTCAAGCTGATCGCCAAGGCGGTCGAGAAGGCCGGCGGTACCGACCCCGAAAAGCTCGCCGCCGCGCTGCGGGGGCTCGAACTCGACACGCCGCTCGGCCCGATCGAGATGCGTGCCGCCGACCAGCAGAGCACGATGGGTACCTTCGTCGGCACGCTGACGGTCGGCGACGGCATGCCGCGGATGGTCGACTGGCAGTATCACGACGGCAAGGAATACCTGCCGTCCGAGGAAGAAGCGAAGAAGCTCCGCCCCGGCAGCTGAAGACGGGGCCTCAGATATCCTGTTGCAGATTTGCGAAACTGTCGGGAGCCGTGGCGAATGTGATTTGCCGCCGGTGCGCCGCAGAGCAATCTCTACCTCATGCAAACGCCCCAAGCCGCAGACTTCCGCGCGCTGAAACTGGCCACCGGCCCGTATCAGCGCGCATCCACCCTGCGCAGCATAGGCCAGCTCGCAACCTCGTTCGGGCCGTTCGTCGCGATCTGCGCATTCCTCTATGCGATGCCGGACCTGCCGCTCTGGGTCGCGGCGCCGCTGTGGGGCGTCGCGGCGGCCTTCGTTGTACGGATCTTCATCATCCAGCATGATTGCGGCCACGGCTCCTTCTTCGCCTCGGCGCGCGCCAACCGGCTGACCGGTGCGGTGTGCAGCCTCGTCACCTTCACGCCCTATGCGGCCTGGCGGCGGCAGCATGCGGGGCACCACGCCAACTGGAACAATCTCGACCGGCGGACCAGCGGCGCCGACATCTACTCCGACTGCCTGACCGTGACCGAGTACCGCGCGCTGTCGCGCATGGAACGGTTCAAGTATCGGCTGCTGCGCCATCCGGCGGTGTCGCTGCTGCTGATTCCGCCGCTCGTCTTCCTGCTGCTCTACCGGGTGCCGTTCGACACGCCGAAGGCGTGGCGCAAGGAGCGGCGCAGCGTCTATCTGACGGACCTCGCGGTGGCGGCTCTGATCCTCGTTCTGGGATTCTTCCTCGGTTTCGAGCGCGTGCTCATGGTTCAGCTGCCGATCATCTGCATCGCCGCGGTCATCGGCGTGTGGCTGTTCTCCGTCCAGCATCGCTTCGAGCACACGCTGTGGGCGCGGGCGACGGACTGGTCCTACGGCGAAGCCTCGATCGCCGGCAGCTCGCATCTCCGGCTGCCGCGCCTGCTGCGCTGGCTGACGGGCAATATCGGGCTGCACCACGTGCATCATCTGAACCCGCGCATTCCGAACTATCGCCTGCAGGAATGCCACGACACGCTGGCGGACCTGCAGCGCGCGCCGGAGCTGAGCTTCTGGGAGGCGGTCGCCGGCTCGCGCTACGCGCTGTGGGACGAGGACCTGAAGCGGATGGTCTCGTTCCGGGCGGCGGGGCGGCCGATCTCGGCCTGAGACTTCGGGGCGGAATGCCGCTTACTTGCCGCGATCGACCTCGGCGAGATCGAACTGGGCCACGTCGCAGGCGCCGAGCGACCTCCAGTTCATCCAGGCGAGGTGCGGATGGCGCGTGAGTTCCAGGTCGTGCCGCACCCGCGCCGTCAGCGCCGCGAGCCCCGTCGTCCCATCCATCTTCGTCCATCCCGGGTAGACCAGCCGCCGGACACGCGGCATCTTCCGTGCCAGAGACTGGGAGCGTGCGAGCATAGCCCGGAACGGCGGATGGAAAGATGCGCAAGATCGGCGTGATCGGCGGGCTGAGCTAGGTGTCGACGGCGGACTATTACCGCCGGCTGAACCTGATGACGCAGGAGCGCCTCGGCTGTACCGAGATCCCGCTCCTCGTCCGTCCCGGCGACACGGACCCGCCGACCTTCTCGACGACCGAGATCCACTGCCGGGCGGCCGTAGAGATGGCGCTGGCATCGGGAGCGTGACGGAGCGGCCCCACTGCGTTCCGCTCGGGGTCTGCCCGTCGGATTGCCTTGCTGCCGCCGCAGGGCGCGGTTAGCGTCCGAGGATCGTCTCCCGCAAGGAACAGGATATGCGAACGGCTTCTGCTCTGACGGTTGCGCTGCTGGCGCTGGCGGGGTGCAGCAGCGCGCCGCCCAAGGCGCTGACGCCCACACCGACCGGCATCAGCTACATATACGAGGGCGACCAGCTGGAGACGGCGACCGATGCCGCCACGCGCCACTGCGCCTCCCAGGGACGGGCGGCGCAGCTTCGGCATGTGGGCAAGCAGGACGGGCAGCACGTTGCCGTGTTCAGCTGCGACTGACGGCGGTCGTCGGCGGCCGCCTGGAGATCAGGCGCCTGCCACCGGCGCCGGTTTTGCTGGTGAACCGCTGAACATGTCGAGTGCCACCACTTCGCGGACGGTGTCCAGGTCGAGGCGGTGTGCCGCGATCAGGTCCGCCGTGTCGGCGATGACGGCGTCTACGTCCTTCATGAGCGCGAGGCGCTTGTAGAGGTCGGGGATGTGCAGCCCCATGCTCTCGCCGATCAGCTCCATGAAATTCAGGAGCTCGAATTCCACCTGGGGCTGGAACTGAACGAGCTCGCGGTGGCAGCCGTGGAAGATCGAGGCGAAGGTCGTGACGCCGGCGGCGGCGGCGGCCTCGAACTCGCGACGGCGGAGATCGGCCTTGAACGCGGGCAGGATCGACAGGTGGCTCGCCTGGGTGCTGACCACGGGCACGTCGAGGTCGACCACCTCGAGCTCCGGAATGGCGCCGAGCAGTGTCTTCACCGCGGCGGTCACCCGTGGCAGGGCGGCACGTTCCTGCAGCGCGACCCGCTTGCGCACCGGATGCTTCAGGAGCGGACGCAGGTCGTCGAGGCGATCGGCGAAGAACTCGGTGATCGGGCTGAGGTCGAACGGCGTCGCGCCATATGAGTCCTTGTAGGCGGGCAGCGCCACTTCGCCGATCTGGATCTGGCAGCTCGGGCACCAGGACACGACCTTGGACGCGCCGGGGCGGCTGAGGCGTTCGATCGTGTTGTAGCCGACACGACCGGCCGTCTTGCCGTCGCCCTGTTTGAACTGCTGGATGCCGCAGCAGGTCGGCACGCCGCCCATCACCTCGTAACTGACCTTCAGGGCATCGAGCGTGTCGAGGACGAGCAGCGCGATGTGCGGGGTCTTGATGACATTGCAGCCCGTGTAGAAGACGATGTCGGGCGGCGTGGCGGAATATTCTCCGGCCGGCTTTACCGGCGGATTGATCTTCTCGATCACATCGGGCGCCAGCTGCAGACGTGAGATGACCCGCGTGCTGCGGCTCATGGTGCCGAAGAACGCGTGCGCGTCGCGTCGGACGACCGCCTCGCCCTGCTTTGCCCGCGAGGCGATGCGCGCCATGTTGACCAGCAGGCGCGGGTTCACGCCATAGTCGCAGGCCGTCATGCAGCGGCCGCTGTTGGTGCAGACCTGTGCCCAGCGTTCCGCGTCGGGCGTCCCTTCGCCCCCGGCCAGGAGGTCGAGCATCCCCTCCACGATCGCCGGCCCGTCGGCCGGGTTCAGCCCTGCCGGTTCGACCATCGGACAGGCCTCGACACATTTTCCGCATCGCGTGCAGGCGTCGGACATGCTCGCGATCTGGCCGTTGACGGCGTCCAGGAATGCCGTGCCGGGTGAGTCCGTCATGCTGGTCTCCGCCGTGATCGCGGTTGCCTTTGCACAAGACTATCGCAATGCGGCAGGCGGTCCAGGCCTTGGCGTCAGGAGCGCTCGCCGACGGTGTTCGCCACATAGGCGCCGCGGCGGCCCAGCGCCTCCTCCGGCGGGTCGGTGGTGTCGCGGACCGTCTGATGCTCCATCTCGGCGTTCAGCTCGGCGCCGATCAGCACGATGTAGGCGGTGAGGTAGAACCACATCAGCAGGATCACCACGGCACCGAGCGTGCCGTAGGTTTCGTTGTAGCTGCCGAAATTGCTGACGTACCAGGAGAAGCCGGCCGAGGCGGCGAGCCAGGTCGCGGTGGCGAGCACGGAGCCCCAACTGACCCAGCGCCACCGGGGGCGGCTGCGGCAGGGGGCGTAGCGATAGAAGGCAGCCAACGCGAGCATGACGAGGACGGCGAGTGCCGGCCAGCGCAGGAAGCCCACCACGGCCTCTGCCGTCGCGCCCAGGCCGACGAAGGCGAATACGGTGGGAAGCACGACGATCGCGCCCAGGCTGACCAGCAGGAAGAGGATCGCCCCGACCGTCAGGGCGAGCGCCACGACGTTGTACCAGACGAAGCTGCGCCTTTCGGTCTCGTCGTAGGCGAGGGTCAGCCCGGCCATCAACGCCTTGACCGCGCTCGCGGCACTCCAGATCGCGAAGCCGAGCGTTACCACCGCGCCGACGCCGAGGGCCGTGCTGGAACTCTCCGCGACGGCGCGCACCTGGCCCTCGACGATGCTCTGCGCTTCGCTGGGCATCACCGATCCGAGTGCGATCAGATGCTGCTCGATGGTCCCGACGTCGGCCACCATGCCATAGATCGAGACGGTGGCGGCGATCGCAGGGAAGAGCGAGAGCAGGCAATAGAAGGCGACGCCGGCTGCGAGCACCCAGAGATTGTCCTCGAAAGTCTCGTTGTAGACGCGCATGACCACGTCCCGCCAGCCGCGTGCGCTGATCTGGCTGGGCGCATCGGCCCGGCGTCCGCGCCCTGTCTCGTGCGCTGCTGCAGGCAGAGCGTCGCCGTCCTGCGGGCGGTCGTGGCGGCCACCGCGGCTCGCCGCGAAGACGTAGGTGCTCCCGGCGAGGAGCAGCAGTTTGGCGATCGTCCCGATAGTCACTGGCGGATCCGGCTGGTCTATGTCCTCGCGGCGCAACGCCGGGGACGGGCAGCCGGTTCCGCCGCCATCGCCTTGCGAAGGATCGAGGGTGCTGCAACTCTGCGTCGTCGAGGCACGCGGACGGAGCGGAGGATGAGTGGCGGCGCGGAATCCGACGATGGCGAGGGACTGGCGGTGGCGATCGAGGCGCTGGTGCCGCCGCTGCTGGGTGCACTGGATGCGCTTCGCTTCGCGGCGCGGCATCTCCATCCGCTGCATCTCGCGTCCGTTGCGGCAGCCGTTGCGCCGACGGACACCCCCGTGCGCGATGCTCTCGCGGGACTGCATGCCCCGCGCTGGCCGGCGCGGCTGCTCTGGCTGCGTGCTGGGCTGGAGCGTGCGGCGGACGCGACCGTCCGCGGGCTTGAGGGGCTGCGTGTCGCGGGCGAGACGGGTGATACCGGGTCGGCGTGGCGAAGCCTTCGCTACTACGCCGAAGCCTGCGACGCGCTCTGGCCGCTCGTTCGCGTCTCCCCGGCCGTGAGTCGGTTCTTCCTCGACGATGCCGGCCGTGGCGACGAGGCGTTGCTCGACCGCATCGATGGAGCGGAGGCGACAGGCGGCGGTGCCGAGGTCCTGCACGTCGACAATGTCCGCGGCACGCGCGGCGGCTATTCTCTGTTTCTGCCGGCCGTGGCGGACGGCGCGGCGCCGGCGCCGTTGGTGGTGGCGCTGCACGGCGGCCGGGGGCACGGCAGCGTCTTCCTGTGGAACTGGCTGCCGGCCGCGCGGGCGGCGGGGTGCATCCTCGTCGCGCCGACAGCGACCGGCGCCACCTGGCCGCTGCAGGGGCCGGACGGGGACACGCCGAACCTGCTGCGCATCCTGGACGAGGTGCGGGCGCGCCGGCCGTTCGATGGGCGCCGCGTGCTGCTGACCGGCATGAGCGACGGCGGCACCTTCTGCTGGGTGACCGGGTTGCAGGGCGGGACGCCGTTCACGCACCTGGCGCCCTTCTCCGCCAGCTTCCATCCGCTGCTGATCGAGTTCGCCGATGCGCAACGCCTGCGCGGGCTGCCGGTCCACATCGTTCACGGCGCGCACGACTGGATGTTCCCGCCGGAGGTCGCCCGCGGTGCGGCGCAGGCCCTGAAGCGGGCAGGGGTGGAGGTCGTGCATCGTGAGATCGCCGACCTGCCGCACTGTTTCGCGACGGATCAGACCGGACCGGTCCTGCGCTGGTTCCTCGGTAGGAACCAGGTCAGTCCGTCGGCGGGTTCCGCCGCATCCCCTTGACCGTCGCGCGCTTCGCCTTGCCCTCGAGCCGTCGCTTCTTCGAGCCGAGTGTCGGGCGGGTCGGCCGGCGCGGCGTCGGCGGGATCGCGGCGCGCCGGATGAGGTCGAAGAGGCGCTCCCGAGCATCGTCGCGGTTACGTTCGAGGCTGCGGAAGCGCTGGGCGCCGATGATCAGCACGCCGTCCTGGGTGAGACGTTGGCCGGCCAGCCGTTCCAGGCGCGCCCGGACGGCTTCGGGCAGGTTGGGGGAGCGGCGCACGTCGAAGCGCAACTGTACCGCCGTCGACACCTTGTTCACGTTCTGCCCACCCGGGCCCGAGGCGCGGACGAACGCCTCTTCAATTTCGGCGTCGTCGATCACGATGCCGTGGCCGACCATTATCATCGCCATTCCGCTCCCGCCGCACGTCCTGTCTGCAGATAGGTGTGCATGCGCTGAGAGGCGGTCCATAATGAAGTTAGCGCATCGCGGAGCACATACGATAAAAGCGCGCCCTCGTGGGACGCTGCCGCATTGGGCAGGCCCGCCGTCTCTGCACGCGGCGTCACTTCAGGAACGGATCGACTGATGCGTATTGCGATGATCGGCACCGGCTATGTCGGGCTCGTCTCCGGTGCATGCTTCTCGGATTTCGGGCATGGCGTCGTCTGCGTCGACAAGGACGAAGGCAAGATCGCGCGGCTGAAGCAGGGGAAGATGCCGATCTATGAGCCGGGGCTGGACGTGCTGGTCGGCAGCAACGTCGAAGCCGGGCGCCTCTCGTTCACGACCGATCTCGTCGAGGGCATCGCCGGCGCGGATGCGATCTTCATCGCCGTCGGCACGCCGACGCGCCGCGGCGACGGCTTCGCCGATCTGACCTATGTCTATGCCGCCGCGGCCGAGATCGCCGACGCGCTCGACGGCTACACGGTCGTCGTCAACAAGTCGACGGTGCCGGTCGGCACGGGCGCCGAGGTCGAACGCATCATCCGCGAGCGCCGGCCGGACGCAGCCTTCGACGTCGCCTCCAACCCCGAGTTCCTGCGCGAAGGTGCCGCGATCGACGATTTTAAGCGGCCGGACCGCGTCGTCGTCGGCACCAGCTCGCCGCGCGCCGTGGAGGTGATGCGCGAGCTCTACAGGCCGCTCAGCCTGAACGAGGTGCCGATGGTCTTCACCTCGCGCGAGACGGCGGAGCTGACGAAGTACGCCGCCAACGCGTTCCTCGCGACCAAGATCACCTTCATCAACGAGGTCGCTGACATCTGCGAGAAGGTCGGCGCCGACGTGCAGCAGGTGGCGCGCGGCATCGGCCTCGACGGTCGCATCGGCGCCAAGTTCCTGCATGCCGGTCCCGGCTATGGCGGCTCGTGCTTCCCGAAGGACACGATGGCGCTGGTCCACACGGCGCGCGAGGCCGGAGCGCCCTTCACCATCGTCCAGGCGGTGGTCGACGCGAATGCGGCGCGCAAGCAGGCGATGGCGGACCGCATTATTGCCGCCTGCAACGGCGTGCAGGGTGCGAGGATCGCTGTGCTCGGCCTCGCCTTCAAGCCGAACACCGACGACATGCGCGACGCGCCCAGCCTGGACATCCTGCCGCGCCTGATCGAGGCGGGCGCCACCATCGCCGCCTTCGACCCGGAGAGCATGGACGAGGCGCGCAAGCATTTCGGAGACACGATCACCTATTGCGACGACGCCTACGCCACGATGGCCGGCGCCGACGCGGTCGTGATCCTGACCGAGTGGAACGAGTTCCGCGCCCTCGACCTGAAGCGCATCGGCGGCTTGGTGAAGCGGCGCATCATGGTCGACCTGCGCAACGTCTACCAGCCGTCGGAGCTCATCCCGCATGGCTTCGCCTACCACTCGATCGGCCGCGCGTCCGTCGCCCCCTGAGAGCGCCTCCGCCTGCCGGTTGACCGGTCCGGCCCAGTCGCCGAGACTTCGCCCGCGCCGCCACGACGGTGCGGGAAACGGGCCGGGACAGCAGCATGCCGATCGACAAGTGGGTGACCTCCGCCGCCGCCGCGGTGGCGGGCGTCGGGGACGGGGCCACCGTCCTCATCTCCGGCTTCGGCGGCGCGGGCTTCGCCAACGTGCTGATCCGCGCGCTGCGCGAGGCCGGGCCGAAGGGCCTCACCCTGGTGGTCAACTCGGCGACGCACCCCTACTCGCTGACCCACGAGCTGATCGAGGACGGCCTGGTCGCCAAGGTCATCGTCAGCGCCGCGCGCGGCCGCGGCAAGGAGCCGTCGGCCTTCGAGACGCTCTGGATCGAAGGCAAGATTGAGCTTGAATGCCTGCCCCAGGGCACCTTCGCCGAGCGCATCCGCGCCGGCGGCGCCGGCATCCCCGCCTTCTATACGCCGGTGGGCTTCGGCACCGAGCTCGCGGCCGGCAAGGAGGTGCGCCGATTCGGCGACCGGGACTGCGTGCTGGAGCAGGCGATCACCGGCGACCTCGCGCTGATCCGCGCCGACACGGCCGACAGCTTCGGCAACCTCACCTTCCGCCACGCCCAGGCGAATTTCGGCCCCGCGATGGCGACGGCGGCCCGGCTCGCCGTGGCAGAGGTCCGCGAGACCGTCGACGAACCGATCGCGCCCGAGCGTGTCCAGCTCTCCGGCGTCTATGTCGACCGTATCCTCGCCGTGGGAGACGCCCGATGAGCCGCCCGATGAAGCCCCTGGGCCGCGAGCAGATGGCGTGGCGCGCGGCGCAGGACCTGCCCGACGGCGGGCTGGTCAATCTCGGCCTCGGCATCCCCGTGCTGGCCGCCGACTATCTTCCCGCCGGCCGCGAGGTGATCTTCCAGTCCGAGAACGGCGTCATCGGCGTCGGCCCGCTGGCGGCCCCCGAGGCGGCGGACCCCGACTTGGTCGACGCCGGCAGCCGCCGCATCACGCTCAGCCGCGGCGCCACCATCGTCGATAGCGCGGCCTCCTTCGCGATGATCCGCGGCGGCCACATCGACGTGACCATCCTGGGCGCCTTCGAGGTGGCCGAGAACGGCGACCTCGCCAACTGGGACATGCGCCTCGCGGGCAAGGGCCCGCTGGTCGGCGGCGCCATGGACCTCGCCGTCGGCGCCAAGGCCGTCTGGGTCATCATGGAGCACAACACCCGCAGCGGCGGTTCGCGCCTGCTGACCCGCTGCACCCTGCCGCTGACGGCGGTCGCGTGCGTCAAGCGGGTCTACACCGACATCGCCGTGGTCGACGTGACGCCGGAAGGCTTCGTCGTGCGCGAGATCCTGGAGGGCATAACCGCCGAGGAGCTCCAGGCGCGGACGGAGGCCAAGCTGGCCATCGCCCCCGACTGCCGGCCGCTGCGCGCGCCGTAACGAGGAGTCGCCGCGCCGGCGGAGCCGACGCGGCGACAAGATCCGCGGCGACGCCCGGACGGGCGCGCTGCGGCGCGGCGGCGACCAGGGGGGGATGGCCGCCGCCGTGTCGGTGTCAGCGCTCGTAGCGCTGGTACTGGTTCTCGTCGTAGGCCGGCATGTCGCGCAGGCCGTCCTCCGACTTCTGCGACATCAGGATCATGTTGTCGTCGCCCATCCGCAGCTCGCTGAAGGGAACGACCACGTCCTTGTCGCCGATGCCGAGGAAGCCGCCGACCGAGATCACGGCGAACAGCGCATTGCCGTCGCTGCTCATCACGATGTCCTCGACGTCGCCGACCTCGTTGCCGCGCAGGTTCACGATGTCACGGCCGAGGATCTGATCCGCACGCATGCGGTTCATCTCGATCGGCTTGCCGTCAGCCCAGGTCCGGTCGGTGTCCACCACGGCGACGCCCACCACCGGCTGGCCGCGGTCGCCGGCGTTCTGGGCGCGCTCCACCGGCGTGCCGCGCTCGCGGTCCGGGTTGATCCGGTTCACGTCGGCGCCGGCCTGGCGGTCGACGTTCACCTTCGGATCGGCCTGCTCGACCTTCACCTTCGGGTCGGCCTGGTCGACCTGCACCTTCGGCTTCGCCTGATCGACCTCGACCTTCGGCTTGGCCTGCTCAACCATCACCCGGGGCTGAGCCTGCTCGACCCGCACCTTCGGCTCGGCCTGCTGCACGCTCACCTTCGGCTGCGGCTGGGTCACCTCGACCTTCGGCTGGGCCTGCTGGACCGTCACCTCCGGCTGCGGCTGGGTCACGTTCACCGTCGGGCGCTTCTGGTCGACGGTGACCGTCGGCTGCGACTGCTGCACGGTCACCTGCGGCCGGCGCTGCTCGACCATCACCTGGGTCCGCTCGAGCCGGTCGCCCTCGGTGAACTCGGCCTCGCTGATCCGCTGGTTGCGGTCGCGGTCGAGGTCGGTGAAGGTCTGCTGCATGCGGTTCTGGCCGCCCTGGGCGGAGAAGCAGCGCATGTATTCGTCGCGGCTGATCTCGTCGTCGTTGTCGCGGTTCAGCGCGGCGAAGATGTCGCGCTTGTTCGCCGCCAGCTCCTGCGGCCCGATCGAGCCGTCCTTGTCGTCGTCGAAGCGCGACAGCTGCTGCCAGCAGGCGTTCTGCATCGTCTGGCCCTTCGCCGCCTGGTTCTGCTGCGCGGCGGCCGGCAGCGCGAAGGCGCCGATGACGAGCGCAATGGCCGTGGTTCCAAAGATCCTGGTCATGAAAATCCTCTCTCGGTTCGGGAAAGCAGTCCGCCGGCATTCACAAGCGCGTGCCGCGGTGTTTCGCCGACCAACAGGGGCAGGATCGAATGGTTCCGAGAAAATGGCCAAATCTGGGCCGAATAGAGGCAGAAGAAGGTCCGTGCGTTGTTGTTGATGAAGCTGAAGATGCAGTGACGGCCGACGCTATCCAGTTGATCGGGGCGGCTTCCGCTGTTCATCCCGACCGCACCCGGGGGCGCCTCCTTTCTGCGCCGCACCATTCGGAGGAGCTCGCTCCCCCTCCCGCACTTTCCCGGACGCGGCGCGCCAGCGTCGCGCGCCGGACCCGGGGGGCGCTGCGTGCGGAGAGGTTTTCCGGGTCACCCCTGGGTCCCGGCGCTCCGCTGCGCTGCGGCCGGGAAGGTGGGAGAGAGGAGCGGCCCGTCACCCCGGCCGCTCCCATGCCGGGTCCCAGCCGTGGAGGTCGGACTGGCCGCCGCGGACGAGGGGGTCGGGGTGGCGAGCCCAGGAGGGGGCGGCGGGGTTGATCGCGACGGGCGGGGCGATGCTGCGGAGGTAGGCGAGTTCGGCTTCGAGCGCCGCTTCGGCGCGGGCCTCGCGGGAGGCGATGGGGTCGGGGTCTTCCTCTTCGACTTCGTCGATGGAAGGTTCCTTTTCCTTCCCTTCCATTCCCTTTTGTTGGTCGGCCCTCATCCGTTGCAGGTCCGTGAACGGTGTGAACTCGTCCAGCGGCCGGCCCTCGAAACCCTCATACACATGCGGGACGATGATCGGCTCCGCCTTCTCCTCCGGTTCGGGCGCCAGCCCGCGGCGCCATTCGGCGAGCCAGCCCTCGGCCTCCGCGGTGGCGTGGCCGGGCCAGCGGGGGTCGATGCCGTCGAGCAGCGGGTCGGATCCGGCGAAGCCGCCGCAGGGGCTCGCCGCGTGTTTGTCCGGGATGAGGCCGGTGGCCTTGGCCTCGATCTCGATGCAGCGGACGGCGGTGCGGTAGTCGCCCTTGGCGGTGGCGAGCTTCGCGAGTGCCCGGAGCCGGTCGACCATCTCGGCGATGCCGGTCTGGCGGGCGATCTCGCGGCGGACGCGGAGGTCCTCGACGCGGCGGCGGATGTGCGGGCGGTCGAGCATGACGCTCGCCTGCTTGGCGGCACTGTCGGGGGCGTAGCCGGCCCAGCGCGCGGCGGCGGCGCCGCTGGCACCGCGGGCGACGTGGCGGCAGAAGATTTCCTGGCGGTCGGTGAGGGGCGGGGGTGAGGCTTCGGGCATGGCGGCTCTCCCAAGGGGAGGTGGCATCATGCGCTTATAGTCCTAGGAATACAAGTTCCATCCGTGCTTCCCCGGCCGCAGGGGCGCAGCCCCGGCTCTCCGCGCTGCGCCGTCCGGCCGGGGAATCAGGGGAGGGGCGGCGCTCGGGATGGCGACCGCCTTCTCGGTGTCGTCCCCGGGCAAGGGCGGAGCCGGCCCACCCGGTTGGCACCTGGGGGCTGATACGCGCGAGGGCCTGCTGCTGCTCTGCCCGTCGCACGATCACCACCGCACGATCCCGTTCGTCTCGGACCCACGGCGGATCAGCTTCGCGTTCGACGTCTGCCCGATTTAGCGGCGCCGGGAACGCCCGGTGCGCCGGGAACGTCCGGTGCTTGGCCCGTGTTCTCCTGACATCGCATCACAGGAGGCCAGCATGGCCATGACCAGCACAACGGGTACGACCGATGTCGCGACCGACGAGACCGGCAGCCTGATCGCCGCGAGCAAGGTCGAGGGCACCACCGTTTACAACCGGCAGGGCGACAATCTGGGACACGTCTACGACGTGATGATCGACAAGCGGTCGGGACAGGTCGCCTATGCGATCATGTCGTTCGGCGGCTTCCTGGGAATGGGCGAGCGCTATCACCCGCTGCCGTGGAAGATGCTGGACTACGACACCAGCATGGGCGGCTATGTCGTCGACCTGGACAAGGACCGCCTGGAGGGCGCGCCAGCCTACAGCGCCAGCGAACGGCCGGACTGGCGCGATCGCGACTATACGCACCGGATCGACAATTTTTACGGCGTGACGCCCTATACCGGCTGGGTGTGAGACGGCAGCGGGATCGGCGGCCCGAACGGGTGGCCGATCCCTGCCTGAGCGAAGCGGGCGCGGAACGGCGCTGCGTCCCGCCGCGGGCGTCAGCTGTAGATGCCGAAGTCGCCGCCGGTGCCGCTGCCGACAGCCGCGTCCTCGGCCGCGACGGCCGTCAGTGCCGGTGTCGACCAGACCTTGCGCGCGGGGGTGCCGTCGTCGTCGGCGATGTCTTCACGCTCTTCACTCATCCGCGCGGCAGAAAATCGCCCCGGGGGCGGACGCCGTCGCCCGCCGCCGCGGGCGTTAGCTGTAGACGCCGTACTCGGGGCCGGTGCTGTCAGCGCTCACCGCCGCGTCGTCGGCCGCGATGGCCGTCAGTATGGGCGTCGACCAGACCTTGCGGTCGGTCGTGTCACCGTCTTCCGCGCCGGGGCGCGCGCACTCGTCGTTCATTCGCTTCTCCTTCGGTCCGGGCCGCTCGCGGCGCGACGATAGTGCGGCCGCCGCGGCTGCGCCATACCGCGCGCGTCTTCCCGCAGGAGGGTCGAGTGGGATCGCTAAGAAGGGTTTAAGGGAGAGTCCAGGCGACGGCGGCGCGGTGGAGGTCGGCGGCCTGCGACCTGCTCGTCGCGCGTTTGCACCGCGGTCCTCAGGGCGGCGCAATCGGTCCGCTATCGGCGAAATCCTGATCTGGCTCAATGCGCGGCGCGCATCGTCGATGCGACGATTGCCGCGATGGACGTCGAAGAGAGGGTCGCCGCATGAGTGCCGAGACGGTCGCGTTCCGCGACGACCAACCCGGGCGGACGCCGGCCTGGAGATGGTTCGCCGGGCTGGGGCTCGCGCTCGGCCTCTGGGCGGTCGCGTACAGCCAGCTCGTCCCCCTGTCCGAACGGCTGGTCTCGCTGCTGCCGGTCGAGCGGGCGAGCCATCTCGGCGAGGCGCTCGCCTTCTTCTTCTACGACACGCCTAAGGTGCTGATGCTGCTGACGCTCATCGTCTTCGCGATGGGCCTCGTGCGCAGCTATTTCTCGCCCGAGAAGACGCGCGCCCTGCTGGCCGGCAAGCGGGAGGGGGCCGGCAACGTCATGGCCGCCGGCCTCGGCATCCTGACGCCCTTCTGTTCCTGTTCGGCCGTGCCGCTGTTCATCGGCTTCGTCTCCGCGGGCATTCCGCTGGGCGTGACCTTCTCCTTCCTGATCGCGGCGCCGATGGTGAACGAGGTGGCGCTCGGCCTGCTGTTCGGCCTCGTCGGCTGGAAGGTGGCGCTCACCTATCTCGGCTTCGGGCTCGGCATCGCCATCGTCGCCGGCTGGGTGATCGGCCGCCTGAAGCTCGAGGGCTGGCTGCAGGACTGGGTGAAGGAAATCCATGCCGGCAGCGGCGTGGTGGTCCCGGATGAACGGCCGACCTTCGTCGATCGCATCCGGCTGGGCATCGATGCGGTGAAGGACATCGTCGGCCGGGTCTGGATCTGGATCATCGCCGGCATCGCCGCGGGCGCGCTTATCCACGGCTATGTGCCGGCCGACCTGATGGTCCGGATCATGGGGGCGGACGCCTGGTGGTCCGTGCCGGCGGCGGTGCTGATCGGCATCCCGATGTACACCAACGCGGCCGGCGTGATCCCGATCGTCGAGGCGCTGCTCGGCAAGGGGGCGGCGCTCGGCACCACGCTCGCCTTCATGATGTCGGTGATCGCCCTGTCGCTGCCGGAGATGATCATCCTGCGCAAGGTTCTGACGCTGCGTCTGATCGCGGTGTTCCTCGGGGTCGTCGGCACGGGCATCCTGGCCGTCGGCTACCTGTTCAACATGCTGTTCCACTGAGAATTGCAACCACAGATGTGCAAGGAGTCGCGCGATGAAGGACGTGAAGGTGCTCGGCCCGGGCTGCAAGCGCTGCGAGGCGACCGAGGCGATGGTGAAGAAGGCCGCGTCGAAGCTCGGGATCGACGTCAGGGTCGAAAAGGTGACCGACTATGTCGAGATCGCGAAGTTCGGTATCGCCTCGACGCCGGGCATCGTCGTCGACGGCAAGGTCGTGCATGCGGGCGGGCTGCCGAAGGAAGACGCCGTCGAACGGTGGCTGCAGGCGTGATCGCCGTTCGGCCGTCGTAGCGGGTCCGGGATAGTGAGGGACGTGGGGGTGGCTCCAGGTGCCGGTCGCGCTGACGACGTGCCGTCCCCGCCACACGCCTTCGGCGGCCTCGACGGTCAGCAGGTCCCCCGCGCTGTGCACGGCGGCGACGCGGACCGGGCGCTGCACCGGCGGATCGTAGCGGGCCTCGTAGGCGGCGAGATAGGCGATCACCGCGTCCCGGTCCGGAAAGCCGTCGGGGCTCGGCGGCATCTGCCAGCCGGCCAGCGAACCGTGTTCCGCCGGGGAGAACAGCCGCAGCGACCCCCAGCCGTGCAGCCACGCGTCGCCGGCCCGCGCCTGCGCATCGAGGATGACGAAGTCGAGCCCGGCCCGCCGCAGACAACAGCCCGCGACCAGCCCCGCCTGACCGCCGCCGATCACGACGACGTCGTGGGTGTGCCGTTCCTGACGGACATGTCACCTGTCGGGTAGCGGTGGGAGGGGTCTGTAGGGAGGCGTGATGGTGGGAGCGCAACGAAGCGCGGGCGTCTCGCATTTGCTGGCCGGGCGAGCGCCTCGGCCGGGCGAGCCCGAGGAGCCGGGCCAGATCTGTAGTGGGGTAGGGCTGCCAGGGCAGCAGGGCAACCGGACCAGCCACGCCAGCACTGCCACGGTGGGTGCCACGGCCGCATCCGTCAGGATACTAAGCTATGAAAGGATGCGCTTGAACAGCGGCGTGTTGAGGTTAGACCCAGAGGGCACCTGGTGCTGGCGGTTCAGGACCGAAAGCTTAAGATTGAAGGTGGTGGCCTTCTGCGGCGCGCTGTCGCATATTCTTGGCGAGGTTGCACCAGCGGCGGGAGATTCGCATGACCAGTGTGTTCGTCGCATACGCAGCAGGAAATGATTATCACAGTTCGATAATCGATCACGCCTGCCAAGCGGCATCGACGGTGCAGCGAAAAATCACTCCGTGGTCCCGGCTCGAAACAAGTGGTCACCCTATTGCTGCTTCCGTCGAGGCCTGGATAGAGGAGTCTGATGCATTTGTCGCCGACATTTCAAATGTAAATGATAATGTAACGTATGAAATTGGGTATGCAATAGGATTGGGCCGGCCTGTTCGGTTGATACGGTCGTCACACCTGGATTGGAATCCAGTTAAATCAGTCGGTCTATTGGATACTCTTGGGCACGATAGTTATGATTTGTCATTACCGCTGCAGACGATATTGGATAAAGATGATTATACTCCCCATTGGCCGCGTATAGATAAGAACAGAAAGCAGCCGGTGTTCCTTCTTCAGCCGGTTCAGGCGAATGAAGTTTCGCTGCGCGTAACCAGCGCGGTTAAGAAAATTGCCCGCGTCAGATTTCGTAATTTTAATCCTAGCGAAATAAGCCGCCTTAGTGCGAGCGAGGCGCACGAGCAGGTCATGTCTTCCTATGGAGTTATTGTATTTTGGGATGCCCGCGATTGGGACCCACGCGACGGAGCGGAGGCAATTAGAAACAATCAGAGGGCAAGTTTCATGTATGGGCTGGCGCGAGGGGCGGGCGTACCTGCTCTTCTCTTAGCGCGTCAGCAGGATAGACTGCCGCTGGATCTTGAAGACCAAGCCGATCGATGGACGGTCTTAAGCGATTTAGAGCGACTCGTAGCGGAATTTCGACTGACAGTCGCGGATTATCAGAATGAGGTTGTGGAAGGTGCGGTAAATAAACCGGAAAAAGTTCTGAGTATACTTTCGTGTGGCGACCCCGTCGCGGAAAATGAAGCATCCTCTTTGGCAGGTATGTTTCTGGAAACGGATGCTTACCAGCGCACTCTTGACGGCTCGGCAAATGTCTTGGTGGGCCGGAAGGGAAGCGGGAAGACTGCGGTTTTTTTGCAGGTGCGTGACGTCTGTCGGGCAGATAAAGATAACATCGTAATTGATCTTATACCGGAGGGCTATCAGCTTGTAAAATTGAAAGAATTTATATTGGACCAATTGGCATTTGGGGCCCGAAAAGAAGTCGTCGCCGCATTTTGGGAATATGTTTTATGGCTTGAAGTTGCCTACAAGATATTAGAGAAGGACGAGTTGCGTGCTCTAAGAGACCCACGGCTAACTAGCGGTTATAAGTCGCTTGAGTCGGCCTTCCGAAGGCGGGTCGATACTGGGAGAGGGGATTTCTCGGGGCGGTTAAAGCGGCTTGCGACCAATATAATTGGCCGATTTAATGAAGCTGGATTGACGCAACATGATCGTCGTTCTCTGGACTCATCAAAAGTAATTGAAATAATATACTCGCAAGACGTAAGGGAGCTTAGAGAAGCGGTTCTTAGTTATCTTAGGCTTAAAGGGTTTGTTTTGTTCCTTCTCGATAATCTAGATAGATTCTGGACGCCGGGCGGCTTTGATGCGGATGATGCGCTCATCGTGGTGGGTCTTATAGAGTCTATGCAGGAAATATCTAGAAGATTTTCAAGGAGAGAATTAGATTTCCGCTGGGCGATATTCGTGAGAAGCGATGTATATGAGTTTCTCGTTCGCGGAATGGCAGATTACGGGAAACTCGGAATTCAGAGTATTGAGTGGTCGGATCGCGCTCTAATGAGTGAATTATTTATACAAAGGCTCAGCAGCAACTTGGAGAAAAGTTCGACGCCATGGAATGAATTGTGGGCATTGGCCTCGGTGCAGTTTGTGTCGGGAAAGCCTGTAATGTCCTTCCTGATTGATGGAAGCATGATGCGCCCACGGTACCTTATAAGACTTTATGAAACTGCAAGAAGGCGGGCGATTACGTTTAATCGTTCAATTATTAGTGAAGAAGATTATATACTTGCTCTCAAGGAACTGGGGTGGCAGGTTCTGGAAGACCTGGATCGTGAAGTCATTGACCTCGTCCCCGAGGGGGGTGAGTTTTTATTCGAGCTTCTGGAGCAAAGAGAGGGTTTAACGCCGGATAAGTTTCGATATTTTTGCTCAAAGCGATTACCTAGTCAGGAGGATGTCGATAAGCTTCTAGATGTAATGATATGGAACGGGAGTATAGGAATAATAGAAGGCGCTGATGAGCGGTACATCTTTGACTGTGGCTATAAAAGGCAGTATATATCTTCGCAGGTAAAACGCAAAGGGTCATTGCCGCTAGTGATGCATCCGACGCTTGTGGCGGCGATAACATGAATAAGTGATTATGATGGCTTGCGCAAACGTTATTACTTCGTTTGTATTGCGAAGAAGCGGCGCGCGCGAATGGTCGGTAAGAAATTCTGCCTTCCATAGATCGTGGCACTCTAATCAGCCCTCACAGGCTCGCGGTTTTGCCGGCTGCAGTCGGGCTCAAGTCTCCCTCGATGCGTCATCCAGGGCACCCACCTCCCATCCCTGCACCCGAGCCCCCATCTAACATCGTTCCGCGGCCTCCTGCCGCGCCGATGGTGCTCTGATGTTCCGCTTCTTCGAGACCCTGGTCGATCCGTTCCCGGCCGCACCGCCGCTTCAGCCGCCGCGGGGGTTGTTCCGGTTCCTGCTCTATTACTCGCGGCCGCTGCTGCCCTATCTGGCGCTGATGTCGGTGCTGACGGCGGTCATCTCCGTCGCCGAGGTGGTGTTCGTCGGGTTCATGGGGCGGCTGGTCGACCGGCTGGGCACGTCCGCGCCGGCCAGCTTCTTCGCCGACCACGGCATGGAGCTGGCGCTGATGGGGCTGCTGGTGGTGGTGGTCTATCCGCTGCTGGTGCTGGTCCAGTCGCTGGTGACCCACCAGACGATCTTCGGCAACTATCCGATGATCGCGCGCTGGCTGTCGCACCGCTGGCTGCTGGGCCAGAGCATGTCCTTCTTCCAGGACGAGTTCGCCGGGCGCGTGGCGCAGAAGGTGATGCAGACGGCACTCGCCATCCGCGAGACCGTGACGAAGCTGATGGACGTCATGGTCTACGTCGTTGTCTATTTCACCGGCTCGATGGTGCTGCTGGGGCAGGCCGAGCCGTGGCTGATGCTGCCGCTGGCGGCGTGGCTGGCGGCTTACCTCGCGATCATGGTGGTGTTCGTGCCGCGCCTGCGCCGGGTGTCGATGGCCCAGGCGGACGCGCGGGCGCGCATGAACGGCCGCGTCGTCGACAGCTATACCAACATCCAGACCATCAAGCTGTTCGCGCACACCAGCCGCGAGCAGGACTATGCGCGCGACGCCATGGGCCAGTTCATCGCCACCGTCCACCGGCAGATGCGGCAGGTGACGGTGCTGACCGTCGCCCTCCAGACGGTGAACGCGCTGCTGCTGGCGGGCGTGGCGGCGATCTCGATCCTGGCGTGGCAGGCGGCGGCGATCTCGCTGGGCTCGATCGCGGTGGCGATCGCGCTGGTCATGCGCATCCGCGCCATGTCGGACCGGGTGCTGTGGGAGGTGGCGAGCCTGTTCGAGAACATCGGCACCGTGCAGGACGGCATCAACACGATCGGCACGACGCCGGCCGTGACCGACCGGCCGGATGCGCGCGAGCTGACCGTGCCGAAGGGCGAGATCCGCTTCGAGGGGATCCGCTTCCACTACGGCCGCGACGTGGAACGGCTGGGCGGCGGGGTGATCGACGACCTGTCGCTGACCATCCGGCCGGGCGAGAAGGTCGGCCTGGTCGGGCGGTCGGGGGCGGGCAAGTCGACGCTGGTCAACCTGCTGCTGCGCTTCCACGATTTGGAGGGCGGGCGGATCCTGATCGACGGGCAGGACATCGCGGGGGTCACGCAGGAATCGCTGCGCCGGGCGATCGGCGTGGTGACCCAGGACACCTCGCTGCTGCACCGCTCGATCCGCGACAACATCCGCTACGGCCGGCCGGACGCCGACCATGCGCTGGTCGCCGAGGCGGCGCGGCGGGCGCATGCGGACGGCTTCATTGGCGACCTGAGCGACCCCGAGGGGCGCACCGGCTATGACGCGCATGCCGGCGAGCGCGGCGTGAAGCTGTCGGGCGGGCAGCGCCAGCGGGTGGCGATCGCGCGGGTGCTGCTGAAGGACGCGCCGATCCTGGTGCTGGACGAGGCGACCTCGGCGCTCGACAGCGAGGTCGAGGCGGCGATCCAGGAGCAGCTGCTGGAACTGATGCGGGACAAGACGGTGATCGCCATCGCGCACCGCCTGTCGACGATCGCGATGCTCGACCGGCTGGTGGTGATGGAGGAGGGCCGCATCGTCGAGACCGGCAGCCACGACGAACTGCTGCGCCGCGGCGGCCTCTATGCGGGCCTGTGGCGGCGCCAGTCGGGCGGCTTCCTGGGGCTGGAGCAGCCGGCGGCGGAGTAGGCCGCCGGCCGCCTGCGCGTCAGAACCTGACCGGCTGCACGCCCGGCGTCGCCGCCGGCTGGGCCGTGCCGCCCGCCTGCTGGACCTTCAGGTGCCGGTCCTGGTTCTCGAACCAGCCGGCGATGTCGCGGACCCGCAGGGTGAGGTCGGAGACGCCGCCGCCCGCAGTGGCGATGTCGGCCACCGCGACCAGGCCGCAGCTGTCGCGCGCCGCCTCGCCCGGCTGCTGCAGCAGGCCGTCGCCGATATTCTGGACGCAGACGTCGGCCGCCTGCGGCGCCGGCGTGCCGGCGGGATCGAAGACCCAGGCGAGGATGCGGCCCCGGTCGTCGTCGCCCACGGCATGCGGGGCGCCGTACTTGCCGGTCAGGCTCTGCTCGATCTGGGCGACCGAGGGACGCGCGCTCTCGGGGAACTGCATGCGCCGGACGATGAAGTCGGACGCCGCCGACGCCGCATCGCCGCCGAACCAGACCTCGGTCCGGTCGGTACGGCCGCCCTCGTCGGCCAGGGTCGCGACCATGCGCGCGTCGCCGCCGTTCGCCGGATCGGACAGTGTCTCGAACCGCGCGTTGGGCGCGAAGGCGAGGACGGCCGCGCGTGCCGCGTCGCGGCTGGCGCCGAGGCGCACGCCGCTGACGTCGAAGGCGGCCGGTGCGGCGCGCGCCCCGCTGGTGGTGAGGACGACGCGCTGCTCGGTGGTGGCGGTGGCGCGGCTGCCGTCGGGCCGCGTCAGCGACGCCGTCTTGGTCTCGACGGCGGTCACCGAATGCTGCGGCGCCTGCTGCTGCGGCATGGTTTGCGGCAGGGGTTGGCCCGTCGCCTGCGGCTGCAGCGCGACCACCTGCTGGACGCCGGGCATGGCCGCCTGGGCCATGGGAGGCTGAGCGGGGGCGGGGGCCGCCTGCTGCGCGGGCTGCATCATGACGATGGGCGCCTGCGGCTGCGGCGCGACCACGTTCACCTCGATGCGCTGGCTCTCGACCTTGGCCGGCGCCTGCGGCGGTGCGGCGGGCACTGGCGGCGGGGCCCGATAGGCCTGCTGCGCGTCCATCTCCTGCACCGCGCGGCGCGCCTCGGCGAGCAGCGCATAGGTGGGCAGGCCGCTCACGGGGAGGCCGCGCAGGCTCTGGAACTCGACGATGGCGCGGCGGGTCGCCGGACCGTAGGCGCCGTCGGGTGCACCGGCGCTGAAGCCGTAGGCCGCACCGTAGCGGTTCAGCATCTGCTGCAGGTCGACCATGTCGGCGCGGCTGAGATTGTGGACCGGGGCGCGATAGGTGGGTTCGCGATAGGTCGGCCGCGGGGCCGGCTCGCGCTCCATGTAGATGATCTCGCGCTCCGGCGGCGGGGGGGCCGGCTGCGCCGGGCGCGTGATGGCACTGCCGATGACGCTGCCGACGACGCCGCCCAATGCACCGCCAATAAAGGCATTTCCGCCACTGCCGGCCTGCGCCGCGCCGCCCGACATGAGCAAGAAGAGAGAGCTCGTAAGCGCCGTTCCGATCGATAAACGATTCATTTGATCCCTCCCGGACTCAGGGATTCCAAGCAGAGCCGGCTTCCGCGCCGACGGTGACTGCCTGAACAGGATAGATGGATTCTTCCGTAAGTTGCCAGACAATATCGTCTGCGGCGAGATTGAGGCGTGATCTGCGTCACGCTGGGGATATTGGATATTGGCGGTCGGAACACAAAAAGCGGCCCGGCGGGGTTGCCGGGCCGAAGTGACGAGGGTAGTCAGGGGAGGTAAACCCGGTCGGTCACCGGACGTAGTAGACCTGATAGACCCAGACCGGGACGGGGCCGGACTGCACGTCGGCCTCGTTGCGGGTGAGCGTCCAGATCTCCGCGCTCTCTTCGGCCGTGATGCGGCCGTCGTCGTTGAGATCCATCAGCTCGAACATGCGGTGCGCCATCGTGCCGGGCTTGCCGCGCCGCCACTCGTCGCCGGTGAGCTTCTGGTCGCCGTCGCTGTCGAGCAGCGCGAAGTTGCGATAGGCGTGGAACGCCGCCTCGCCCTCGGAGACAATGCCGTTGCCGTCCTGGTCGGCGCTGCGGTCGGAAAAGGCGAACGGGCCGCGCGACTCGGCGTAGGCGTCGGCCTTCACGCCGGCGACCTTCTCCTTGGCGGCGACGCTACCGCCGAGCGACTGATAGTTGTCGCGCGCGTGCTCGATATATTCGCGCCGCGTCACCGTGCCGTCGCCGTCGGCGTCCATCTTCTCAAAATCCGACTTCTTGAAATCCGACCGGCCGCGCTCGCCCGCGGACGCCGCCTTCTCGTCGCCGCCCTTGCCCGAGGACGTGTCGGCGGGTTTGCCGGAGGATTTGTCGGCGGACTTCCCGGCGGACTTGCCGGCGGCGTCGGCCGCCGCGTCCTGATTCAGGCAGGCCTCGTATTCCTGCTGCGTGATGGCGCCGTCCTTGTCGGTGTCCAGCCTGTCGAACAGCGAGGTCCGCAGCTTCTTCATCTCGTCGTCCGAAACCTTGCCGTCGCCGTCCGCGTCGATGTTCTTGAAGCGCAGGGCGCAATCGCGCCCGCCGGCGGCCATGGACGCGCCCATCTTTTCGCGCGGCGCCTTGGTGGCGGAATCGCCCGTCGCGGCGAAGGCCGGCGTGCCGGTCAGCGCGGTGGCGCCGAGCATGAGGGGCGTGGCGACGGCGACCGTGGCCGCCGTCAGAAGATGGCGTTTCATGTCGTCCTCCCGGTGAGTGTCAGGTCGGTCGTGCGCGCCGTGGCGGCACGGGGGCCGGCGGGCCGAAACCCGCCGGCAGCGAACTCAGGTCCGCCACTCGTAAGGGTCGAGATCCCCAACCTCGTCGGCCGCATAGGGCATGTCGTAATAGTCGCTGCCGGGATCCCAGCCGTAGCCGTAGCCGTAGAACGGATAGGCGTAGGGGCCGGGGCGGACGCCATAGCCGACGTCCGGCTCGACGACGACGGCCTGCAGCTTGCCCTCCGTGTCGACGACGATGTCCTGCACGTAGCCGTAGTCGACATCGTCCTGCAGGCGGACATAGTCGCCGATCAGCTCGGTGGCGCGCCAGTTGCGCTGCTTCGTCGCGACGGTCTCCGGCGCGTCGTCGAACATGCCGTACTGCTCGGCGGTCTCCTCGGTCACCGGAACCGTGACGTACTCGCGGCCCGGCGCCACGGTGGCCTCTTTCCAGTCGACAACGAGATGCTTGTCGCCGATGTCCCAGAAGCCGCCGGTCGAGAAGACCAGCTTGCGGACCCTGTTGTCCGGGCCGAGGATCAGGTTCTCGACCTCGCCGATTTCTTCGCCGCCCGGGCCGCGGACGTCGGTACCGATCAGCCGGTCGACGCTCCAGCCGTCGGAGAAGGCGGTGGTGTCCCAGGTGCGGATGTCGACCTTGTCGCCCTTGATGTTCGGGGCGGACAGGGCGGGCGCAGCAGCAAAAGCCAGGGCCAGTGCCGAAGCCGCCAGGGTCAGGGGGGTGCGCATGAGCGTCCTCCTTCAGCGTTTCGGGATCGGTCGGTCGTCTCTGCGAGGCGCATCGCCGCGCCTTCACCCTCTCCCAACAAGACGCGGCGACCATTGTTCCGACAATTCTTCGCCATTTGCCGCCGCAATCCGGACGTGGTGCCGCGCGTCCCTCCGTTGGCAGCGCGGCGCGGCGGACGTACCATCGGCGTCGAGCCAAGCATCGGGGCCGGGCGCCGTCGTCGCCCCGCGTCCGCACGAGCAAGACCGGAGGAACGAATGGGCAGGAAGATCGCGATCATGGGTGCCGGCGCGGTCGGTGCCTATTGCGGCGCGCACATGGTGCGCGAGGGCGAAGACGTGACCTTCATCGACGCGTGGCCCGAGCACGTCGAGAAGATGCGCCAGGGGCTGCACATCACCGGCACGACGCCGGAGGAGGAGTTCACCGTGCCGGTGCGCGCGCTGCACCTGAACGAGGTCCAGCAGCTGTCGAAGGAGGCGCCGATCGACATCGCCTTCGTCTGCCCGAAATCCTACGACACGGCGTGGTCGACCATGATGATCGCCCAGTATCTGGCGCCGGGCGGGTTCGTCGTGTCGCTGCAGAACTGCATGAACGAGGAGACGATCGCCGGCGTCGTCGGCTGGGGCAAGACGCTGGGCTGCATCGCCAGCCAGATCTCGGTCGAACTGTACGAGCCGGCGCACGTGCATCGCGGCGTGAAGAAGGGGGGTGCCGCGCATACCGTCTTCCGCGTCGGCGAGGTGCACGGCCGGATCACCGACCGGGCCCGCGAGGTCTGCCGCCTCGTCGCCTACGGCGACAGCGCCAAGGTGACGGACAATCTGTGGGGCGAGCGCTGGTCGAAGCTGGTGGCGAACTGCATGCAGAACGGCCTGTCGGCCTGCACCGGGATGAGCGGCAACGAGATGGTGAAGACCGACGCGATCCGGCACTTCTCGGCGCGGCTCGGCAGCGAGGCGATCCGCATCGGCCAGGCGCTGGGCTATGCGCTGGAGGACATCCTGCACATCGATCCGGAGGTGCTGGCGCGCGCCGGCGAGGGCGACGCCGAGGCGACGAAGGCGGTCGACGCCCAGCGCCTCGCCGAGGCCGGCAAGCGCGCCGGCGGCCAGCGGCCGTCGATGGGCCAGGACATGGTCAAGGGGCGGCGCACCGAGATCGAGTTCCTGAACGGCTTCGTCGTGCGCAAGGGGGCCGAGGTGGGCCTGCAGGCGCGGGCGAACGCGACCCTGACCGACCTGGTGAAGAAGGTCGAGCGCGGCGAACTGAAGGCGGACCCGAAGCACATCACCGAACTGCGGCTGAACTGAACGCCATCCGGATCGGAGCGGTCGCCATGCGTCTCGACGGCCCCTGGTCGGCGGCGGAGATCGAAGCCTTCCTGGCCGCGGCGGTGATTCCCGTGCGGTTGGGCGTGGTGGCGCCGTCGGGCGATCCGCTGGTGCTGTCGGTCTGGTTCCTGCCGGAGGACGGCGCGCTGTGGTGCGCCACGAAGGCGACGTCGCGGCTGGTCGCGTGCCTGCGCCACCGCCCGCGCTGCGCCTTCGAGGTGGCGGCCGACGCGCCGCCCTATCGCGGGGTGCGCGGCCGCGGCGACGCGACCGTCGACCCGGCGCAGGGGGCGGCGGTGCTGGCACGGCTGCTCGACCGCTACGGCATCGCGCGGGACAGCCGTCTGGCGCGCATGCTGACCAAGCATCCGGAGCGGGAGGTGGCGATCCGCATCGCGCCCGACCGGATGACCAGTTGGGACTATGCCGCGCGCATGGCCGACGCGGTCGGCGCGACGCGCCGGGAAGAGGGAGTGCCGTCATGATCATCGCCGACGCGCAGGTGCACGTCTGGGGCGCCGATACGCCGGAGCGGCCCTGGCCGCCCGGACGGGCGGCGCAGGCTCACCGGCCGACGCCCTTCGGCACGGACGAGCTGCTGGGGCGGATGGACGAGGCGGGTGTCGCCCGCGCGATCATCGTGCCGCCCTCCTGGGAGGGCGACCGCAACGACCTGGGCATCGAGGCGGCGCGGCTGCACCCGGACCGCTTCCGGGTGATGGGCCGGCTGGCGCTCGAGGATCCGGCGAGCCGGACGAAGATCCCGACCTGGAAGCAGCAGACCGGCATGCTGGGCCTGCGCTTCACCTTCCACACGCCGCAGTCCAAGGTCTGGCTGACCGACGGGACCGCGGACTGGCTGTGGCCGGAGGCCGAGAAGGCCGGCGTGCCGATCATGCTGCTGCCGCCGGGCCAGCTCGACGCCGTCGACCGCATCGCCGAGCGGCACCCGAAGCTGCGGCTGGTCATCGACCATCTGGCGCGGCCGATGGGCGCCAAGGACGAGGCGGCGTTCGGCGACCTCGACGACCTGCTGAAGCTGGCGAAGCGGCACAATGTGGCGGTCAAGGCGACCGGCCTGATGGGCTATTCGACCGAGAGCTACCCCTGGCCGGCATTGCAGGGCCACGTGAAGCGGGTGGTCGAGGCGTTCGGCCCCGAGCGCGTCTTCTGGGGCACCGACATCACGCGCCTCACCTGCAGCTATCGCGAGGCCATCACCTTCTTCACCGAGGAGATGGACTTCCTGTCCGACGCGGACCTGGAGTGGATCATGGGCCGCGGCGTCTGCGAGTGGCTCGGCTGGCCGATACCGGACGAGGAATAGGGCGGACGAGCCGCCCACTTCGAGACGCGCCCGGCGGGCGCTCCTCAGCACGAGGCTCCCTGCCGCAGCCACTGTTTCGTCATGCTTAGCGATGTCCTCATCCCGGGGAGGGCCATAGGCCCGTCTCGAAGGAGGAGGGGAGCACCAAACGAGGGGACGACGAGAGTGACGCAACCACTGCTGTTTACGCCGATCCAGCTGCGCGACATCACGCTGAAGAACCGCGTGGTCGTCGCACCCATGCACCAGTATGCCGCGGAGAAGGGCTTCGCCACGGACTGGCACCTGGTCAACGCCGGGCGCTATGCCGCCGGCGGGGCGGGGCTGGTCTTCATGGAATCGACCAAGGTCGACCGCCGCGGCTGCGGCACGATCGGTGACCTGGGCCTGTGGCGCGACGAGCACGTGCCGGGCCTCGCGCGCTGCGTCGAGTTCATCCGGGCGCACGGCGCGGTGCCGGGCCTGCAGCTCGGCCATTCCGGCCGCAAGGCGCGGCGCTTCCGGCCCTGGCAGGGCGGCGCGCCGCTGACCAAGGAGGCGGCGCTGGCCGAGGGCGTCGACGACTGGGACGCCTGGGAGTTGGTGGCGCCGAGCGCACTCGGCAGTTCCGACAAGGAGCCGACGCCGCGCGCGCTGACCACCGCCGAGATCCCCGACCTCGTCGACAAGTGGGCCCAGGCCGCGCGCCGGGCGAACGAGGCCGGCTACGACGTGCTCGAGATCCACGCCGCGCACGGCTATCTGCTGCACCAGTTCCTGTCGCCGACCGCGAACGTGCGCAACGACGAGTATGGCGGGTCGGAGCTGAACCGGATGCGCCTCGCGGTGGAGATCACCGAGGCGGTCCGGGCGGTGTGGCCGGCGCACAAGCCGCTGTTCATGCGGCTGTCGGTCGAGGACGATGCGGGCTGGGGCCCGGACCAGAGCGTCGAACTGGCGAAGCTTGTGGGGCCGAAGGGCGTCGACGTGATCGACTGCAGTTCGGGCGGCATGCGCGGCTCGCCGGTGGTCGGCACCGGACCCGTCGGCTACGGCTACCAGGTGCCCTATTCGGACCGGCTGAAGCGCGACGGCGGCGTGATGACCATGGCCGTCGGCCTGATCGTGCACGCCGACCAAGCGGAGCAGATCCTGCAGGAGGGCAAGGCCGACCTGATCGCGCTTGCGCGGGAGCTCATGTACAACCCGAACTGGCCGATGGACGCGGCGCGCAAGCTGGGCGTCGACACGGCGTTCGAGACCATGCCGGATTCCCAGTCCTACTGGCTGTCGAAGCGCGCCTCGTCGGTGAAGGAGATGGAGCCTTCCACCTACCGCCGCGGCATCGCGGCGGAGTAGGCGGAGCGGCGCGGGCCGGGGAGCGGACGCGATGAGCCGGACCGCCGCCGCGAGACGCGTCGCGGCCGCGCTGGCGGCGGTCGCCGCGCTCGGCAGCCTGGCACTGGCGGCGATACCGGCCGCCGGGCAGGAGGCGGCGGCCCGGCCGGCGGACCGTTTGGCGGGACGGTGGACCGGGACCTGGACCGACTTCTCCGACGGCGCCCCGGTGCCGATCAGCGTCGCCATCGACACGTTTGGCGGCGGCGGCGGCGGCGGCGCGGCCGAGGCCACGGTCACCTATCGCCTGCTGTCGGGGCGGTCCCTGGAGCGCCGGCTGACGGGCTTCCAGGCCGGCAACACTGCCCGGTTCGACATGGGCGACGAGCAGTATCTGGTCTGCACGGCGGATGCGTCGGGGCGGCTCCGGGTGCGGATCGTCAATCCCCGGAGCACGACGAGCCTGCTGCTGGAGCGCGATCCCGTCCCAGCGCCGGGGCCGGCGCCGGGCGACCGGCCCGCGAGCGTCGCCGCGGCGGCGATGCCGGATCCGCCGCCGGTCGTGGCTCCGGAGCCCGGCCCTCGCCGGACCGAGGCTGCCCCACAGCCGCCGGTCGGACCCACTGCGGCGCGCGCGGATCCCGGGCGAGCGGAGTCGGGGCTCGGCGTCTGGAGCGGGCGTTGGCACGAGCCGGGCTCGCCGGGCTCCGGCCGAGGGCCGCTCCGTGTCGAGGTGGCGGATGCCGGCGACGGGATGCGGCTGGTGCACGTGTCCGGCGTCGCCGGGGTCACCGGGCCGGCGGTGGTCAGCGAGCGGCAGCTGCGCGCCGAGGGGCTCGTCCTTCCGGTGGGGCCGAGCCGGGATCTCGTCCTGGCGCACGGATCGGGCGACGGGCTGCGCCTGCGCCTGCTGATGCGCGACACGGTCCTGATGGCCCTCCTGACGAAGGAAGCGGCGGTCGCGGAGACGGTGCAGGCCGCGCCACCCGTGCCGGCCGCGCCGGCGGCACAGGTTGTCACGATTGCGCCGGCCGTGCCGGTCGCGCCGGCCCGACGCAGTGCCGTGGAGGCGCCGCGGCCGGAGGTGCAACGGGAGGCGCGACGTGAGCCGCCGCCCGATACGCCACCCGAGAGCTCACCGGGGCCGCAGATCCTCGCGGATATTCCGGGGCTCGACCTGCCGTTCCGTCCGGACCTGGTCCTGCCGGGACCCGTCGCGGCCGACGATCCTCTTGCCGAGGCCTATGCGGGTATCTGGATCGGGCAATGGGACGACGGCCGCGGCGCGGCGCTCGTGATCGACGACGTCACGGCGTCGGGCGCCCGTCTCGTCTATACGGCACCGGGGGACGACGCGCCATCCGCGCCGGACGCAGCCGCCGACGGCGCCAGTGCAGGTTTCGCCGTTTCCGGCCGCTTCGGCGGCGACGTGCTGGAGTTCGCGGAGGGCGGTGCGGCCTACAGGTTCATGCGTACTGGCCCGGACGTGGCGGATGCCACGGCGATGGGCGTGCCCGGCCGGGCATTCGGCACCTTCCTGCGCGCCTGGCGCCCGGAGCGGACCGCGCCTGCGGCGCCGGATCCGCCGCCGACGGCGGGGACGAGCTGACGCCGCGGATCAGCGCGGGCGCCGGTAGCGGCGGGCGCCGGGGAACAGCATGAGCGTCTTGGGCGGCGATGCCGCCTCGCCCCTGATGCAGGCCTCGCAGAAGCGGACGCTGTCGACGAGCGCCTGCAGGGTGTAGGGCTTCTGCAGCAGGCCGATCGCGACCGATGCGCCCTCGGCGGCGTGCTGGGGGCTGCCGCTGACGAAGAGAATCGGCACCTGCCAGTGACGATGCAGCAGTTCGGCGAGATGCACGCCGTCGCCTTCCTGGAGGCATACGTCGAGCAGCGCGAGATCCGGCTTGTCGTGACCCGCGGCGAGCAGGGCGTCGTGCTCGCAGGCGAACGGGCCGGCGACGTGATAGCCGGCGTGATTGAGGCTCCGCACGGCGAATGCGGCGAGGGAGGGCTCGTCCTCCACCAGCAGGATCCGGCCCGGCGAACGGAGCCTCGCTGTCTTCCTGCCAAGCGTGGGCGACATGTGCGCGCTTCCCCCCGATCTCCTGCCCGTCGGCGGGCAGCCTCATCCGCCTCCTGCGCTCACCTTTCGGTATGCGGCGGTGAAACCCTTGAGCGTGACGTGGATCCTGACCGGCTGGCGCTCCGTCGCGAAATAGAGGAGGACCGCTTCCTTGCCCTTGCGGAACTGCTGGACCAGAGCGTCCGCGGCGGCTCCCGAAATGACCGCGCGGCAGGCGACCTGGTCGCACTGGGCGATCGTCGCGACCAGGGGACGGTTGTCGTCGACGCCGAGGCCGAAGCCGCGCGCCTGGACCACCGGGGTGCCGATGTCCACCACGACGATGGGCTCCGTCGGGCTGCGCTGACCGACGCTCAGGCGGACCGCCACCGTGCCGACGCTCGTCTGGCCGCCGCTCTGCGCATAGGCGATGCAGGGCGCGCCGGGCGGGCAGCTCGTCTGCCAGGTGGCGGTCCGGCCCGGCGCATCGGTCTGCGCCGCCGCGCCGCCGGCCATGACGAGCAGGGCGATGGCGGCCGTCGCGGCGAGGTGTCTGCAGGCGGTGGGCGTCGGACGGCGGTGCATCTCAGCGGTCCAATCCGTCTTCCGATGCGCCGACGCGCTCCGGCAGGCCCAGTCCGTCGCGAACGGGAGCGGTGCCGGGGACGACTTCCCTGCCGATCGCCCATATCGCCGCCTGCGTCCGGTTCGCGACGCCGATCTTCTTGAGGAGATGGCGGATCTGCACCTTCACGGTCGCTTCGCTGACGCCCAGGTCGTAGGCGATCGCCTTGTTCGGCTGGCCCCGGACCAGGCAGGCGAGGATCTGGAGTTCGCGCCGGGAGAAGCCGCCGTCGTCGCGCGCCCCGGCGTCCCCCATCTGTTCTCCGAGATCGACCAGCATCGCCGCGAGCGGGACGGGCACGATGGTCTCGTCGAGCAGCAGCAGGCGGATCGCATGCCCGAGGGCGTCCTGGGAGACGCTGCGCAGCAGGATGGCATGGAAGCCGAGCTGCAGCGCGTCGCGGACCTGGGCGGGGGTGAAGGACGGCCGAAGGAGCACGAGCTTCGTCTCGGTCTGGTGCTCCTGCATCGCGTCGACCAGGGCCCTGGCTTCGCTGGCCCGGGCCGGGTCGTCGAGCACGATGAGGATCTCGGGCCTGGGAGGGGGATCTGCGGGCGGGCCGCGGTCCAGGTGCCGCTCGACGCGAAAGCCGACGCTTTCGAAGAACTGCCCCAGACCCTCGACGAGGAGACCCTCGCTTCCCACGATCAAAACGGTCGGCGCTGAAGCGGCCATGGCGTCACACCTCGCAGCAGGCTCGTCCGTGCGGGCGAGCGGAGGTTTCCGTTCGAGGCGTTCCAGCTGCCCCCCGATCCCGTTCCCGAGCATGTCAGTCTCAGAAGTTGCCGTTGAGCGCAGAGGCGACGCTGTCGACCCCGCTGCTCTGCGACTGGTTGACGTTGCCGTTGGTCGAGTTGTTGTTCGTCGCCGTCTGGTCCCCGGCGCTGCCCTGCTCGCGGTCGCCGATCTGGTTGTTGTCGCCGCGTATCACTTCGCAGAAGAAATTGGCGCTGGAGCTTGCGCCACCGGAGGGGCCGTTGCAGACGACATTCTCGACGTTGGTGGTCGACCGGCTGGGGCCGAGAAGCCCATCCTCGACCTGTTTGATTGCGACGGCGATGGCGACCCGACGGTCGCGTGCGGTGAACGACCAGGGCGAGTCGAACTGGCCTTTCTCGCCCGCTTGTGACGTCGGGACGCCGGCGGTGGCGATGAGCGCGACGGACATGCCGATCCCGAATACGCAGCGGCCGAGGCGGTGTTTGGTTGTGGGTCGCATGGCGGTCTCCTGCGGAAGGAGAAGGGGTGGGAGCGGCGGATGCCGCTCCCACCAGGGTTACCGGTAGAACTCAGTCGTCGCTGCCAGGCGCCTTGACCGTGACGCTGAGGTTGTTGCCGACTGCGGTGGCGACCGAGTTGACGATCGGCCCGCCGATCTTGCCGAGGTTGGTGTAGTTGTTCAGGCTGACGTTCTTGACCTCGGACAGCGCACTGACGTCCGCTACGCTGACCTGGGTCACGTCGCCGATGAAGATCGCGTCGTCCCGGGTGTAGGGCTCGATGGTGATGGACTTGTTGTTGCCCACCGCCGTCGCCGAACTGTCGACCGAGGCGTTCAGGATGTTGGAGACCTTCGACACGGCGGAGATTTGGGCCTTGTCGACCAGTCCGCCGACCGCGCCGACCAGGGTGGCCGCACCGACCAGATGGTGGGTGTTGATGTCGCCGTAGTTGTCGTCGAACAGCTCGTAGATCGCGAGCGCCGCGAGACCTTCCGGCAGACCGTACTGGTCGACGCCGCCTTCGACGGTGTCGAACAGGAACTGGCCCTCGTGCACCTCGACCATCACATCGCTGTCGATGCTCGAGTTGTTGCCGACGGCCGTCGCCGCGCTGACGACTTCCGGCAGCTCCGTCCTCGCGTCGAAGGAACCGGAGGGATCCACTGTCACTTCGATGGAACCGAGATCGAAGGTGGCACTGAGTTCGCCGGTCTGAGTCTGGGCGTCGATGATCCCGACGTCGCCCGCCTTGAACGAGGGGTTCAGATCCGGGTTTGTCGTCTGAAAGCTAGTCGGCTCGATAATCTCACTGCCCGGACCCGAATAGGTACCGTTGAAGGTCATCTCGCCGAGATCGACGACAGAGGTGCCTCCGTTAGGATCGTACTGGTTGTTCTTGACGCCGTCGACGATCGACTGCGCCTTCACGTCGCCCACCTGCACTTGGACGTTCTCGAGAAGGACCATGCCGGTTGGGTCAACCTCGACGTCGATTTCGATGTCCTTATAGACGTTCTCGTGGACTTTCAGGTTCCACTCCCAGTTCAGCTTGTCGAAGGCGCTGGCGGGGGTCGCGGCCATGCCGAGGATCATGGCGCCGGCCGCGACGCTCGTCAGGAAAGAAAGCTTGCTCGTCATTGACTCACCCTTTCGCTTGGTGCGGGTGTGTTCTGGAAGAAGCCCGTTTCCAGCGAGCACCCACTACTCGCCGGCAGGCCGAGGAAGTCCGTCATGATCTGGTACACTGCCATTTCCACGACGGACCTGAGGCCGAGCTGTATTGGCTCATTCTTGATATTCCCGGCCTCGAACTCGACGAGGGTCGTGCCAAAAAAGCGGAAGACGTTGGCTTCGACCTCGTATCCGTAAATCTGCTTCTGCAGGCTCCTGATGAACCGGACGCCGAAGGTGCGGCGGTCGATGACGCGGATGTCGAGCGCCACGTTGATCACGACGTTTCGCGCGTTGGCGCCGATGCCGGCGATCGCCAGGCCGAGCCCGCCGCTGACGATGTTGAAGTTCAGTTCCGTGACGGCACCCAGTACAAGGAAGTCGAAGCTCTGCAGCTTGAAGTCCGTGAGGCGCGCCGGAATGAACTTCTGCTCGGCCATGCGCATTTCCGCCAAAGGAATCCGCAGGTCGAAGCGTTCGACGAGGTTGACCATGCCGGTGCGTCCGAGCGCGGACATCACCATCTCGCTGACACCCTGGGAGATCTTGTGACCTTCGTCCTCGTAGTCGATCTTCCCGGTCTTGTCGGCGACTTCGCCGACGGCGAAGGTCGGCAGCTTCGTCTCCGGTCCGCGCAGCGCCGAGAGATCGGCGAGACAGCGCGAATACGGGGTCGAATTGTCGGTAACCGGGAAACTATAGAGTGGCTCGACACCTTTGCGTCCGTGGAACTCCTGCGGACTGCAGCCGGCAATGCCGATCGCTCCGAGCAGCGCGCACGCCACCCCCCAATTCGCGCGTTTCGTCTGCACCAGTCCCCCTCCGGCAAACAGCCGCGACCAGCGGTCTATCGAGCCGCGAATGCCTGATTTTTTTTCGCTTTACCTGCGCTGACGCCTTCTACGTTTGGCGACAATTCAATATTGATTAAAGTTATTCAGGAGGGAAAGCGATCTTGCGGGGTACGCCGATGAGTATCGCTGGGGCGGTACTGCAACCGGGGGATGCCGACCGGATAGCCGCGCTACCAGCGGATGGCGCCCGCATCACCACATCCAATGATTGCAGGCGTTTGGGTTCCGGCTGGCCGGATCGAGGGTGGGCACCGGCCGCGGCCGGGCGTGGCGACGCGGGCG
>Ga0209024_1000296_pt1 | contig 96768 bp, 87 predicted proteins | sample AutmiccommunBRH5_FD_187380 | JGI IMG/M metagenome (GOLD analysis project Ga0209024, IMG submission 187380) | Deep subsurface microbial communities from Mt. Terri, Switzerland - Autotrophic microbial communities BRH/5 (SPAdes) (version 2) | ecosystem: Environmental > Aquatic > Deep subsurface >...
AGACGCTGCAGGGATTCATTTCCGAACGCGGCAAGATCGTGCCAAGTCGTATCACCGCAGTATCCGCCAAGAAGCAGCGCGAGCTTTCCAAAGCCATCAAACGCGCCCGCCATCTCGGCCTGCTGCCTTATCTCGTGAAGTAGGAGCGAAACGATGGATATTATTTTGCTCGAACGAGTAGAGAATCTGGGAAGCATTGGCGATGTCGTCACTGTCAAGAACGGCTATGCCCGCAATTTCCTGTTGCCCAACAAGAAGGCCCTGCGCGCCAATGCGGCGAATAAGAAGGTTTTCGAAGCCAACCGCCAGCAGATCGAAGCGGACAATGAAGCCAAGCGCAAGGAAGCCGAAGCGGCGTCCGGCGGCATCGATGGCAAGCAGATCGTTCTGATCCGCGCCTCGTCCGCCAGTGGCCAGCTTTACGGTTCCGTGTCGGTCCGCGACATTGTCGAAGCCCTGAACGCCGATGGCAAGAGCGCCGTGGTCGAAAAGAGCATGGTCATTCTGGAAAAGCCGATCAAGACGCTCGGTGTTTTCGATGTTCGCATTCGTCTCCATCCGGAAGTCAGCGTTACCATTCAGGCCAATGTCGCCCGTTCGGATGACGAGGCCGACCTGCAGAAGGACGGCGTCGACGTGATCCAGCAGATGTTCGAAGAGGATCAGGCCGAACTGGCCGCCGCTGCCCTGTCGCCCGAAAGCGAAGACGAGGGTGAAGAAGCAGGTCCGGAAGCAGGCGATGCAGCGGAAGATGCTGCGCCGGAAGCCACCGAATCGGAAGAGCAGGACGAGACCGAAACCAAGGAATAGCTCTGTTCTGACTATGTTACACAAAGCCCGGATCCGGATCGTTGCAAGACGCTATTCCAGATCCGGGCTTTTTCCTTGGAGGCTGGATTGAACAACGACTGGCAATCGGTTTTTGCAAGGGATGCGTCGCTCTTTCCGCATCTTGCCGATCTGCCTGAGGATCAGATGCTGCTGTCGACAATGAGCGAAACCGCCTACCGGCAAGCCAGCTTTCTCGATCAGCGTCTTTTTACCCCCGACCTGCAGCGCCAGGTGGTCTCCTGGGCGGATGTGGCAGCGGTGCCGCTGCCCCCCCTCCCCAAGCCCCAGTATATTTTCCACATCGGCCATGTCGGTTCGACCCTGGTTTCGCGGCTTCTGGGTGAGCTGGACAGCGTGCTGGCGCTCCGCGAACCGGCGATATTGCGGCAGCTGGCCGAAGTCCGGGTCAGCAAGCCTGCCGAGCTCGACTGGACGGGCGAGGAACAGGCCGAGCGGCTGGAGCAGGTCGAGCGCTGGCTGTCCCGCGTGTTTCGCGCCGACCAGCGGGTGATGATCAAGGCGAGCAGTTTTGTCAGCCCGCTGGCCCGCCCCCTGCTGGCTGATCGGGGCACGGCGCTGTTCCTGTTCACCTCCCTGCAACGCTATCTGCAAACCATATTGGCCGGAGATGCATCAAAACAGGAAGCGGCCGCACTGGCCGATCTCCGGCTGCTCCGGCTCAAGCAGCATTGCGGTCAACCCCTGGACAGAAAGGACAGCCTGTCGCTTGCCCAGACCGCCGCGCTCGGCTGGCTGTGCGAGATGGTGACCCTGTGTGATGCAGAAGACCATTGTCCGTCAGCCAGCATCGCGTGGATGGATTTCGACCAATTCCTGAACCAGCCCGGCGCGCAATTGCAGGCGGCCGCCAAACATTTCGGACGCGACCTTTCCGCGGATAGCGCCGGTGATCTCGTTTCCAGCCCGATCATGACCCGCTATTCCAAGGCTCCCGAATTTGATTACAGCGCCTCGTTGCGCGAGGAGTTGCTGACCGAGGCCGCGCAAATTCATGCTGACGATATCAGGCAGACACTGCTATGGATCGATCAACTGGCGCGACGTTTCCCGAAAGTCGCCGCCGCAACGGCAAAAGCGGAATCGAGACGATAATGTTCAAACAGCTCAGCTTACTCGACCAGAGCCAGGTCAACGAACTGAAAAAAATCGCCGGCGAGGCGCAATTTGTCGACGGCAAGATCAGCAACCCGCACAGCAAGGTGAAGAACAACCTGCAACTGCATGATGTCGAAGGCTACCAGCGGTCTTCGAAACTCCTGCACGATGCGCTGATGGCCAATCGCGAGTTTGTCGACTTCGCATTTCCCGAACGCGTCGCACCGCCGCTGATCACGCGCTACAAACCGGGGATGAATTACGGGCTGCACGCCGACAGCGCTATCATTCCGCTGCCGGACGGGCCGCTGCGCTCCGACCTCAGCTGCACCATATTCCTGAGCGACGTGAACGACTGCAAGGGCGGCGCCCTGCACGTGACCCAGGGGGAAGCGGGCATGCGGTTCAAGGGCATTCCGGGCACGGCGATCGTCTATCCGTCCTACACGTTGCACGAGGTCGAACCGGTCACCGAGGGCGAGCGGATGGTCGCGATCACCTTCATCCAGAGCAAGATCCCGGACGTGACCAAGCGCAACCTGCTGTACGAGCTCAACGAAGTGGCGGCGCTGGAAGGCCTGAACATGGCGCACGAAAATTATACGCGCCTGCAGGCGGTCCAGTATAATCTGATGCGCAAATGGATGCGATGAGCAGCTGGCGGATCAATAGCCCATCAGGCTGAGGACTTCCTTGCGGCTGCGCGCGTCATCGAGGAAGCAACCCAGTAGCCGGCTGGTTGTCATGCCGACACCGGGTGTGCGCACACCACGGGCAGTCATGCAGCTGTGGCTTGCCTCGATCACCACGGCGACGCCATGCGGCTTGAGATTGTCCCAGATACATTTGGCGACCTCGGCGGTCAGCCGCTCCTGCACCTGCAGCCGCCGCGCGAACCCGTGCAATACGCGGGCCAGCTTGGAAATGCCCACAACCTTGTCGGTCGGCATATAGGCAATGCTCGCCTTGCCGATGATCGGCGCCATATGATGTTCGCAATGCGAATGAAATGGAATGTCCTTGAGCAGCACCAGCTCGTCATAGCCGCCGACTTCCTGAAAGGTGCGCGCCAGATGCATGGCCGGATCTTCGGCATAGCCCTCGCAATATTCCTTCCACGCCCTTGCGACGCGTTTCGGCGTGTCGACCAGCCCCTCGCGCTCGGGGTCGTCGCCGGCCCAGCGGAGCAATGTGCGGACCGCTTCCTGGACCTCCTCGGGTACCGGGATTTTAAGGGATTCGCGCTCCGCGAGCGCATCAACAATGGAATTTGAATAATCGGCCAAGACAGGTCCTTCGGTTCAGCACATGCAATGCCGACAGGTTACGCCAGTCACGGGCCTCGCGCAAGTGCACCTTGGGGCATCTTTGCGAAGGAGAAATGGTGGTGCGCCCAGAGAGATTCGAACTCCCGACCCCTTGATTCGTAGTCAAGTACTCTATCCAGCTGAGCTATGGGCGCTCACCAGACGGTGCAGATAGGGGGTGATTAGTACGCTGGCAACCCATATTTGTCTTGCTGCCTCAACATTCTGAACATTCCTGCCGCATCCGTGCTCCGCACCTGATGCGGAGCTCTGGCGGCAAGAGAACTCTGCCTGACACAGGGCTCCGCATCAAGTGCGGAGTACCCATTCTATTTTTGCGACAGCGCCGCCTGCGCCGCTGCGAGTCGGGCGATCGGCACGCGATAGGGCGATGCGCTGACATAATCGAGGCCGGTTTTCTCGCAGAAGGCGATCGAGGCCGGGTCGCCGCCATGCTCGCCGCAGATGCCGAGCTTGATGCCGGGCCGTGCCGCCCTGCCCCGTTCCGCCGCGATTTCGATCAACTGGCCGACACCCTCGATATCGAGGCTGACAAAGGGGTCGCGCGGGAAAATGCCCTTGTCGACATATTGGGTCAGGAAACGGCCGGCATCGTCGCGCGAGACGCCGAGCGTGGTCTGGGTCAGGTCGTTGGTGCCAAAGCTGAAAAACTCGCCATGCTCGGCGATTGCGCCGGCCATCAGCGCGGCCCGCGGCAGTTCGATCATGGTGCCGACCAGATATTCGATCTCGCGGCCCTTTTCGGCGAACACTTCCCTGGCCATGCGGTCGACCACATCCTTCATCAGCTCCAGTTCGCGCGCTGTGGCGACGAGCGGGATCATGACTTCGGGAATCGGCGCTTCGCCGCTCTTTTCCGCCACTTCGCAGGCGGCTTCGAAGATAGCGCGGGCCTGCATTTCGTAGATTTCGGGATAAGTGACGCCAAGACGGCAACCGCGATGGCCGAGCATCGGATTGAATTCGTGCAGCTCATTGGCCCGCTGCTTCAGGGTTTCGACGCCGACATCGGCGGCTTTCGCGACTTCCTCGAACTCGGACTGATGGTGCGGCAGAAATTCGTGCAGCGGCGGATCGAGCAGGCGGATAGTGACGGGCAGGCCGACCATGACCTCGAATATCTGGCGGAAATCGTCGCGCTGTTCGGGCAGCAGCTTCGCCAGCGCGGCGCGGCGGCCCTTTTCGTCGGGGGCGAGGATCATCTGGCGCACTGCGGTGATCCGGGAGCTTTCGAAGAACATATGCTCGGTGCGGCACAGGCCGATACCCTCGGCGCCGAAATCGCGCGCCACCTGGCAATCGAGCGGGGTTTCCGCGTTGGTGCGCACGCCAAGACGGCGGACCTTGTCGGCCCAGACCATCAGCACGCCGAAATCGCCGACCAGCTCGGGCTGGATCGTGTCCACCCGGCCGGCCATGACCTGGCCGTTGCTGCCATCGATGGTCAGCAGATCTCCTTCCTTCAGCTCGCGGTCGCCGACCTTCATGGTCTTGGTCTCATTGTTGATCGAGATGGTGCCGGCGCCGGAAACGCAGGGCCGGCCCATGCCCCGGGCGACCACGGCGGCATGTGACGTCATGCCGCCACGCACCGTCAGGATGCCCTTGGCGGCATGCATGCCGTGAATATCCTCGGGCGAGGTTTCGGTCCGCACCAGGATGACGTCATCGCCCATTTCGGTGCGCCGCTCGGCGGTGTCGCTGTCAAACACGATCAGACCGCTGGCGGCGCCCGGCGACGCCGGCAGGCCGGTGGTCAGCACGTCGCGCTCGGCTTCCGGGTCGAGCGTCGGGTGGAGCAACTGGTCGAGCGCCATCGGATCGACGCGCAGCACCGCTTCCTCCTCGGTGATCAGGCCATCATGGGCCATGTCGACGGCGATCTTCAGCGCCGCCTTGGCGGTGCGCTTGCCCGAGCGGGTCTGCAGCATCCACAGTTTTCCGCGCTCTACGGTGAATTCGATATCCTGCATGTCGCGATAATGGCGTTCGAGCAGGTCGAAGACGGCGGCCAGTTCCTTGTAGGTCTCCGGCATCGCCTCTTCCATCGACAGCGGCTTGGCATTGGCCTGCTCGCGGGCGGCTTTCGAGAGATATTGCGGCGTGCGGATACCGGCGACGACATCCTCGCCCTGCGCGTTGATCAGCCATTCGCCATAATAGGCGCTGTCGCCGGTCGACGGGTTGCGGGTGAAGGCGACGCCGGTGGCGCTGGTTTCGCCCATATTGCCGAACACCATCGCCTGGACATTGACCGCGGTGCCCCATTCGCCGGGAATGTCGTTGAGACGGCGGTAGACCTTGGCCCGTTCCGCCTGCCAGCTGCCGAAAACGGCGCTGACCGCGCCCCATAGCTGGTCGTTGACGTCCTGCGGGAAGGGCTTGCCCCAGAGTTTCTCGACCAGGCCCTTATATTCCGCGACCAGGGCCTTCCAATGGTTAGACTCCATCTCCGTATCGGTGAAGAAGCCATTGTCTTCCTTGATGATTTCCAGCGCTTCCTCGAAAGCGTCATGGTCCAGTTCGAGGACCACGTCGGAATACATCTGGATGAAGCGGCGGTAGCTGTCCCAGGCAAAACGCTCGTCGCCGGAGGTCTTCGCCAGGCCCTCGACGGTTTCGTCGTTCAGGCCGAGATTGAGCACCGTGTCCATCATCCCCGGCATCGAGGCGCGGGCGCCCGAGCGGACCGAGACCAGCAAAGGATCTGCGGCATTGCCGAATTTCTTGCCGGTCACCGCCTCGATATGGGCGACGCCCTGCGCGACTTCGTCGCGGACGCTGTCCGGATATTGGCCGCCCTCGGCATAGTAACGGGTACACATTTCGGTCGAGATGGTGAAACCGGGAGGCACCGGCAGACCGATATTGGCCATTTCGGCAAGATTGGCGCCCTTGCCGCCGAGCAGGTTGCGGGCCTCGGTCTTGTCGGACGGCGCGCCGTCTGCGTCCATGCCGCCACCGAAACGATATACATATTGGGTCATCATTATCTCCCTCTCCCCTTCAGGGGAGAGGGCCGGGGAGAGGGGGACTCCTCCATGCCGGCCAATTCAGTTAATGTCCGGAGAGACTTCCCCTCTCCCAACCCTCTCCCCTGAAGGGGAGAGGGCTATTTCGATCATCTCTTGCGAAAAACCCCGCCGCCGAACTTTACAAACTTTACACTGTTATGAATCAAATCTCTTCTAGCCCTCGATCTGTGAAAAATCAGCGACCTGGTGGACGGCATCGCGAAAGCGGGCGAGCAGGGCCAGCCGGGCTTTGCGCTTGTCTGGGTCTTCGTCATTCACGGTCACATCCTCGAAAAACCGGTCGATCGGTCCGCGCAGGGCGGCGAGCGCGGTCATGGCGGTTTCGAACGCTTCCGCCGCGATTGCAGCGGTCACTTGCGGCTGCGCGGCGTCGAGCGCGTCGATCAGGGCCTTTTCGGCTTTTTCGGGCGTGTAGGAAAGGGTTTTGTGCTCCGCACTTGATGCGGAGCCCTGCCCGGAGGCCAGTTCCTCGCCTCCAGAGTTCCGCATCAAGTGCGGAGCACCAGCACCTTCCGGCGCTTCCTTCTTCAATATATTCGAGGCCCGCTTGTAGCCGGCCAGCAGGTTCACCCCGTCCGGCGTCTCGACAAAGGCCTGCAGCGCCTTCACCCGGGCGAGCAGCCGCACCAGATCATCCTCGCCGCCGAGCGCGAACACCGCGTCGATCAGATCGTGTCGGACACCGGCTTCGCGTTGCTGGACTTTGAGGCGATCAGCGAAGAATGTCATTAGTGTAGGCGCGGTTTCAAACGCAATTGAAGCCATCTTTTCTGCCTCACGCTTGTCAAAGTCCTCAAACTTGAAGAGTCTCTTTTTCAGAGCGTCGGATTTATAATCTTCACCGAACACTGCTTTTAGGGCGCTTGAAGCTTTCTCAGAGGAGTTCCAAAGTTCTCTCAGGATTTTGTCTGCTAAGCATTGAATAGTTTGCTCTTGAATCAATGGAATGAGATTCAATCTGAGATTGTTAACCGAAATCAGCTCAATTATTCCTAAGCATTGTCGCCTCAAAGCAAACGGATCCTTGGATCCAGTCGGCTTCTCATCAATAGCAAAAAATCCAACCAGCGTATCCAACTTGTCCGCCAGACTCACGCACACCGTCACCGGATCGGTCGGCACCTCGTCGCCCTGCCCGACCGGCTTGTAATGATCTCTGATCGCGTGTGAGACTTCCACCGGAAGTCCCTGTTTCTCTGCATAATAGCCGCCCATCAAGCCTTGCAGCTCGGGGAACTCGCCGACCATTTCGGTGACGAGATCGGCTTTGCAGAGACGTGCGGCCTGCTCGGTCTGTTCCGGGTTGGCACGGAGTAACCCAGTCCCTTCTAAAGACGCCAACCACTCAGCCAGCTTGGCCACACGCTCTACCTTGTCGGCAACCGTTCCCAGTTTCTCGTGGAACACGATGTTGCCCAATTTCTTTGCATGATCCTCCAAACTCGTCTTCTGGTCAAGTTCCCAGAAGAATTTCGCGTCGGAGAGCCGCGCGGCGAGGACCTTTTCGTTCCCCGCGATGATCGCCTTGCCGCCATCGCTGGCGGCTATATTGGCGGTGCAGACGAAATTCGGGGCTAAAGCGCTCTCCCCTTTAGGGGGGAGGGTTTGGGAGGGGGGGCTGTCAGATGTAGTTACATCCCCCTCTCCTGTCGCCGCTGCGCGGCTCCCTCCTCTCCCCTGAAGGGGAGAGGGCTGGGTGCACACAAAATATTTCTGGTTCACCCGGGCGGTCAGCTGGATCACCTCTTCCGGGACGTCGAGAAAGGCCGAATCGAAGCGGCCGAGCAGCGGCACCGGCCATTCGGTCAGGCCGGCATTCTCGATCACCAGGCCTTCGTCTGCCACCAGTTCCAGCCCGGCGTCGGCAGCCGCCCTGGCAGCGCCATCGCGGATGATATTCTGGCGCTCCTCGTGGTCGACGATGACGTGGCAGGCGCGCAGTTTTTCGGCATAGTCGCCGGCATTGCCGATGGTGATACCCGTTAGCCCTGAGCTTGTCGAAGGGCGTTTCTCGGCCGAGAGGCGTGGTTCGACAGGCTCACCACTAACGGCAGGGGCCGCATGATGCTGAAACCGGTGGCCGACCGTCTCATAGCCCGACTTTATGCCGTCAATCTCGCATGGCACCAGATCGTCGCCGAAAATCGCCACGATTCCGCTCAGCGGCCTGACCCAGCGCAGGCTTTCGGTCGACAGGCTGGCCTCGCCCCAGCGCATCGATTTCGGCCAGGGAAAGGCGCGAATGATCGCCGGAATGGCTTCGGCCAGCACATCGCGGGTCGCGCGGCCGGGCTTGTTGATCACCGCGAAAAAGGTCGGGCGCCCCTTGACGTCACGCAGTTCCAGCTGGTCGCGACTGACGCCATTCTTGCGGCAGAAACCCTCGATCGCCTGGTCCGGCGCGCCTTCCGGCGGGCCCTTGGCTTCCTCGCTGACCGCTTCGGTCTCGGCCGGCAGATCGGTGGCGATGAGAGCCAGTCGTCTTGGCGTAGAATATACGGTGATCGCGCCGGCTTTCAGACCGGCGGCTGCGAGTTGCTCGGTGAACAGCCGCTCGAGGTCGCCGCGCGCCTTGGCCTGCATGCGAGCCGGAATTTCTTCGGAGAGCAGTTCGAGGAGAAAGTCGGTCATATATCCTCCCCGCTTGCGGGGAGGTGGCAGCCGGAACGGCTGACGGAGGGGGAGCGAGACCAGACGCTGCGGTTAGACGCGAGCCCCCTCCACCACGCTGCGCGCGGTCCCCCTCCCCGTGCCGGCGAGGATTTTTTTGGGGCAATCGCGATAAGTTGTACCGTTAGTCCTGAGCTTGTCGAAGGACGCTTCTCCTCCGAGAGGCGTGGTTCGACAGGCTCACCACTAACGGACTGCGGCAACCAGCCCATCACGCCGTCCATCCGTTCTTCACCATATGCGCCTCGCAGCTGCCCTTGGCGAGATCGCGGACGCGGCCCATGTAGCTGGCGCGTTCCTGCACCGAGATGACGCCGCGCGCCTGCAGCAGGTTGAACACGTGGCTGGCCTTGATCGCCTGTTCATAGGCCGGGATCGGCAGCTGTTTCTCGAGGCAGCTCTCGCATTCGGCCGCCGCCTTGTTGAACAGGTCGAGCAGGCGGTCGGTATCGGCGACCTCGAAATTCCAGGCCGACATCTGCTTCTCATTGTCCAGGAAGATATCGCCGTAAGTCATTCCAGCGCCGTTATAATCCAGGTCATAGATACTGTCGACGCCCTGGATGTACATGGCCAGCCGTTCCAGCCCATAGGTCAGCTCGCCGGACACCGGCTTGCAGTCGAAGCCGCCCATCTGCTGGAAATAGGTGAACTGGGTGACCTCCATGCCGTCGCACCAGACTTCCCAGCCGAGCCCCCAGGCGCCGAGCGTCGGGCTTTCCCAGTCATCCTCGACAAAGCGGATATCGTGCAGCATCGGATCGATGCCGATCACCGACAGGCTGTCGAGATAGAGCTGCTGGATATCCGGCGGCGAGGGTTTCAGGATCACCTGATATTGATAATAATGCTGCAGCCGGTTGGGATTTTCGCCATAGCGGCCGTCGGTCGGGCGGCGGCAGGGCTGGGCAAAGGCGGCCTTCCAAGGATCCGGGCCGAGCGCGCGCAGCGTGGTGGCGGTGTGGAACGTCCCTGCCCCCATCTCCATGTCATAGGGCTGCAGGATCGCGCAGCCCTGATTGCCCCAATATTCATGGAGTTTGAGGATGATCTGCTGGAAGCTGAGCGGCTTCGTATCGGACAAGATGAAGACTTTCTTCGCGTGCCAAAAATGGTGGTGCAATATTCAGGCGCTGCTTTGGCGAAAGGGCGGCAGAGGGTCAAGGGAGGAATCGGATCGAAGGAATGCGGCGCTGGCAATAGCCCCTCCCTTTTAAGGGAGGGGTTGGGGTGGGATAAGGCGAGTAGCGGCTCGATGCCGCTGCTCGACTTTCAGTCTCGCCACCACCCCAACCCCTCCTCTGAAGAGGAGGGGCTTCAAAACCCTATTCCGCCGCGACCAGTTCCTCTGCCCTCGCCACCGTCACCGGAACCGCATTCAAGACGGCATTGCCGGACAGCGGGTCATAGCTCTCCGTGTCGGTCAGGTCATTGAGCGAAACCCCCGGTTTTCCGCGCGCCACCGACAGGCCGACGCCGGTGCGACCATGGCCGAACCCATGCGGGATTGACACCACGCCGGGCATGACGTCATCGGTGACTTCTACCGGGATATCGACGCTGTTCACCCGGCTGGTGATGCTGGCGATATCACCATCCGCCAGCCCGCGCGCCGCTGCGTCTTCGGGATGGATCATCAGGGTACAGCGGTCCGGTCCTTTCAGCAGTCTCTTGCTATTGTGCAGCCAGCTGTTGTTCTGCCGGACATGACGCCGCCCGATCAGGCGGAGGCTTTCGGGCTGCTGGTCGTCGAGCGAGGTGGCAAAGCGCTCCAGTTCGGCGAGAAAATCGGGATGGGCGCAGTGGATCTTCCGGTCCTCGGTGCGCAGCCGCTCGGCCATGCAGGGGCGCAGCGGGCCGAGATCGATGCCGTTGGGCGCCGCTTCCACTTCGGCCAGCGTCAGGCCGGCGGGCGAACTTTGCAGCATGCCGTCGAGCACATCGCGCGGTTCGCGGATATTGGGCACATCCTGCCCGTCCTGTGCCAGCATTTCCCGCGCCAGTTCGGCGATGATTTCCCAGTCGGTCTTCTCGCCGTCGAGCAACGGGAAGATCGCGGGCGAGTAGCTGGCATAGTTGCGGATCGCCAGCGGCCCGAAGAAGAACGGATAATGATCCTTTTCCAGCGGTCCGCAGGGCGGCAGGATATAGTCGGCGTGGCGGCTGGTTTCGGTGACATACATATCGAAGGAGACCATCAGGTCGAGCTTTTCGAGGGCTCTATCCAGCTTTGCGCCGTCGGGCGAGGACAGCACCGGATTGCCGGTGACCACGAACAGCGAGCGGATGCGCTCTTCGTCGTCGCGAAGCATCTCGTCGGCGAAGGTGACCATCGGCAGTTCGCTCATCACCGAGGGCATTTCCCCGCGCACGGTATCGGCGGTGCGCACCGATCCGCGGCCGACCAGGTTGATCGTGTCGAGCGCCGGTTCCGGGACCATCGTGCCGCCGACCCGGTCGAGATTGCCGGCGGCGATATTGATGACCTGGATCAACCACTGGTTGAGCGTGCCGAACTCGCAGACCGAGATGCCCATCCGACCGTAGATGGCGGCGGGCTGGTCGGCGGCAAGCGCAGCGGCCATGTCCTGCATCGTCGCGACTGATATGCCGCAATGGGCCGCGAGCTGGTCCCTGTCGAAGCCTGCAAGCGCCGGTTCGATCGCAGCCCAGCTGTCATCCAGCAGCGCATCCAGCCGCGACGTGTCAGCCAATCCGTCGTAGAATATGCTTTTCAATATACCGATCAGCAGCGCCGTGTCCGTACCGGGCTTCACGAAATGATGTTCGTCGGCCAGCTTGGCGGTCTCGGTCCGGCGTGGGTCGACGACGACCAGCCGGCCATCGCGCGCCTGCATTTCGTTCACCCGCTTCTTGAAGTCGGGCACGGTCCAGATGCTGCCGTTGGACGCCGCCGGATTGCCGCCGACGATCAGCAGATACTGGCAACGGTCGATATCGGGGACGGCGGCGAGGCTGACATGGCCGTACATATGATATTGCACGACATGGTGCGGAATCTGGTCGAGGGTCGAGGCGGAATAGATATTCTTGAGGCCGATGGCGCGGCGGAGCTGGCCGATCTGGGTGGAAATGCCATAATCATGCGCGCTGGGATTGCCCATATACATGGCCGGCTTGGCGCCCTGCCGCTTGAGCTCCAGCTGCCGCGCGGCAATTTCCGAAAAGGCCTGCTGCCAGCCGATCTCCTGCCATTGGCCGTCGATCTTTTTCACCGGCCGGTGCAGGCGGTCGGGATCATCCTGCAGATCGGCGATCGCGGTCGCCTTGGGGCAGATATGGCCGCGGCTCAGCACATGGTCGGGATTGCCCCGGATCGAGAGTATCTGCCTGCCCTCGACCTCGACCAGAACGCCGCAATTGGCTTCGCAGATATGACAGGTGCGGGCGTGAATCATGCTCATCGAAAGGCTCCTTGATTTAATCATTCGGTTAACAGAAATTTGCAGCGCTCGCCAGTGCCGACCGACCGCCGGTCAAAAATTGCTGGGCATTTGCTGCCAATTGTTCAATGAAGCGTTTCAAATCCACAGCCGGAGCATCTGTTTCATGCCGCGTAAATGGCTTTTTTCCGCTCTTCTCATTCCGCTCTGTCTCTCCCTCTCGGCCTGCCAGACCGGGCCGAAAGAGCCAGGCAATCTTGCATCCGCCCCGCCGGAAGCCGCGCCGGCCGTGATGCCGGTTGATGCCGACCCCGCTCTCTGGGTGATCAGGGACGAGGACACGACCATCTACCTGTTCGGCACCGTCCATATATTGAAACCCGGAATGACCTGGTTCGACGAAGCGGTGAAGGAGAGCTTCGACGCATCGGACGAACTGGTGATCGAAATGATCAAGCCCGATCCTGCGGAAATGATCCGAATCGTCAACGATCTGGCGATCGACAGGACCGGCATAGCGCTGCGCGACAAGCTGACTCCGGATGACCGGGCCCATTATGAGGCCACACTGACCCAGCTGGACCTTCCGGTTGCGGCGTTCGACGCGCTCGATCCGTGGTTTGCCAGCGTCAATATCTCGCTGATCCCCCTGATGCGCGCCGGCTATGCCACAGATCAGGGTGTCGAGGATGCGCTGATCAGCCACGCAAGAGCCCGGAAGATCGAGATTAGCGGGCTGGAAACACCGGAGCAACAGCTCGGTTTTTTCGACAATCTGCCGGAGGACGTCCAGATCCGTTTCCTCAATTTCACCATTGATACGATCGACGAGGCGGCCGAGGGCATGGAGCAGATGGTCATCGAATGGGCCAATGCCAATGTCCTGGAACTGGGTGAATTGATGAACGCCGGTCTCGAAGACCAGATCCTGTACGACACGCTGCTCGTCAATCGCAATCTCCAGTGGGCCGAATGGGTCGAACAGCGGATGGCAGAACCTGGAACGGTGTTCATGGCGGTCGGGGCCGGTCATCTCGCAGGTGAAAGCAGCGTACAGGCGGTGCTGGCAAAGAAGGGGCTGGTTGCGAAACGGATTGAATATTGATTTTTCTCAACCCCGGGCTTTCATTTCCCGGCAATCACGCCAAATAGGTTGCATGCGAATCATCATCACTCTCCTGGCCTTTCTGGCGACGCCGTTGCTGGCAGCGTGCAACAACGCCCCCGATCCGGTGACCCTGAACACGGTCAAGGCCGGAGCGCCGGCCCTGTGGAAGGTCACCGGCACCCAGCCCGGGCAGGTCGGCACGGCCTATATGTTCGGGACAATCCACATCCTGCCCGACGACGTCCAGTGGCGCACCCCTGCGCTCGAGGCCGCGATCGCCGATTCGGACCGTCTGGTGATCGAGGTGCTCGGTCTGGACGATCCGCAAAATGCGGCCAAGATATTCTCGCGGCTGGCGGTTTCACCGGGACAGGAAGAGCTCGGCGCCCGCGTCAAACCGTCTTTGCGCGATGATCTCGACCGGATCATCGATGCTTCCGACCTTCCCGAACGCTCGCTCAATCGCATGGAGACCTGGGCAGCGGCGCTGTCGCTGGCGTCCGCGCAGACCAAGGGGCTCGGCCTCAGTTCAAGCGGCGGCGTCGAGAAAAAGCTTGCCGCCCAGTTTGAAAAGACGGGCAAGCCGATCGAAGCGCTGGAAACGATCGAGCAGCAACTGGGCTATTTCGACCAGCTTCCGGAAGCGCAGCAGCGCCAGATGTTGACCAGCGTGATCGAGGAATCGCTGGATTCCCGGCAGGCGTTCGAGCAATTGTTCAACGCCTGGATCACCGGCGATATAGACCAGATCGTGACGCTTACCGACACCGGGATATTGCGTGATGCCAAGACCCGCGAATATCTGCTGATCGCCCGCAATACCGACTGGGCCGAGCAACTGGACAAGCGTCTGCAACGTCCTGGGACCGCCGTGATAGCCGTTGGCGCTGCCCATCTTGCCGGACCGGATTCCGTACAGGCAACGCTCGCGAAACGTGGCTATAAAGTCGAAAAAATTCAGTAATCAGGGCCATAGATGACATTCATATTTGATCGCGAAACCGCGCTGATCGCGCAGGAGGACGGAACGTTCACGATAGAGGCGAGCGACGTCTACCGCAATCCGACCGGCATGGCCTTTGGCGGCTGGGTCGCGGCGATTGCCGCCCGCGCCGTCGAATTGCATCCCCGATGCCGCGGCCCGCTGGTTTCGCAGCAGATCCTCTACATGACCGGTGTGGGACCGGGTGAGGTCACGCTCTCGGTCACGCTTCTGCGCGCCGGGTCCTCGACCCAGTTCTGGCGCGTCGAGCTGTCGCAGAATGGCGCAATGACCAATGCCGCCGATATCGTGACCAGTACCCGCCGCCCGACCGATATCGACTATCAGGTGGAAATGCCGGACGCGAAGTCGCCGGGCGATTCGATCGCCCTGCCCTCGGTCAATCCGATGGCGCCGAAATGGGTGACGCAATATGACCAGCGGATCGCCAAGGGCATGCCCTTCGCGGTCAACAAGTCCCCCGAGGCAATCGTCTGGATCAGGGAAGCCGACGGACGTCCGGTTGACCGGGTCAGTCTCTTCTCGGTCCTCGACACGCCGATGCCCCGGACCTTCTTCGTCACGGAGCAATTCCGTCCCGGCTCGACGGTATCCATGGCAACCTATATCTACGCAAGCGACGAAGATCTGGCGGAAGCCGGCAGCGATTTCATGATGCTGCGGGTGACCGGCGCGACGGTCCGGAACAGCGCCACCGACGGCCGCGCCGAAATCTGGTCGAAATGCGGGATATTGCTGGCAACCAGCTCCCAGATCGGGTTTTTCCGCTAGGCCGATTCACCAGACTGATTCGGCGGCGCAAATCCCTTGCTTTTGCGGCGAGCCAACCTTATAGCGCCCTCTTTCCGGCCATGAGCACCCTGGAGGCGTGGCGGAAATCTGACAAAAGCTAATTTTTGGAGCAACATTATGAGCGATCTGCTGACTATTTCAGCCGAGCCTCGCGAACGGGCTGGCAAGGGAGCCTCCCGTGCACTGCGTCGCGAAGGCCGTGTCCCTGCCGTTATCTACGGCGACAAGAAAGAAGCCGTAGCGATTCATGTCGAAGCGCGCGCATTGAACAAATTGCTTGGCACCGGCCATTTCATGAACTCGCTGGTTCAGGTCGAAGTCGACGGCGTCAAGACCCGGACACTGCCAAAGGATGTTGCTTTTGATCCGGTCACCGACCGTCCGCTCCATGTTGACTTCTTCCGCCTTGCAAAGGGCGCGAAGGTACAGGTCAATATCCCGGTTGTCTTCATCAACGAAGAAGCCTCTCCCGGCCTGAAACGCGGCGGCGTCATGAACGTTGTGCGTCACGAGCTCGATCTGATGTGCGATGCGGATCATATCCCTGACCAGATCGAAATCGATGTCACCGGCCTGGAAATTGGCGATTCGATCCATATTTCGAACATCACCCTGCCGAAAGGCGCGGAAAGCGTTATCACCGATCGCGATTTCACCATCGCCGGTGTCACCGCACCTTCTGCCCTGAAATCGGCTGACGACGAGGCGGCTGACGAAGAGGGTGAAACCGAAGTTACCGAGCAGGAGGCCGATACGGTCGAGGGCGAAGACAGCTAGACCCTCATCGATCAAACAATATAACAAGAACCGTCCATGCTGGTCTATCAGAGCATGGACGGTTTTTTTCTGTCAGAAAGCTCCGGACGAGCGGGAAGAGCGTTAGAACATGCAACTATGGGTCGGCCTTGGCAATCCGGGTGCGCAATATGCGATGCACCGGCACAATGTCGGCTTCATGGTGATCGACACGCTGGAACAGGTGCATGGCTTTCCGCCACCGAAGCAGAAATTCAGGGGCTGGACGATGGAGGCCCGGCTGGGCGGCGAAAAACTGGTGCTGCTGAAACCGGCGACCTTCATGAATGAAAGCGGCGGCAGCGTCCGCGCGGCGATGGATTTCTACAAGCTGCAGCCGGAGGATGTCACCGTCTTCTACGACGAGCTGGATCTCGAACCGTTCCGGGTCAAGGTCAAGCGCGGTGGCGGCGCGGCCGGCCATAACGGAATCCGCTCGATGATCGCCCATATCGGCCCGGACTTTCGCCGAGTCCGCATCGGCATCGGCCATCCCGGCCACAAGGCGCGGGTCACCGGCCATGTGCTGGGCAATTATGCCAAGTCGGAGATCGACGATCTGGCGGACATGCTGGGCGTGATTGCATCGGAAGCCGACTGGCTGGCCAAGGGCGACGATGCGCGGTTCATGAGCGAATATGCGATGCGGATGCAGGAATAGCCGAAGTTTCAAATTAAATCGTCACCCTGAACTTGATTCAGGGTCCAGAGCGTATATGCGCAACTTTTGAGCGATTTGGCACGGGCTGCCGGATCAGGTTCAGCATGACGGAGTTATCACATGGGTTTCAAATGCGGTATCGTTGGGCTTCCCAACGTCGGAAAATCAACCTTGTTCAACGCACTGACCGAGACGCAGGCGGCGCAGGCGGCGAACTATCCGTTCTGCACGATCGAGCCCAATGTCGGCCAGGTCGCGGTGCCCGATCCGCGGCTGCAGCAGATCGCCAAGATCGCGAATAGCGCCAAGATCATCGAAACGCAGCTGGCCTTTGTCGACATCGCCGGGCTGGTCAAGGGTGCGTCCAAGGGTGAGGGCCTCGGCAACCAGTTTCTCGGCAATATCCGCGAGGTTGACGCGATCGTCCATGTGCTGCGCTGTTTCGAGGATGACGATATCCAGCATGTCGCGAACAAGATCGACCCGATCTCCGACGCCGAAGTGGTCGAGACCGAACTGCTGCTCTCCGATCTGGAAAGCCTGGAAAAGCGCGTGCCCGCCTTTCAGAAAAAGGCGAACAGCGGCGACAAGGAAGCCAAGATTGCCGCCAATGTGCTCGGCCAGGCGCTGGAATTGCTGCGCGAGGGCAAGCCCGCTCGCCTGACCCAGCCGGAAGGCGAGGAAGAGCAGAGGATCTTTGACCAGTCGCAGCTGCTGACCGCAAAGCCGGTGCTCTATGTCTGCAATGTCAGCGAGGCCGATGCCGCCACCGGCAACGATCTGACCGCTGCCGTGTTTGAAAAGGCCAAGGCCGAGGGCGCGGAAGCGGTGATCGTCTCCGCCGCGATCGAATCCGAACTGGTCCAGATGGAGCCAGGCGACCGGGCCGAATTCCTGGCCGAACTCGGTCTGGAAGAATCGGGCCTGGCCCGGGTCATCCGGGCCGGTTACCAGCTGCTCGAGCTGCAGACCTTCTTCACCGTCGGCCCCAAGGAAGCGCGCGCATGGACCGTGCACAAGGGGGCGAAAGCCCCCGAGGCTGCGGGGGAAATTCACAGCGACTTCGAGCGCGGCTTCATCCGCGCCGAAACCATAGCCTTTGACGACTATGTCGCCCTCGGCGGGGAAAGCGCGGCCCGCGATGCCGGGAAATTACGCCAGGAGGGCAAGGAATATGTCGCCAAGGACGGTGATATATTCAATTTCAAGTTCAATGTCTGAATTGTCACATTGTCCCGCTAGGCGATGAGGCCCGGGAGAAGACAATATGATTCGTTCCATTTTTTCGCTGCTGCTGGCCGGCCTGTTGGTCGCTGGCGCTCCTGCCCTTGCCGCCACCACGCCCGAGCAGGATTATAGCGGGAGCGAAAGGGTCGAACCGCGCGACCCGGTCACGATTTTGATCTCGATCGACGGCTTCCGGCCCGATTATCTCGACCGCGGGATCACCCCCAATCTCAGCGCGCTGGCTTCCTCCGGCATCCACGGCCCAATGCGCCCGTCCTTCCCGAGCAAGACCTTCCCCAATCACTGGACGCTGGTCACCGGCAAGACGCCCGATCATCACGGCATCGTCGGCAATGTCATGGAAGACGCGGCCCGGCCGGGCGAGATATTCAAGATGGCGACCCAGGATCCCTTTTGGTGGAATCAGGCAGAGCCGATCTGGATCAGCGCCGAGAAACAGGGCATCCGCACCGCAACGATGTTCTGGCCGGGATCGGAAGTGGAGTTTGACGGCGTCCGTCCGGCAGACTGGTGGCCGTTCAACCAGAAACTGTCCAACGACCGCCGGATCAATGCGGTGGTCGACTGGATGCGGCGACCCGCAGATATACGACCGCGCCTGGTGACGCTCTATTTCGATACGGTGGATACGGCGGGCCATTATTTCGGTCCGGCGCCAGGCGAAAAACTGCACGCTGCAATCAGCGAAGTGGATGGCGAGATCGGCCGTCTGAAACAGCAGCTGGACAGTCTCGGACAGCCGGTCAATTTCGTCATCGCCTCCGACCATGGCATGACCGAGACGTCACCGCAGCGGATCATCCCTCTCGACAAGATACTCCCGCGTAACCAATATCATCTGGTCGAAGACGGAAATTATGTCGGGCTGGAACCGCTTGAAGGCAGAATCGACGCACTGCGCGCTGCCTTCGTCAGGCCGCACGAGCATATGGAATGCTGGGCCCGGGAAGATATCCCGGCGCACCTTGCTTTCGGCCGAAATCCGCGTGTGCCTTCCATTCTCTGCCTGCCCGAAACCGGCTGGGTGGCCTACCAGGATGTGCCGGAATGGATGACCGGTATCGGCGGCGGCCATGGCTATGACCATCGCCATCCGGACATGATGGCCTTTTTCCTGGCGAGCGGCCCGGCGATCACCGCGGGCGGACAGCTGCCGCTTTTCGACAATGTAAACCTCTATTCGCTGGTCGCCAGGCTGGCGGGCGTCAACCCCGAATCCGGCGATGGCAGTCTTGCTCCGTTCGAGTCGATGCTCGCGCCATGATCTTCGGATGAAAGGTACGCCTACTGCCCGGGATCGAGAGCGGGAACCCGTTTATAGACAAGGCTGGCGGGGGCGCTGTTCCGGGCACTGCAGTTTTCCGGATCGATGATCCGGTCGCCCCTGAACCCCTCCAAGCTATTGCCATCATCGCTCAGGGTCAGCCCCATTCCGACCCATATCTGGGTCGCACATTGCTTCTGCATCGCCCGGGAAAAGGGACCGCGATGTGCGCCGTACACCAGATTGCCGTGGACGGTGGCGGTAAAATCGATATCATTCGCTTCATTGTCGGCCGAGCGCTTGTCATAGCGGGAAATCAGGCTGGAGCCCTCTTGAGTGAAATGGACAATGGCCCCGTCTTCCTGTTGCCAATAACCGGTCAGATCGCCCTGGGCCTTTCGGGATTCCTCCGCCCCGGGGCGCGCATCGGCAGACACGCTGCTGACCATGATCAGCGCAGAAAATATTTGGGTCGCTTGGCGGTATCTCATGGCAAACTCCATTTTCGTCCGGACCTAATCCTCTAAGCCCAGCGGGCAATGATCTTGATCACATCCGGCTCCTGGTCCTTGCCGGCTCACTTGCGACCGAACAGTTTCTCAACATCGTCCAGCGCCAGCTTCACCCAGGTCGGGCGTCCGTGGTTGCACTGGCCGCTGTGCGGCGTCACTTCCATCTCGCGCAGCAGCGCGTTCATTTCGGCGACGCTGAGCACCCGTCCCGCGCGCACCGAGCCGTGACAGGCCATGGTCGATGCGACATGATCGACCCGTTCCCTGAGGCTCAGCGCCTGGTCATAGGCACCCAGTTCGTCGGCCAGATCGGTGACCAGTTCCCGCACCTCGCCCGAGCCGAGCATCGCCGGTGTTGCACGGACCAGCATCGCGGTCGGGCCGAATCGTTCCAGCTCCAGTCCGAAGTCGGACAGTTCCGCAATCCGTGCCTCGAGCCGGTCGCAGGCATTTTCATCCAGCTCGACCACTTCCGCCATCAGCAAAGCCTGCGAGGCCACGGTGCCGCCCTCGACCGCCGTGCGCATCCGTTCCAGGACCAGCCGCTCGTGCGCAGCGTGCTGGTCAACGATCACCAGCCCGTCCTCGGCTTCGGCGACGATATAGGTTTTTGCCACCTGTCCGCGGGCGATGCCGAGCGGGTAGCGGCTGGCCTCGGGGACCGCTCCGGATGCTTCCTCCGCGCGGCCCATCAGCGGCGCCAGCTCCCCGTGCCGATCCAGCCCCGCGAAGACGCTCCGATCGTCACGGACGGTGGCGGACGGATAGGGCTGCTGCGCCACCGCTGCCCTACCCTGCGCGGTAAATATGCTGCTTTGCGGATCGGCAGCCACAGGCTCGCTCTGCCATCGTCCAAGCGCCGATTGGGCGGGACGCTGAACCGCCCGGAAACCACCCTCGTCGAGCGCCTTGCGCAAGCCGCTGACGATCATCCCGCGGATCATCGCCGGTTCGCGGAAGCGCACCTCGGTCTTTGCCGGGTGGACATTCACGTCAACCAGCTCGGGCGGCATGTCGATGAATAGCGCGATCACCGGATGCCGATCGCGCGCAAGCATCTCGGCATAGGCCCCGCGCACCGCACCGACCAGCAGGCGATCCTTGACCGGCCGGCCGTTGACGAACAGAAACTGGTGATCGGCGACGCCGCGATTGTAAGTCGGCAGGCCGGCCACACCGGTCAGACGAATCTCTTCCCGCTGCAGGTCGACGGCGACGCTGTTGGCGCGCAGGTCCCGGCTGGTCAGCGCCGCCACGCGCTCGGGTCCGGTTTCCCCCGCCTGAACCGCAATCGCCTTGCGCCCCTGATGCTCCAGCGTGAAACCGATATCGGGCCGCGCCATCGCCAGGCGCCGGACAATGTCGGAGCAGGCGGCATATTCGCTGCGCGCGGTGCGCAGGAACTTTCGCCGCGCCGGCACCTTGGCGAACAGCTGCTCCACCCTGACTTTTGTCCCCGGCGGGATCGCCGTCGGCCCTTCCCGAACCAGTTCGCCATGATCGATCACCCGCGACCAGCCGTCATCTCCCACCATCCGGCTTTCGATGGTCAGGCGCGCCACGCTGGCGATCGACGGCAAGGCTTCTCCACGAAAGCCCATGGTCGTGACCAGCTCGATCGCCTCGTCGGGCAGCTTCGACGTTGCATGGCGCTCGAGCGCCAGGGCGATGTCCTCCCGGCTCATCCCCGAGCCATTGTCCGACACCTGGACCAGGTCCAGTCCACCCTCCTCCAGCCGGATATTGATCTGGCGCGCGCCGGCATCAATCGCATTTTCGACCAGCTCCTTGAGAGCGCTCGCGGGGCGTTCAACCACCTCTCCGGCAGCTATCCGATTTATAAGGCTGTTTGGAAGTCTTCTTATTGACATATTGCCGTTCCTAGCCCAAGCGACCTTGCCAAGCGACCCCTGATTTTTTGGGCGATTCCCATGGTTAACCTCATGACCCGTTCAGCATCTTATCGCTTGGATTAATTGTTGCAGCAAGGTCTGCAAATATTAGAAATTACGGACACAATTATGTTTGAAAATCTGTTCAAGTTCCGTTCGCAAGATTTGGCGATCGACCTCGGCACCGCCAATACCGTTGTATATTTGCGCGGTCAGGGCATCGTGCTCAACGAACCTTCGGTGGTAGCCATCGAAACCATCAATGGCGTGAAAAAGGTCAAGGCCGTCGGGAATGACGCGAAGATGATGATGGGCAAGACGCCCGACAGCATCGAGGCCATTCGCCCGCTGCGCGACGGCGTGATCGCCGACATCGATGTCGCCGAGCAGATGATCAAGCATTTCATCCAGAAGGTGAACGGCAAGAGCAAGCTGTTCAGCTATCCCGAAATCGTGATCTGTGTTCCCAGCGGCTCGACCTCGGTCGAGCGCCGCGCCATTCGCGATGCCGCATCCAATGCGGGGGCGCGTCAGGTATTCCTGATCGAAGAACCGATGGCTGCTGCCATTGGTGCCGACATGCCGGTCACCGAACCGATTGGTTCGATGGTCGTGGACGTCGGCGGCGGCACCACCGAGGTGGCCGTGCTCTCGCTGCGCGGGCTGGCCTATACGACCTCGGTGCGTACCGGTGGCGACAAGATGGACGAAGCGATTGTCTCCTATGTCCGCCGCCACCACAATCTGCTGATCGGCGAAACCACCGCGGAGCGGATTAAGAAGGATTTCGGTGTCGCGCAGGCCCCTGCCGATGGCGTCGGTCACACCATCCACATCAAGGGCCGCGATCTCGTCAACGGCGTTCCCAAGGAAATCTCGATCAACCAGGGCCAGATTGCCGAAGCGCTTAGCGAACCGATCGGAACGATCATCGAGGGCGTGCGCATTGCGCTCGAGAATACCGCACCGGAACTGGCCGCCGATATCGTTGACCAGGGCATTGTCTTGACCGGCGGCGGCGCGCTGATCTCCGGTCTCGACGCGGCGCTGAGCGATGAAACCGGCTTGCCGGTCACGGTCGCCGAAGATCCGCTGGCCTGCGTCGCCATCGGCACCGGCCGTGCGATGGAAGACCCGATGTTCCGGGGCGTGTTGACCACTGCCTGATTTCGAGAACAGGATGAAACAACGGTTGGTAGCGAAAGGATAAGTCGATATGGCGCCGCCAATCAATCGGCGTCCAGGATTTTCCAAGCGGGCGCAGTACAGCATATTCGCCAGCTATTTGCTGGGCATTTTGGGAGCGGTCCTCGGGCTGATCCTGTTGCTCATATCCTTCATCGATCCTCATGGGTTCTCGGCGCTGCGCACGATCGGCGCTGAAGCCGTGGCGCCCATCAGCAAGTCGATTTCAGAGATCGGCGGCGCCACCGGCAGCGCCGGCGATGAAATTTCCGCCTATTTCAACGCGGCATCGAAAAATGCCGCCATGCAACGGGAACTGGAACAGACTCGGATAGAAATCCTGGAAGCCCGTGCCCTCAAGCAGGAAAACGAACGCCTGAAGCGCCTGTTGAAGCTCGACGAGGAAATGCCCGATTCGATCGCCATGGCTCGCCTGATCAGTTCGACCGCATCCAGCTCGCGCCGCATTGCGACATTGGGCGTCGGCAGCAACAGCGGTCTCGAACCCGGTCAGCCCGTGCGCTCGCCGGAAGGTCTGGTCGGTCGTATCTTGGAAACCGGTCCGACCACCGCCCGGGTATTGCTGGTGTCGGACGGCAACAATGTCACCCCGGTGCAGCGGGCCAGCGACAGCCTGCCCGCCTTTGCCACCGGTCGCGGCGATGGCACGGTCGACATTCAGCCGATCAATATCGGCTCCAATCCGTTCAAGGGCGGCGATTTGATGATCACCTCCGGCAGCGGCGGCTTGTACAGTCCGGGCATTCCCGTCGCAGTGGTCATTCGCAAGACAGAAACCGGCGCTATCGGACGGGTTCTGGCCAATCCGGCCAAGGTCAGCCATGCAATCGTCCAGCCGATTTTCCAGGCTGAAACCATGCGCCAGATCGAGAAAGATTCGGCGAATGACCTGGCGCAGGAAAGCGGCGAATAGTGGCCCGGTCCCGTCAATCCAGGATTGGTCGGCAACCCTCCCAGTTGCGGATCAAGCTGATACCGCCGTTGACGGTCGTCATCGGTTCGATGATCACTGCCCTGCCGATCATCACCGACTATCCGATCCTGCCCCCCATGGGCTTGCTGGTGATACTGGCATGGCGTCTGATTCGTCCCGGCTACTGGGCGGTATGGGCGGGATTTCCCCTGGGGCTTGTCGACGATATTTTCAGCGGACAGCCTTTCGGCAGCGCGGCGTTCCTCTGGTCGGTCATTTTCATCGTTCTCGAAACCCTCGACCGGAAAGCGGTTCGCCGCGACTATTGGCAGGATTGGCTTATCGCCTCCATTGCCATCATAATTGTGCTAATAGGCGGCATGCTTATCGTTGACTTCAGATCCAATATGGTGCGGCTCGACCTGCTGTTGCCGCAAATACTGCTTTCGGTCCTGCTCTATCCCTTCGTCGCCCGCCTGATCGGTGCCATCGACAACTGGCGGATGGCTTCATGAAATCAGCCAGCACGATCAGCGGCGCGATGCAGGAGATGACCTTCACGCGCCGGGCAACCGTGATCGGCGGGTTGCAGATTGGCGTCGGCGTGCTGCTCGCTGCGCGGATGGCCTATATTTCCGTTGCCGAGAACGAGCGTTACAAGCTCTTGTCGGAAAGCAACCGGGTAAACCTTACCCTCGTGCCGCCCCGGCGCGGCTGGCTGATTGACCGCAATGGCAAGCCGATTGCCAATAACAAGACCGATTTTCGCGTCGACATCATTCCCGACCGGTTGCGCGACCGGGAAAAAACCGTTGCGACTTTGGCCGAACTGCTTTCGCTCGATCAGGAAGAACTGGAACGGATCAACAGGGAACTGGAGCAGGCGAGCAGCTTTCAGCCCGTCCAGGTGGCGACGGGACTCGACTGGGAAGAATATGCGGCGGTCAGTGTCAGGCTGCCCGATCTGCCCGGCGTTTCGCCGCGGCAGGGATTTTCGCGCAATTATCCGAGCGGCCCGGCGATCGGTCATCTGGTCGGCTATGTCGGGATTGCATCCGCCGAGGACTACAAGGCCAATCCGGATCCGATCCTGATCACGCCAGGCTACAAAATCGGCAAGGACGGGCTGGAGAAAATCTTCGAGGACCATCTGCAGGGCGAACCCGGCGCGAAGCGGGTCGAGGTGACGGCACGCGGCAAGATCGTCCGGGAACTCAACACCCGTCCCGACGTTCCGGGCAAGCCGCTGCAACTGACGCTCGACATCGATCTTCAGCAATATGCCGCACGTCGGCTGGGTCCCGAATCCGGTGCGGTGGTGGTCCTCGACTGTCTGACCGGCGACATCCTGACGATGACCTCGATGCCGTCTTTTGATCCCAACAGTTTCTCCGACGGTATCGGTGTCACCGAATATGGCATGCTGCGCGAAGACGATCATGTGCCGCTGCTGGACAAGTCACTCAAAAGCCTTTTCCCGCCGGGATCGACGGTCAAGCCGATGGTCGCGCTGGCCTTTCTGGAGGCCGGACTGGATCCCGATGAAACCGTCAATTGCAGCGGCGGGCTTCGGGTCGGCAACCGGCGCTTTCGCTGCTGGAAACGCGGCGGCCACGGCCGCGTCGACATGGCCAAGGGCATCTACCAGAGCTGCGACGTCTATTTTTACTATTTCGCGCAAAAGATCGGCATCAATCCGATCGCCCTGATGGCCAACCGCTTGGGAATGGGGCAGAAATATCCACTGCCAGTCGCCAGCCAGTTTTACGGCACCGTTCCCGATCCGGCCTGGCTCAAAAAGAAATATGACCGCGAATGGCAGGCCTATGACACGGTCAACGCAACCATTGGCCAAGGCTATATGCTCGCCAACCCGACGCAGCTGGCGGTGATGGCGGCGCGGCTTGCCACCGGCAAGAATCTGATGCCGAGGCTGCTCATGACCGATAAAAAGCCGAAGATGGAGACATTGAACCTCGATCCGGAACATCTGCTCTATGTCCAGAAGGCGATGAGCGATGTGGTCAACGGACCGGGCACCGCCGGAAGGGCACGGCTGCCGATTGAAGATGTAAAGCTGGCCGGCAAGACCGGCACGGCGCAGGTGGTCAACCTCAATTTCGGTCGCGGTGGTCAGGATGTCGCCTGGAAATATCGGGACCATGGCCTGTTTATCTGTTTCGCCCCTTACGACAATCCTCGCTATGCCGCCGCTGTCGTCATCCAGCATGGCGGAGGATCCGGGGCCGCCTATCCGGTCGCCCGGGATGTCATGACCTTCCTCTATGATCGCGAGAAGGCGATGGATGTCCTGACCGGACTCGAGAAGTCATGGGGTGGCAATATCCAGGAACGCATGGATGCAAAAATGGCCGCCTATCGTGCGCGCAAAAATCTCGAAAAGGCAGTGGCGGACAATCCTGCTGCGGCGACTCCGGAAGCTCCTGTGGCCGACACCGAAGCCAGCGCCGGAGACTAGCAATTGAGCGATTTCATTCCAGCGCCAATTGCGCAGCTTCCCTGGAAAACAATCCTGCTTCTCTGCGTGCTGGCGAGCTTTGGCTTTGTCGTCCTCTACTCGGCGGCCGGCGGCAGCCTGACTCCATGGGCGGGTCCGCATCTGGTTCGATTCGCGGTATTTGTGATCATGGCGATCGTGCTTTCGCGATTCAAGGAATCCTTCTGGAAGACAATGGCCTTCCCGGCCTATGGCGTAGTGGTGCTGATGCTGGTCGGCGTGGAACTGATCGGCGCCGTCGGCGGCGGCAGCCAGCGATGGCTCAACCTCGGCTTCATCCGGCTCCAGCCATCGGAGCTGATGAAGGTCGCGATCATCCTGGCGGTCGCCCGGTTCTACGATCTGCTCCCGCCGAGCCAGATCCGGACATGGGGCGCAATCTGGCCGCTTTTTGCGTTGCTGGCCGTGCCCTGCGCGCTGATTCTGCTGCAGCCTGATCTTGGTACGACGATTACCGTCTTCGCCGGTGCGCTTACCATCGCCTTCCTGGCCGGACTGCCGCTGCGGCTGTTTATCGGCGGTGCCGCCGCGATCGCTGTCCTTGCCCCGCTTGCCTTCTTCTTCACGCTGGAGGAATATCAGCAGCGGCGGGTGACCACCTTCCTCAATCCGGAAAATGACCCGCTCGGCTCTGGCTATCATATCAGCCAGTCCAAGATCGCGATCGGATCCGGCGGCCTGTTCGGCAAGGGCTTCATGAACGGCACCCAGAGCCATCTCGACTATCTGCCGGAAGGGCACACCGATTTCGTCTTTGCCACCATGGCAGAGGAATGGGGCCTGATGGGCGGCATCCTCGTCCTGTTCTGCTTTTTCCTGCTGTTCCGCTGGGGCCTGCGCGTCGCGATGAAGGCAAAGACCCGTTTCTCGAAACTGACCGCAGCGGGTCTCACCGTGACCATATTCTTCTATGTTGCGATCAACCTGATGATGGTGATGGGTCTGGCGCCAGTGGTCGGCATACCCCTGCCCTTTCTCAGCCACGGTGGCTCCTCGATGATGACGATCATGATCTGCGTCGGCATCCTGATGTCGATCGAACGCCATCCCGGCCGTCGCGGCGGTGCTTTTGGATGATTATTGCAACCAAGCTGTTGCGTTCGTGAAATCCGGCCCTATATAGCCAGACATATGGACGCTTAGCTCAGTTGGTAGAGCAGCTGACTCTTAATCAGCGGGTCGTGGGTTCGAACCCCTCAGCGTCTACCATTTTTCTTCAATAGGAAACCATCCGGCGGATGGTTTCCTATTTTAACATTCAGGGTCCGGCCTATGCGCCGGGCGGGACGCCCCGGTCCTGGTCTTGCGGCAATTCGAGCGGCGTCGCCGCGCAAATCGTCCGCAGCGCCTGTTTCAGCCCGTCCTCGATGGTCGGGTGATAGAAGGGCATTTCCAGCAGCTGGGTGGCCGTCTGCCGCTGCTGGATCGCCCATGCCAGCATATGCGCCAGATGCTCGCCCGCCGGCGCGCACAGGTCGGCACCGATCAGCCGGCCATCGGGAGCCGCTGCATACAGGGTCAGTACGCCCTCGTTAATGCCCTCGACGCGCGCACGGCCCTGATCGCTGAAATCTGCGGTGCCGGTGACGACCCCCTCATCCTTCGACCGACCGATCCGGGCCACCGGCGGGCTGGTGAAGATGATGCTGAATGGGGTGAAGCGATCAACAGCAACGGCAGCGGGAAAGGCCACGGCATTGCGCCCGGCAATCGCGCCGTCGTGCGACGCTTCGTGCAGCAGCGGCAGATCATCCGCGACGTCGCCAGCGAGGAAGATGGCGCTGTCACCACTCTGCATGGTCTCGCGGTCATGGACCGGAACGCCATCCTCGTCGAGTGCGATGCCGGCTGCAACCAGGTTCAGGCTGTCGAGATTGGGCGGTCGCCCCGTTGCGACCAGTACATGGTCGAAATCTGCCTGCCCGTTCGACTGACCGCTCCAGGTCAGCCTTGCCCCCTTCTCCGTCGCGCTCGCCTTCACTTCCACGCCCAGCTTGAGCGTCAGGTCATCTTCGATAATCGCCTTCAGCGCGGCATGGACCTTGTCGCAGCGGATGCCGCCAAGGCGTTCGCCCCGGTCGAACAGGGTGACTTCCACTCCCAGTCGGGCCATGGCCTGCGCCAGTTCAAGGCCAATCGGTCCCGACCCGATCACCGCCAGCTGCTCGGGAAGATCGGACAGATCAAATATATTCTCGTTCGTCAGCAGCCGCTTTCCCAGCACGGAAAATTCGTCCGGCACAAAAGGCGCCGATCCGGTTGCGATCACGATGCTGCCCGCTTCGATCAGGCGGCCATCGTCCAGCACAAGGCAATCGGGCGCGATGAACTTCGCACGGCCCCGCAAGCGGAGATTGTCGGGAATATCCGCGATATTTTCGCGGGTCAGCCGGACGAAACGGTCGCGCTCGTCGCGCACCCGCTGCATCACCGCCCTGCCATCAATGACGATATCCGAAACGGCGATGCCAAACGTCTCCGCCGAGCGGACGGAATGGGCGGCATGCGCCGCCGCGATCAGCAGCTTGGACGGCATGCAGCCGTCGGTCGCGCAGGTCGTTCCCTTATATTCGGGATCGATCAGCAGGGTCTTCGCACCACTTGCTCGCGCGGCGCGTTCGGCCGCAAGTCCCGCCGTTCCGGCACCGATCACGGCGACATCACAGTGGAGGATTTCCGACATCTCAGACCGCGATCGTGATCGACTTGATGTTGACGAATTCCTTCAGGCCGACCTCGCCATGCTCCCGGCCATAGCCGGAATTCTTGACGCCGCCAAAGGGCATTCCCGGGGAGGCAATGGCATAGGTATTGATATTGACCATCCCGGTGTCGAAATAGGTCGACGCCATCTTCACTGCGCGATCGACGTCCTGGCTGAAAATGCCGCCGCCGAGACCATAGCGGCTGTCGTTGGCGATGCGCATCGCATCCTCGTCGTCCTTGGCCTTGATGATCGAAGCAACCGGCCCGAAAATCTCGTCGTCATAGGCCGGCTGTCCCGGGGCGACATCGACCAGGGCCGTGGCAGGATAGAACCAGCCGGTTCGTTCAGGGATTTCACCGCCGACGGCAATGCTTGCCCCCTTGGCCACACTTTCCTCCACCTGTCGATGGACCTGATCCCGCTGGCTGCAGGATACCAGCGGACCCAGCTGGCTGTCCGCGTCATTCGGGTCACCTATCGCCACGTCCCTGAACGCGGCGACATAGCCCTCGACGAAGGCATCATAATTTCTCTCGGTGACGATGAAACGTTTCGCATTGACGCAGGTCTGACCATTGTTGAACAGGCGCCCCTGCACGCATGCCTTGATCGCCAGATCGAGATCGGCATCGTCGAACAGCATATAGGCGTCGTTGGAACCGAGTTCGAGCACGGTCTTCTTCGATACAGAGGCCGCTTTCCGGGCAACCGTGCGTCCGGCCTTGTCGCTGCCGGTCAGGGTCACGCCGCGCACCAGATCATTTTCGATGATCGTGTCCGACTGGTCGTGGGTGATCAGCAGCACCCCAAACAGGCCCTTCGGCAGCCCGGCCCGTTCATAGATGTCACGCAGCAGCAGACCGCTTCCGGTGCAGTTTTCCGAATGTTTCAGCAGCACGCCATTGCCGGCCATCAGGCTGGAAATAGAATAGCGGATCGCCTGGTAGCAGGGGAAATTCCACGGCTGGATTCCGTAGATGACGCCGAGCGGGGAGTAGGTAATGAGGCCGCGCCCTTCCGCGACCTCTCGTTCTTCATCGGCGAGCATGCTTGGCCCGTGCTTGGCGGTATAGTCGCATATCGCCGCGCACAACTCGATCTCCTCGCGGCCGTCGCTCAAGAGCTTGCCCATTTCGTCGGTCATCAGCCGGGCGAACTCGTCCTGAGACCTGCGCAATTCCTCGGCAATTGCTGTAATCACGGCGGCTCTTTCGTCGAGGCTTTGCAGGCGCCAGTCGAGAAAGGCATCGTGGCAGTTCTGGACAACATCTATCGCCTCTTCGTCCGACATCCGCGCATAGGTTTGCAAAACCTGTTCTGTCAGCGGGTTTACGGTTTCTATGGTCTTCTCGGTCATGGGAATCCTCTATGTTCGACAATAGCGGCTGCGCCGGGAAACAGGCTCAGCCGTAGGTTTTGCGGTGATCGTCCAGCGTATCCGCGACATGGTCCAGCGCCTCTTCGATCGCTTCGGGAAAGCTTTCTTCGGTCAGGCGCATGACACCCTTGTGGGCAGCGCATATGACCTGGCTGTCGGCCCAGTCCTGCTCGATATTTTTCACCCAGCCGATAAAATCGTCCACCGCGCCGGCACGCTTCTGCAGCCCGTCCGCGAGCTTGGGATGAAAGCGCAGCCTTGGTCCGGGCAGCATTTTTTCTACCAGCGACGGCAGGTCGGCGACCATCAGCGTATCATCGACGTGGATGATGCCGCTGGCGCGATCGCGCACGATGACCGAGCCGACGTGAACGGATTCGTCATCGGAAATGAAATCGATCCCGGCAGGAACCGAAAAATCGAATATATCGGCATATTCCTTCTGGGTGGCCTCATCCTCGATCAGCGCCGGATCCCAGTTCAGGTCGGGGCTTTGCTGATGGTGGCGCCGGGTGCCGATCAGCCGGGCATGCGGGACCATTTGCTGGATGAACTTGCAATGGAGGGTATGAAACGGATGGACGTTCAGCACCGCCTCGATCCGCTCACCGTCATTGGTCAGCCGCATCAGTTCGTCGCGGTCCTGCTCTTCGACCTCATAGGAATCCAGGAGGATGAAGGTTCCGCCGGGTCGGCTCACCAGCGACATATGCGTGCCGATGTTGATGACGTGCGAGATTTTGAAGTCGCCGCGGATGTTCCAGAAATTGTCAGCCAGATGTTCGATCGCGGCGCTCCTGCAGATATGATATGGGGGTTATCAGGGCAACGCCCGGGAACAGGATCGGTTCCGACAGGGGGAGAATTGACGGGGGGCTTCTGCTTCCTTCTCCGCCCGAATCAGGATGTGGACCGGCAGCCGCTTGCCTGGAATTCGTATCGCGGCAAGGGCCCGCTGCTCCGACAATTGCCTAGCGGAGCTGGCTGTCCTTGCTGCCACGCCGATTGATGCCGGCACTTGTCCGTGCCGCATCCCTGGACGATTGGCAGGCAATGCAGGTTCGGGTCCCGGGCAAGGCGCGGCGGCGCGCTTCGGGGATCTCTTCCCCGCATTCCATGCAATATTTCGCGGCTTCGCCGGACGGCATGTCGGCTCGAGCGCGCTTGACTGCGTCGGCAATCGTATCGTCAATCTGATCCTGCACGGCGCCATCGCGCGCCCAACCACCTGCCATAAGAGCCTCTGAATTTTCTATTTCCAAGAGTCAGATATGGGTCTTCCTGCCACGATTGCAAGCTGAGGCCGAGCGGCGTGCGGAACAGTCGCCCATCTGCCTCAGGCAAGAAAAAGGCGGGCCCCTTTTCGAGGTCCCGCCTGATTTTTCCAGAACAAAGCGCGAATAAAAATGGGGAGCGATACTCTGCTCCCCGGTTCGATGTTTAGTTGACGGCGTCTTTCAAGCCCTTGCCGGCTTTGAATTTTGCTTGAGTCGATGCTGGAATCTGCATCGGTTCGCCGGTGCGCGGGTTGCGACCGGTAGAAGCTTTGCGCTTGGAAGTCGAGAATGTGCCGAAGCCAACGAGACGAACTTCGCCGCCGCCGGACAGTGCACTGGTGATGGAGTCAAATACGGCATCTACCGCTTTGCCGGCATCGCTCTTGCTGAGGCCGCTATGATCCGCAACGTTACTGATAAGATCCTGTTTGTTCATTCTGGGTATCCCCCCTTCTCTGATGGCAATTCGTTTGAATCGCGCCTTTGTCTTGCGGCAGTAATGCGAAATTATCCCGGTGAGTCAAAGAAAAACCGCCGTTTTCTGCGCCAGACCCCCATTTTTTGTGACAAATGAGACGAATTGAGACGAACGGTCCACAGGCCGCGTCGGTTTCGATTATTTTACAGCCGCATTTCGCCTGCGTTTCAGAAGCGCGACTCGATGGGGAAGGCCCCTCAGTGTCGCGCGACCGATCCAGTATCATCGGCAACCGGAGCCGTGGCGTGGCTGGCGAGCTCGTCGGCATCGCTCCACTCGATCGGTTCCACTTTTTCCGTCAGCGCTTCGGCCAGCACTTCATCCACATGACTCATCGGTATGATCTTGAGCTTCGAGGTGATGTTCTCCGGAATCTCGACCAGATCCTTTTCATTGTCTGCCGGGATCAACACCGTGGTGATGCCGCCGCGAAGCGCAGCCAGAAGTTTTTCCTTGAGGCCGCCAATCGGCAAGATCCGCCCGCGCAATGTTACCTCACCGGTCATGGCAACATCGCGGCGCACCGGAATCCCGGTCAGAGTCGAAACGATGGCGGTAACGATACCGACACCGGCTGACGGGCCGTCCTTCGGCACAGCACCTTCGGGCAGATGGATATGGATATCCTTGCGGCTGAAGAAACTGGGCTTGATGCCATAAGAAGGCGCGCGCGCCTTCACGAAGGAAAGCGCGGTCTGGATCGATTCGTTCATCACCTCGCCGAGCTTGCCGGTGGTCTTGATCTGTCCCTTGCCGGACACGGTCACCGATTCGATGGTCAGCAGTTCGCCGCCCACTTCGGTCCAGGCCAGGCCGGTGACCGCACCCACCTGATTTTCTTCCTCGCCGACACCGTGGCGATATTTCTGCACGCCGGCATATTCTGCCAGATTGTCGGGCGTGATTTCGACGCTCTCATATTCGCCCTCGAGAATGCGGCGCAAAGCCTTGCGCGCCAGCTTGGCGATTTCGCGTTCCAGGGTCCGCACGCCGGCTTCCCGCGTATAATAGCGGATCAGGTCGCGCAGGGCGTCCTCGCGCAACACGAACTCGCCCTTTTTCAGGCCATGCGCCTCGATCTGCTTTTCGATCAGATGGCGCTTGGCGATTTCGACCTTCTCGTCCTCGGTATAGCCCTCGAGCCGGATGATCTCCATCCGGTCGAGCAGGGGCTGCGGCAGGTTCAGCGAGTTGGCGGTGGTCACGAACATCACGTCCGACAGGTCGATGTCGATCTCGAGATAATGATCCTGGAACTTGTCATTCTGTTCCGGGTCGAGCACCTCGAGCAAGGCCGACGCCGGATCGCCACGGAAATCCTGGCCGAGCTTGTCGATTTCGTCGAGCAGGAACAGGGGATTGGAGGTACCCGCCTTCTTCAGGTTGGAGACAATCTTGCCGGGGAGCGATCCGATATAGGTCCGGCGATGGCCGCGGATTTCCGCTTCGTCGCGCACGCCGCCCAATGATTGACGAACAAATTCACGCCCGGTGGCACGGGCGATCGAGCGTCCAAGCGAGGTCTTGCCGACGCCGGGAGGGCCGACCAGGCACAGGATCGGGCCTTTCAGCTTGTTGGTACGGGTCTGCACCGCGAGATATTCGAGAATCCGCTCCTTGACCTTTTCCAGCGCGAAATGATCGTCGTCCAGCACCTTTTCGGCCTGCTTGAGATCCTTCTTGAGCCGTGACTTCTTGCCCCACGGCAGTCCGAGCAGGACGTCGAGATAGTTGCGCGTCACGGTCGCTTCGGCCGACATCGGCTGCATGCCCTTGAGCTTCTTCAGCTCGGCGGTGGCCTTGGCCCTGGCTTCCTTGGAAAGCTTCAGCTCCTTGATCTTCTTGCCCAGCTCGGCAAGTTCGTCGCCCTCGCCGTCCTCGCCGTCGCCCAGTTCCTTCTGGATCGCCTTCATCTGTTCGTTGAGATAATATTCGCGCTGGGTCTTCTCCATCTGGCGCTTGACCCGCCCGCGGATTTTCTTCTCGACCTGCAAAACGCCAAGCTCGCCCTCCATGAAGGCAAAGACCATTTCCAGTCGCTTGGCAGGGTCGCTTTCCATCAGCAGGCTCTGCTTGTCGGAAACCTTCACATTGATATTGGCCGACACGGCATCGGCGAGACGCGAGGCATCGTCAATCTCGCCCAGTTGCACCACCGTTTCCGCCGGCATTTTCTTGTTGAGCTTCGAGTAATTTTCAAACTGTTCAATCACCGAGCGCATGAGGGCCGATGTTTCGGCACTCTCGGCCACCTGCTCTTCGATGACATCCACATTCGCCAGAACATAGCCTTCCGACTGCTCTTCCAGCGACTGATGCCGGGCGCGCTGCTTGCCTTCGACCAGCACGCGGACGGTGCCGTCGGGCAGTTTCAGCAATTGCAGGACAGTGGCGACCACCCCGAGATCATAGAGCTGATCGCGAGCGGGATCGTCTTCCGCTGGATCAAGCTGCGCAACGAGAAAGATTTCCTTGTCCGCTTCCATTGCCTTTTCGAGGGCAACCACGGATTTGTCGCGACCGACGAACAGCGGCACGATCATATTGGGAAACACCACGATGTCGCGCAGGGGCAACAACGGCAACGCCTTGGATTCAGGGGCGGGATTGGCTTCGAACTCGGACATTTTTACTCCAACATGTTGCGCTGCAACAGCGCTTCTAACTATTATATGGTGCCTGTTGGAGACACTTCAAGCGATATGCGACCGACCAGCAATATGGGTCAAAAGGGCAGTTTAAAACCTGGGGGCAACTGCATGCCGCTGGTCATCTTGCCCATTTCTTCGCTGCTCACCGCATCGGCGCGGTTGCGGGCGTCATTGAACGCCGCCGCGACCAGATCTTCCAGCATCTGCTTTTCGTCTGGCTTCATCAGGCTCTCGTCGATCGTCACTGCCAGCACCCGGCCTTTTGCGGTTGCCTTGACCTTGACCAGCCCGCCGCCGGCATGGCCTTCCACTTCGAGGCTATCCAGCTTTTTCTGGGCTTCCTCCATCTGGGTCTGGACCTGTTGCGCGGCTTCCTGTGCCGCTTTCATCATTTCTTCCATCGATTTCATAGCTATGCGCTCCTTGATTCTACGGGGCGAGGATCTTCATCCTCGAGCAATACGGCGTCGGGAAAGGCTTCAAAGGCCGCCTTCACCATCGGGGCGTCCAATATGGCCTGGCGCTCGGCATCCCGAGCCTGCTGTTCCTGCTCGACCAGACTCGGCCTGGCCTCCCCCTGCCCTTCGCTGATCGTCCATTCCCGGGCGGTTTCCTGCTTCAGCGCATCGGCGATTTTCCGGATGTCGGTCGCAGCAATCGGACGTACCGGCTGATAGGTGATATGCGGCGGATCAAAGCTGACCAGGCGCATGTCGGCAATCATGATGCTCTCCAGCACGGCGGAAACCCGGCCGACCGCTTTCACGGCATCGGCGAACTGGACCGGCAGCGGGTTCGATTGCGGAGATTCTGCTGCAACAGGGGCGGGCGGGGCTTGGGCAACCGGCTCTGCGACAGGGGCGGCGGCGCTTTCCCGTTCGTTTCTCGGCGGGGCGGTCGAACTCCGCTCTTCCAGCATTTTCGCAAGCTGTCCGGGATCGGGCATATCGGCGGCACAGAGTATTCGCAGCAATGCCATTTCGCAGGCCTCGCGCGGCAGATGGGCCTGCTGGACTTCCTGGTAGCCCTTGAGCAGCAACTGCCACAGCCGGTGGAGCACCGGATAGGAAAGCTGCTCGGCCCACGCGGAAAATTGCTGCTTGGCCTCATCCGACAAGGTCGGGTCGCTGGCCTTGCCGACCTTGTACAGGGTCACCTGATGCGAAAGCGACAGCAGCCCGTTCATCAGCGACAGGGGTTCGACGCCGATCTTATATTGTTCGCCAATGGCATCGAGCAGCGCTGCAGAATCGCCTTCAAGCAATCTCGCGAAAAGCCGCCGGACGGCTCCGCGATCCGAAAGGCCGAGCATGTCCCGGATCTGGGCGGCCTTGACCTTGCCATCGCCATCCATGTCGGCATGGGCGATCGCCTGATCGAGGATCGACAGGCCGTCGCGCACCGATCCTTCCGCTGCCTGGGCGATCAGATCGAGCGCTTCCTGCTCCGCCGAGACGCCTTCCTTGCCGACAATCATGCCGAAATGCTCAGCCAATTGTTGGGCGCTGATCCGCTTCAGATCGAAACGCTGGCAACGTGACAGGACCGTGATCGGAACCTTGTGCACTTCCGTGGTCGCGAAAATGAACTTCACATGGGGCGGCGGTTCCTCGAGCGTCTTCAACAGCGCGTTGAAGGCGTTTTTCGAAAGCATGTGGACTTCGTCGATGATATAGATCTTGTAGCGGGCCGAGACCGACGAATAGCGCACTGCCTCGATAATCTCGCGGACATCGTCGACGCCGGTGTGGCTCGCGGCATCCATCTCGATGACATCGATAAAACTGCCGACGGCGATGCTCCGGCATGGTTCGCACTGGCCGCAGGGATCGATGGTCGGGCCGCCCTGCCCGTCTTCGCCGATGCAGTTCAGCGCCTTGGCAATCAGCCTTGCGGTCGATGTCTTGCCGACCCCGCGCACCCCGGTCATCAGGAAGGCATGGGCGAGCCGGTCGCGCTTGATGGCGTTGCCCAGCGTCTGGACCATCGCATCCTGCCCGATCAGCTCGGAAAATTTCGAGGGCCGGTATTTGCGCGCCAGCACGCGGTAGGGTTGCGCCGCGCCGGGGGCCGGCTGCTCGGGCGCGTCCACACCGCCGGCCGCAAATATATCTTGTGAATCGGACATGAAATCTCAGTTTAGGCCAGAGGCAGCAGCTTGTCGAAGGCTATTCGCCATCATGTCCGTGTCTAACCAAAAATAAAGATATCTTTGGCAAACTGCAGGTTAACCGAAACGGAGAAATCGTGACAAGAAGCCTTATCTGTACGGCGGCCGGATTCATTCTCTTCTGTGCCGGATATCTGCTGATCAACGAGCAGATCCTCGTGCAGTCGATCCTCTATCGCGCAGCAGCGGGCGACAATCACTCGGCCCTGGTTGCGCTTCTCGCAATGGCGGCCCAGGCTGTTGCCTTGTTGACCGGCCTCATCCTCCTGTCCAACCGTCTGTTCTGGCTGCTTCTGATCTTGGTCGGAATATCCGCGGCCGCCAACCTGATCTTCAGCCAGATCCTCGATGATATCATCGACTTGGCGAAATTCGACTGGCTGCTGGCCGAGGCCGGACAGGCGCAAAATGCCGCCGCGGAATTCGCGATGCCGGCAGTGATTGGCCTAGCGAAGCTATTATTGGCGCTCGGTCTGTTTGCGGCAAGCCGCAGGCTGTTCCGGATTTTCTTGCCACGGACCGCTGACCTGCTCAGCGCCCACCGTTCCAGCATCATGGCGATGCTGGCGCTCATCCTGCCGTCAATCCTGTTTGATATGGGCGCACCGGGACCGATCGCTGCCGAGAGAAATATCTATAATTTCGCGTTCGAGAAACTCACGCTTCCTCCGCCGCCCCCGCGTCGCGCGGTAAATATGGCCGCCCCCAATATCGACCGATCGATCGACAAAATTCTCTGGGTCGTGGACGAAAGCGTCAGCTATGACGCCTTTGCGAAACTGCTTGCAGCCGAGCTGCTGCCGCTCGGGCCGACAGATTTCGGCAAGGCGGCGGCGATGGCGAATTGCAGCGCTCCTGCCCATGTCGCACTCCGCTCGGGCGTGGATGTCTTGAACGTCAATGCCCACACCGATCTCCGCACAACGCCGTCCATCTGGGGATATGCCAGGAAGGCAGGCTACAAGACGATCTTGATCGACGGACAGGTTTCCGGTCCGCCGCAGAATTTGCTCCTGCCTCCGGAAGCTGCCAGAATTGACGAAATTCACCCGGCCGCCTCCGGGATGCAGACCGATCTGCAGCTTGCGAAAGAGCTGAATAGCCGCCTGAAAGCAGGCGGGAGAAAATTCATCTATGCCGTACTGCGCGGTGTCCATTTTCAATATTCAGATCACTATCCTGCCGATTTCTTGCCCGCGGATGCTCTGCTTTCGCAGCGATATGAAGCCGCCATAGCCTATTCCAAGAAAGATTTTTTCAACACGCTGCTGGCTGGCCTGGATCGAGAGAAAGTCGCGATCATCTATACTTCCGACCATGGCCAGAACGTGAAAAAGGACGTACTTCCCCACTGTTCTCCGGTTCCCGAGAAATCGGAGTTCGCCGTTCCGCTGCTCGCCTTTCTGCCCCGAGCCTATGCCGATCGTTATCCGGAGACGGGCAGCTCTGACACCAGCGCCAGCCAGATATTCCCGTCGACACTCGAGTGGATGGGCTACGACCGCGACACCGTGACCGGGAAATATGACAATACGCTGGACCAGTCGACCAAGAAATTTGTCTGGTTCGGGCGTTCGGTGATCCCGCTCAGGGCAGGCGATCAGATCAAGGTCAGAACGTCAAACATATCGCCGGCAGGGTGAGTCCGAAGGAGGACCGCGGAACCCTGCTTTCAAGGCACTCACTTTCAAAGTAGGAGCCGGGCGACCCGCAGAAAAATCGTTGCGGCTGCTTCCTTCCGGACCTGACCGGGTTGGCGATGACTACGTCCACCCGACTCCCGCTGCGCATATGGTGTCAGTCTGGCAAAAATGCAAGCCGTTAGATGGGATGTTCGGTGCCGCTAAAGATTCTGCATATTGTGGCTTTCGATCGGCATATGCACCGTCAGGCCGTCCAGCTCGGCGGTCAGCTCGATCTGGCACGCCAGTCGGCTTGTCTTGCGCGCGCCAGCCGCCAGATCCAGCATATCCTCTTCCGTTTCGGTCGCCTCCGGCAGTTTCTCGAAATCTGCTGCGTCGACAATCACATGGCAGGTCGAACAGGCCATCTGCCCCTCGCACGTTCCCTCGAGCGGCTGGTCATGCAGCTGCGCAACGGTCAGCAGGTTGTCGCCTTCGGATGCCTCTACCGACACGGTTTTTTCGCCGTCGGAGCTGACAAAATGGACCGTGATCTTGTTCATGATAGCTGTTTCCCCGCTGCTTGATTGATCAGGTAAGCGGCCTGCTCCACCTCGTCGACACTGTTTTGGCGTCCGAACCCGAGACGGATGGAGGATTTGATCTGTGCCGGCTCGAGTCCCAGCGCCGCCAGCACATGGCTTGGTCGTCCCGAACCGCTGGCGCAGGCCGAGCCGGCGGAAAAAGCCACGCCGCGGACATCGGACATCAGCCGGCCGACATCCAGCCCCTCTCGGCGGATGTTGAGATTGCCTGCGTAGCGCTGCACCAGCGATCCGTTCACCGTCCAGTCGCTGAACAGGCTGCGCGCCCTGTCGGCCAGATCCGAAATATGCACCATGTCCGTCTGCCGCCGCTCGGCGCAAATTTTGGCTGCAGCACCCAGCCCGACGCAGAGCGCCGGCGACAGCGTGCCCGACCTTATCCCCTGCTCCTGACCGCCACCATGGATCAGCGGCGGCAGCTCGACCCCATCCCGCACCCATAATGCGCCGATGCCCTTGGGGCCGTAGATCTTGTGCCCGGACAGCGCGATCAGGTCCGCTTCGATCGGCAAATCCATCCGGCCAAAACCCTGCACCGCGTCGCAGAGCAGCAGCGCGCCCGCCCGATGCGCCATTTCCGTGATCTGTGTGACCGGCTGGATGACACCAATCTCGTTATTGACCAGCATCGCCCCAACCAGCGCGGTCTTCTGACCCAAACATGCTTCCAGTTCTTCCAGATTGACCAGCCCCTGGCGATCGACCGGAAGCAAAGTCGTTTCGAATCCCTGCGTTTGATACCAGAGCGCCGTGTCACGCACGGCAGCATGTTCTGTGTCGATAACGGCGATCTGATCGCGCCCTTGCCGGGTTCGGGCCGCCCCCATCGCCAGATTGATCGCTTCGGTTGCGCTGCCCGTAAAGATCACCCGCCCGTTGTCCGGCAGTAAGGCGGCAACCTGTTCGCGCGCAACTTCGACCGCAGCGGCAGCCCGGCGGCCCAGGACATGGGGACTGTGCGGATTGCCGAAATTGTCCCTCAGCCAGGGCAGCATCGCATCGAACACCTCCGGTGCCAGCGGCGTGGTCGCCTGATTGTCGAGATAGATCGGGTTCATCACCGGTCAGGCGCGCCTGGATTCTGCGAAAATCGACTTCCACTTGTCGAGAAAGGCATAGATATGAGCCCGGCTGGTGTCGCGCCCGATACTGACCCTGATCACTTCGCGCGCGACCTGCGGGTCAGTCCCCATCGCCTCCAGCACATGACTGGTTTTCAGCGTACCCGAGGAACAGGCGCTACCGGCGGATACCGAAAAACCGGCCATGTCGAACTTGATCAGCTGCGTATTCGCCGCGACACCGGGCATATGGTAGCTGGCGATCGTGGCAATGCGGGGTGCCTTGTCCGCGATCACGGTGCCGCCTTCCTTGCGGATCGCATCATCTAGATGCTGGCGCAGTTCCGCGGCGCGTCCGGCCCAGTTGGCCGGTGCTTCAAGCGCTGCGGTCATGCCCAGAATATAGGGCAGGTTCTGGGTACCGGATCGATAGCCCTGTTCCTGGCCGCCATCGGCCTGCAGCAGCCGGAGGTCCCTGACCAGCAGGGCGCCGATACCCGGCGGTCCGCCAAATTTATGCCCCGCGACGATGACCAGGTCGGCAGGTGGCAACGGCAGCTTCCCCACCGATTGCGAACAATCGGCCAGCAGATAGCCGCCCCGGTCGTGGACCACCTTTGCCAGCGCTTCCATATCCTGCATCACCCCGGTTTCATTGTTGACCGACTGGATCGCCACCAGCGCCGGTCCCTCTACTCCCTTGAGCAGATGATTGAGAGTCGTCGGAACAACCATCCCGTTTCCGTCGACCGGGATCAATCGGGCGTGCTGCGCGAATCTCAGAACCACATCATGCTCAACCGGCGAAACCAATTGCGTTGCGGGTTTCGACTTGGTCAGCGCGATCTGGATCGCTTCGCTCGCCCCGCCGGTAAAAATCACGTCGCCATCCCAGTGCAGCGCCTCCCGGAAACGCCGGCGCGCATTTTCCAGCATCGCCTGCGCAGCCCGACCGTCGCCATGGGGAGAAGACGGATTGGCCCACTGCTCGAAGCCCTCCGCACATGCCTTTTTGGCAGCATCAAGCATCGGCGCTGTAGCAGCATAGTCAAGATAGATGCGGTTGGGGTCGGTCACGATAGGGGCAAAAACTCTCTGGCTTGCGGGATTGAGTTGCGGATTTGTTGACTCTCCCTATATAGGCGCTGCATCCAGCGCAAAAGCTATTCTATATTCTCGTGCGCTGGAAAAAATCATATTGATCGAAGAATTGAAAATCCATGCCAGATGTAATTTTTACCGGACCCGAAGGCCGCCTCGAAGGTCGTTTCAGCCCAGGACCGCGTGACCGCGCACCCGTCGCCATGGTCCTGCATCCCCATCCGCAAGCTGGTGGCACGATGAATGACCGGATCACGCAGGCAATTTACAAGACCTTCGTCAAGCGCGGCTTCGCGACTTTGCGATTCAATTTCCGCGGTGTCGGTCGTTCCCAGGGTGTGTTCGACAATGGCATCGGCGAATTGTCCGACGCGGCCGCAGCGCTCGACTGGGTCCAGAGCTTCCATCCCGAGGCGCAGACCACATGGATTGCGGGTTACAGCTTCGGCGCCTGGATCGGGATGCAGCTGCTGATGCGCCGCCCGGAGATCCGCGGATTCATCTCGGTGTCACCGCCGGCCAATATGTATGATTTCAACTTTCTGGCGCCCTGTCCGTCATCGGGCATCATCGTCCAGGGCGTCAATGACGAGGTCGTGACCCCCAGCGCGGTACAGAAGCTGGTCGACAAGTTGCGCACGCAGAAGCACATCACCATCCACCATGACGAGATTCCCCGCGCCAATCATTTCTACGAAAACGAGATGGATTTGCTGATGGGATCGATCGACAATTATCTCGACATGCGGCTGGCGCCGGATTCGCCGATCAAATAGCCTCAGTCGCCCGACCGGGGCGAAACCGGCTGATTGCTCTGCGGCACGGGGATCGACCAGATTGCGACATTGGCGAACATGACCGCCGCAGCAAGGATCATCAGCCAGCCCTGCCTTCTGTTGATACCCTTGCGCAGCATATAGATACCGCCGGCCAGTAGCGCGGCTCCGGCCAGCATCAGCACCGATAGGATCAGGTTCGTCATAGCGCGACCGTTATCGACGCAGCGGTCGGGTGACAATCAAATGTTTCGCTAATTATCCCGACTGCGTTGAAAAAGCACGATTGCCAATCCTGCGTCCTTTTGATAGAACATACAAAGAACATAGGGACAGGACCAAGCAGAAACGGAAACAGCTTCGTGTATTGCCAACCTCCTCTGCTGATCATCGCGCCGCTGGCGGACGATTTTGACCTGACGCGATTGCCCTGGCGTGGCGCGGCCAGAGAGAAAGTCTCGGTCAACCACGCCAAATTCCCGAATCTGGAAATGGCGGAGGTCATTGTCGACGCGATGCCCTTCCTGCTCACTCGCCTGACGGCCGAGGAAAGCAGAGAGAAACTGGCCTCTGCAACAGCCGGTCTGCCGGTCCGTTCCATTCCCTCGTCAGGCGAGTCTGCCATTGGCGTTGCGCCCGGTGCCAATCTGGCCTGTGCCCGTCACCTGGGCGAGATCCACCGCCGGCTGCTGTTGCTGGGCAAATGGATCGGTGAAAGTCTGGACGCGACCGCGGCGGCATGGATGCCGGCTGAAAAACTGTGCCGCTTTGCCGAGTTTGACGATATGGTCGACCAATATCTGGCTGAAGGCCGGTTTCCTTGCCCGTTCCACATCTCTTTTTCCCAAGCCGGCAACGACAGCTTCCTCACCAGGGGGCTACGCTATTTCACCGGCCAGGAAATCCGGCTGACCTTCCCATCTGAATATGCACGGGCCGAAATCAGCGAACGCAGGGAACAGATCATTGCCGAGATAGCCGCCCACGGCAGGGTAGGTGCGCCCTCCCGGTCCCGGTGTCCGGCTCGGGGAGAGACGCTGATCTATACACCCGGTGACAATCCCGAACAGGTCGACATTCTCATCCGCCGCGATGCACGGGATGTCATCGCGGCAGGGAGACAAGGCTGCTAGGCTGCGGTCGGTGCCGCTTCCCGGACATTCTGGTCGACATGATCGGCAAATTGCTCGAAATTGTTGATGAACAATTTGACCAGCTTTTGCGCGGTTTCGTCATAGGCGGCCGGGTCGGACCAGGTCGAACGGGGATTCAGGATCGCGCTGTCGACGCCCGGCACCGATACCGGCACCTCAAAACCGAAATTGTCATCGGTCCGGAATTCGCCATCATTCAGGCTGCCGTCCAGGGCTGCATTGAGCAGGGCCCGGGTCGCCTTGATCGGCATCCGGTTGCCTTCGCCATATTTTCCGCCGGTCCAGCCGGTGTTGACCAGCCAGCAGCGCACGCCGCCCTTGGCAATCCGCTCCTTCAGCAGATTGCCGTAAACCGACGGGTGGCGCGGCATGAACGGCGCACCGAAGCAGGTCGAGAATGTGGCTTCCGGTTCGGTCACGCCGATTTCGGTGCCGGCGACCTTGGCGGTATAGCCGGACAGGAAATGATACATGGCCTGCTCGGGCGTCAGGCGCGAGATCGGAGGCAATACGCCGAACGCATCGGCGGTCAGCATGATGATATTCTTGGGTACCGGACCCATATTGTCTTCCGACGCATTGGGAATGAATTCGATCGGATAGGCACCGCGGGTATTTTCCGCCTTGCTGTTGTCATCCAGGTCCAGCTCCCGGGTTTCCGGGTCCATCACCACATTTTCCAGCACGGTTCCGAACCGCCGCGTGGTCGCGTAAATTTCCGGTTCCGCTTCTTCGGAAAGCCGGATCATCTTGGCGTAGCAACCGCCTTCGAAATTGAACACCGCAGTGTCCGACCAGCCATGCTCGTCGTCACCGATCAGCACCCGGCTGGCATCGGCCGACAGCGTGGTCTTGCCCGTTCCCGACAGGCCGAAGAAGATCGCGGTATCGCCTTCCGGACCGATATTGGCCGAGCAATGCATCGGCATCACCGAATCGAGCGGCAGCAGATAGTTGAGCAGGCCGAAGACGGATTTCTTCATTTCCCCGGCATAAGCGGTGCCGCCGATCAGGATCAGTTTCTCGGTCAGGTTGACCGCAATCACGGTTTCGCTGCGCGTGCCGTGACGCGCGGGATCGGCCTTGAAGCTGGGCAGGTCGATAATCGTATATTCCGGAATGAATGCCGCAAGTTCATCGGCATTTGGCCGCACCAGCATCGTGCGGATGAAAAGATTGTGCCACGCCAGTTCATTGATGATCCGGACATTGACGCGATGTTCCGGCTGCGAGCCGCCGAACAGATCCTGGACGAACAGGGTTTCCTTCTCGGCCAGGGCCGCAAGAAAGTCGGTCTTCAGCGCTGCAAAATGATCCGGCGTCATCGCGACATTGGTTTTGCCCCACCACACGCTGTCTTCGGTTTCGCCATCCCGCACGATGAACTTGTCATTGGCGGAGCGCCCGGTGTGCTTGCCCGTTTCCACGACCAGGGGACCGTCCTTCGCCAGATGGCCTTCGCCTCTGGAAACGGCCGCTTCAACCAGCGCGGGCGTACCGAGATTCCAGTGTTGCTCGGCCGAATTGGTAAAACCTTGATCATTTAACGACACAGACGAAACTTTTGACACTGATAATCCCCTAAAGCTTGAAACAGGTTGAGATAGCGCCGATCCGGCGAATTTGACAAGGCGCTTACTGGACCGTGCCGAGTCGGTCAAATTTCTTCCCCATGAGCAGATAAAATATATGGCCCGACGCGCTATGCGTTCCCAGGCGACGATCAATACCGACAAGCTCCCTTGTAACCTATTATCCAATAAACTAGGTCACAGCGGGCATGGGCGGCAAAGGAAATCTGAAAATGGCAGCCAATATTGCTCTTGTCGACGATGATCGCAACATATTGACCTCGGTGTCTATCGCCTTGCAGGCCGAAGGTTTTGTCACCCGGGTCTATTCCGACAGCGAGGCGGCGCTTCATGCCATTCTCGAGAATCCGCCGGACCTGGCGGTGTTCGACATTAAAATGCCCAAGATGGACGGCCTCGAACTGCTCAGAAGAGTGCGCGAAAAATCGAATGTGCCGGTGATCTTCCTGACCTCCAAGGACGAAGAACTGGACGAGGCCCTGGGTCTTGCAATGGGCGCGGATGACTATATCAAAAAGCCCTTCTCACAGCGCCTGCTGATCGCGCGTGTCCGCTCGATATTGCGGCGCACGGAATTCATAAAATCGATCGATGAGGGCCAGGACGAAGACTCCGTCGAGCCGCTGGTACGCGGCAATCTGGAAATGGATCCTGCGCGCCACCTGGTCCGCTGGAAGGATGAAAATGTGACCCTGACGGTCACCGAGTTCATGATTCTGGAGACACTGGCGCACCGACCCGGAGTGGTCAAGAGCCGCAACCAGCTGATGGACGCCGCCTATCAGGACGATGTCTATGTCGATGATCGCACGATCGACAGCCATATCAAGCGGTTGCGGCGTAAATTTCGCGAAGTCGATCCTGAATTTGACGCAATAGATACATTATATGGAGCGGGCTATCGCTACACCGAATAACGACGGACAGGAGGGAGAAAAAGGACTGTCGCTCGGCTGGTCCGCGCGACTTTCCCTCACCACCCGCATATTGGTCGTCAATGTTCTGGCGATTGCCTTGCTGGCCGGTGGTCTGTTCTATCTCAACAATTATCGTGACCGGCTGACCGAAGAACGGCTAGCGCAGGCCAGGGTACAGCTGACCATAATGGCGGACGCCCTGTCTGCGGGGGACATGCAGTATAAGAAATCCCTGATTCGCCGGTTTTCCGATCATCTCGGGGCGCGGTTGCGGCTTTACGGCCCCGGGGGCGCGAAAATCATCGACAGTTTCTCGCTGGCACCACCCACCTATGAATTTATCGACCCGGAAACCGAACCGTTGCGCAAGGATGCCGCCCGGCTGCTGGACCGGACCATCGAGAGCATCGTGTTCAGCAAGTCTATCCCCGAATTTGCTGAGCCCTCGGTGGATGTGGCAGCACAATGGCCGGAACTCCGACCGGGCGGCTCCGGATCGCGCGCGGTCAGTTCGGTCAGCTTTGCTCCCGACCGCACACCGGTCATAGTGGCGGGCAAAGCGCTGCCGGACGGCACCGGCTCCCTCCTTCTGACCGCAAATGCGCGGGATATCACACGGATCGTCAGGGCGGAGCGGTCCAGCGTGCTGCTTGTGATAATGGTTGCCGCCGCAGTTTCAATTTTGCTGTCGCTTTTTCTGGCCCGCACGATTGTCCGGCCGATCCGAAAGCTGGCGCGCGCCGCCCTGCGCGTGCGAATGGGACGATCAGACGAAATCGCCATTCCCCGAATGCCGGACCGGCGCGATGAAATCGGCCAGTTGAGTCGCGCCCTTTCCGATATGAGCGCGGCCTTGCGCGATCGAATCAATGCCACGGAAGCGTTCGCTGCCGATGTCAGCCATGAAATCAAGAACCCCCTCGCCTCGCTTCGCTCTGCGCTGGAGGGACTGGAACGGGTCGAGGAACCGGCATTGCAAAAACAGCTGCTGGATATCGCCAATGACGATGTTCGCCGTATTGACCGGCTGATCAACGACATTTCCGATGCCTCCCGCGTCGATGCCGAACTGGCGCGGGCAAAGTTTGAACCTATTGATATCGGCAAGATGCTGGAGCAGCTGCTCGCCGCGCGCGAGCAAAGGGCGTCCAATCTCGGTGTCCATATCGCCTTCGCGAGACCGGCAAAAGATGTCGCCCGGGTGATGGGGGACGGAGGACGTCTGGAGCGGGTGTTCAGCAATCTGCTCGACAATGCTGTCTCTTTTTCCCCCGAAGGCGGTCTTGTCGAGATATCGGCAACCCCGGATGGGGATGAGATCGCCATCCATGTCGCCGACCAGGGACCCGGGGTCGGCCCGGAGCAGCGAGAGCAGGTTTTCCAGCGCTTTCATTCTGCCCGGCCCGATGCGGAGGCCTTCGGAAAGCATAGCGGTCTCGGGCTGGCGATCGCCAAGACCATCGTCGAGGGCCATCAGGGCACGATCCGCATTTCGGATCGTCCGGGCGGACAACCCGGAGCCTGTTTTGAAATTCGCCTGCCAAAGGCACCCGAATGATCGGAAAGGCCGAAGGGAGCGACCGGGAAACGGTCCATGCGACAGCCGTTGCCATCGCCGGTGCGGGCGTCCTGATCCGTGGACCGTCCGGCCAGGGCAAGTCCGATCTGGCATTGCGGCTGATCGATCGGGGCGCAATGTTGATCAGCGACGACCAGGTCGATATCCTTTGCAGGGGCAATGAATTGTTGCTCAGCCCGCCGCCCCCTCTCGCCGGCAAGCTCGAGATTCGCTCGCTGGGCATATGGGAGCGAGAATATCTGTCCGGAGTGGCCCTGAAATTGATCGTGGATCTGAAACAGCAGACCGACCGGCTGCCGCTGGACCGGCAAGTCATGATTTTGCTGGGAATAAGGGTGCCATCCTGTACATTGAACGCTATGGAATCGAGCGCAGCCATCAAGGCCGAATGGGCTTTGCAACGCATCATGCAGGGCGCCAGAGAATCATGAACAAAAAGCTTGCCAAACCTGTCCTGCTGGTCACCGGCCTGTCCGGAGCGGGCAAAACCACGGCCTTGAAAACGCTGGAAGATATCGGCTGGGAAACGGTCGACAATTTTCCCTTCCGATTGATCGAGCGGCTGCTCGACACACCGCCTTCCATGTCCCGCGGAGACAGCGACCCGCCCCTGGCACTGGGATTTGACAGCCGGACCCGGGGCTTCGAACCCGACAAGCTGATCAAGCGCATCAAGCGCTTGCAGAAAAAGCAGGATTATCTGATATCCACCCTATATCTGGATTGCTCCGGAGTCGAACTGGAACGGCGCTATGGCGAGACCCGTCGGCGCCACCCGCTTGCTCTCGATCGACCGGCAAAACAGGGAATAGCCCTGGAGCGCACGTTGCTCGCTCCCTTCCGTCGCTGGGCCGATCACGTCATCGACACCACCGACCTGACCGCGAACGACCTGCAGCGTGAAATCCGCGAACAGTTCATGCTGGACAGGGACGCGGTCACCACCGTCACCATCACCAGCTTCGGCTTTTCCCGGGGCCTCCCCAATAATATAGATCTGTTGTTCGATGTCCGTTTTCTCGCCAACCCGTTCTGGGAACCGGAACTCAAGCTGATGACCGGCCTCGATCCGCAGGTCGCGGACTATATCGGAAAGGATCCTGCCTATGCCGAGACTATTGAAAAGATTCTCGACATGCTCAAATTCCTGCTTCCCCGCTATCAGGACGCAGGCAAGGCATATGTGAACATCGGGATTGGCTGCACCGGCGGGCGTCACAGATCGGTGCATGTTGCCGAGCGTCTGAGCAAAGACTTGCGTGCCGCCGGTTTTTCCCCCAGTGTCCTGCATCGCAACTTGGCGTCTAGGCCAATGGAAGCGCTGGAATCTATGCAAAAAATAAACGGGGACAGGGGAATTTAATCGGCATGATTGGATTGGTTCTCGTGACACACGGGCATCTGGCAACCGAGTTTGTCATTGCCATGGAGCATGTGGTCGGCCCGCAAAAGGCGATCGCCGCCATCGGGATCGGTGCGCGTGACGATATGGAAGAACGCCGCCAGGAAATTGCCGATTGCGTCGCGAAGGTGGATTCCGGAGAGGGCGTCATCATTCTGACCGACCTGTTTGGCGGCACCCCGTCCAATCTCGCCATTTCGCTGATGGAAAGAGGCAAGGTCGAAGTGATTGCCGGAGTCAATCTGCCGATGCTTATCCGTCTCGACGGTGCCCGCAAATCGATGGATATCGTTTCGGCCATCACTGCGGCAAAGGAAGCCGGGCAGAAATATATCAGCGTCGCCTCGGAGATATTGGGAAGCGACGCGTGAGCGAATTTCGAAAGATCGTGGAAATCACAAACAGCCGAGGCCTGCACGCCAGAGCCAGCGCGAAATTTGTTACCTATGTCAGCAAGTTGCCCGACGGTGTCGAGGTCCGGGTGGCGAAGGACGGCACCGAGGTCACGGGAACATCGATCATGGGCCTGATGATGCTGGGAGCCGCCAAGGGCGACAGTATCGAGATCATCGTTTCCGGCAATAATGCCGAGAGCGCACTCGACAAGATGGCGGGACTGGTCTTTGACGGATTCGGCGAAGACTGAACCGATGCGCCACCAGATCAGCGGCTTTTCCAATCCGACGATAAAGCGGCTGAGAAGCCTGCGCGAGAAAAAACATCGCAAGCGCGAGGGGCTGTTTCTCGCCGAAGGACTACGGATTCTGGCCGAGGCGCTCGACAGCGGCAGAACGCCCCGAATATTGGTGGTTGTGGAGGGTACGGAACTGCATCCGCTGGCCCGTAAGATCGAGGCCGCGACGGTCGCAGCCGGTGGCGACGTCATCGAAACCAGTGAAGCGATCATCGCCAAGCTTTCCGGCAAATCAAACCCGCAGTCGATCATCGGCATCTACCCCGATCATCCGGTGCCCCTGGATCAACTGGATCGATCCGGCTCCAGCATCTGGCTGGTGGCACAGGCGCTGCGCGACCCCGGCAATCTCGGCACGATATTGCGCACGGGCGACGCGGTGGGTGCCGGTGGCCTGATCCTGATCGACGATTGTGTCGATCCCTTCTCGGTCGAGGCGGTTCGCGCCAGCATGGGCGCGATCTTCACCCAGACGATCAGCCAGGCACGCTGGCCGGACTTTCTCTCCTGGCTGCGCAGCGGTCCGGGCGAGCTGGTCGGTACCAGTCTCAATACCGACAAGGACTATCAGTCGGTCCGCTACAAGCCGCCGACCTTCCTGCTGATCGGCAACGAAGCGCAAGGATTGCCGGAGGAATATGAGGCCGCCTGCGACATGCTGGTCAAAATGCCGATGATGGGCAAGGCCGACAGCCTCAACGCCGCCGTGGCGGCCTCGGTCATGGCCTATGAAGTGCTGAACCAGAGCCGAACGAGATAATTTGGAATATCTGTCCTGTTTATGGTAGCTTGCGAGCGGACGGGGGAGATCATGAAAAAGCAAGATTATTGTCATCGCCTGCCAACGGGAGGTTCGCGGGTCTCCGTGATCACCCAAAGCTGGAGGGGCGGGGCGTAAAGAAAGCAATCTTCTTGTCATCGCTAGCCATAGCGGCCCTGTCGGGGTTCTATAGCCGCTCAAAGTTGGAGCAATAGCGCATGAAGAGTGCAATATTATTGTCATCGCCAGCCACATCGACGTCCACGGGCCTCTGTGACCGTCTGAAACTGGAGGGATAGCGCATGAAGAAAGCAATCTTGTTGTCATCACTTGCCGTACTGGCCGTGACGGGCTGTGGCGAACCGGCGGCAGAGCCGGTGGTCGAGGAAAAACTGGGTGATTATCAGGCCGTCGGCACCGAGCCGGGCTGGACCGTCGAAATCGCGGGCGAAAAAATCGCCTTCTCGGCGCAGGAGGGCAATGACTTCACGCTGGGCGTCCAACGGATGAAGAAAACCGACAGCGGCTGGGAGATCAAGGGCTTTTCGGACGTCCATAACATCAATGTTTATGTTACCAGCGACAAACAGTGCAGCGACGGCATGAGCGATCGCACCTATGCCGATACGGTCAAGGTGGAAGCAAGCGGGGTCGGCACATTGAACGGTTGCGGTGGGGCCATTACCGAAGGCGCGGACGGTCCTCCCTAGGGTCTATTCCGCCGCCTCGTCGCTGATCCGCCGATCATCCTTGATCAGCTTCTCGCTCACCGCGTCACTGTAGCGCGGCAGCGCCTCGATTTCGGGCACGGGCTCCAGTTCCTTCTTGCCGGTCTCGATCTGCAATTCGGCGAACTTGCGGCCCGTGGCCATCACGTTGCGCTCGAAACTGCCGACGAACTTGTTGTAATTGCCTACCGCGCTGCCCAGCCCCGAGCCCATCCGCTTCAGATGCTCGCCGGCAACCGCCAGCCGGTCATACATTTCCTTGCCCAGCTGGCCGATCTGCTTGGCTTCCGCCGCCATCTTCTCCTGCCGCCAGACCCCGGCGACGGTCCGCGCGATCGCCACCAGGTTGGTCGGCGTGGCGAGCAGCACCTTCTTCTCGAACGCATGATCCCACAGCGTCGGCTCATGCTCCAGCGCAGCCGCCAGAAAATGCTCGCCGGGCACGAACATGATCACATAATCGGGCGCGTCCTCAAACTGGTCCCAATAGGCCTTTTTCGACAGCCCATCGATATGCGCCTTCATCGAATTGCAGTGGCGCGCCATGGCAAAGCTGCGCGCCGCCTCGTCCTCCGCCTCGAACGCGTCCTGATAGTCGTTGAGCGACACCTTGGCGTCGATCACCAGCTTGCGGCCGCCGGGCACATTGATCACCGCATCGGGCCGCAGCCGCCCGTCTTCGGTGTCGATGCTCTGCTCGGTGACAAAGTCCGTGTGTTCCGACAATCCGCAGCTTTCCAGCACGTTCTTAAGCTGCTGCTCGCCCCAGCGACCGCGCGATTTCGGCGCATTGCGCAAGGAGTTGACGAGCCGCGCGGCTTCCTGCTGCACCCTGTCCTGCCCCTGCCTTACCTGCTCGATGGTCGCGCTAATCCCGGCATAGGATTCCGTGCGTTCCTTCTCGATCTTGCTGATCGAGGCTTCGTAGGTCGCCAGTCGCTCGTGCACCGGCTGCAACAGCTTGGCGATCTTCTCGCCGCCCTTTTCATTGGCCTGGTCAAAGCGCTGGTCGGCCCGCTCGAGAAACTGCCGCTGCGCGGTCTCCAGCATCTTCGCGCCAATCTCGGAAAATTGCGCCGACAGCGCCTCTTTCGCCTCGAGCAATTGCTGCATCTGCTTCTCATGATTGCGCGCATCGGCCTGAAGCGCCGCCAGCTCGGTCCTCGCCGCATCGCGCTCGTCGCGGACACCGTCGAGGGTGATCCGCAGCGCATCCGTCGCCTGCGCGGCTTCCTTGGCCGATTGAACCGCATCCTTCGCGGGTTTGCCGCCGAGAAACCAGCCCAGCGCCAGCCCGCCCAGAAGAGCAAGGACAATTGCGATTATGGTGATGATCGGGTCCAATTTGGCTCTCTTTCTGACAGGAACGAAAAGAGAACCTAGAAGCGTTTTCGGGAATAGGCAATACTTGTCAATCCGGGAGTAACCATCCGGAGCGGTGCACTAGCGAATTGCCGTTCGTCCTGAGCCGGTCGCAGGACACTTCCCGCCGATAGTTTTGCTTCGACAAGCTCGGTGCGAACGGAATCGAATAGAGTGAAATCACCCAGCCCTAAGCCGCGATCCCGTGTTCCTTGCGCAATTTCGCCAGCTTCTTCAGCACCATCTGCCGCTTCAGCCGCGACAGATGGTCGATGAACAATATGCCCTCGAGATGGTCCATCTCGTGCTGCAGGCAGGTCGCCAGCAGGCCGTCGATCTGTTCTTCATATTGCTTGCCCTCGACATCCTGCCAGCGCGCGGTGATCGTCGCCGGTCGCTCGACCTCGGCATATTGATCGGGCACCGAGAGACAGCCTTCGCTGTAGATATTCAGATCGTCGGACGGATCGAGTATCTCGGGATTGATGAACACCCGCGGATCGTTGATCACTCCGTGATCATGGTCGCAATGTTCGCCATGCTCATGTTCGTGCGGCGCCGGTTCCTGCAGGTCGATCACCAGCACCCGTTTCGGCACGCCGACCTGGATCGCGGCCAGCCCGATGCCGGGCGCGTCATACATGGTGTCGAACATGTTCTCGACCAGCCTTTTGAGTTCGTCGTCAAAGGCCGTCACGGGTTCGGACACGGTTTTCAGGCGCGGATCAGGCACCTCGAGGATCGGTAATATAGCCATGACCTAAATTTAGGGATTCTGCCGGGATTCGTCAAGCTGCGACGCGTGGGGCCCCGGCAAGGGAAAAGGCGTGCGGTTCGACTTGAACCGCACGCCTTCCTGATAGTCCGCGTCTGAGGCTGGATCTAGAACCGGCCGCGCACCGTGATACCATAGGTTCTTGGCTCTGCCAGGAACGCCGAATAGGTCTGCTGCGATGCGACAAATGGCGTGTTGAACGCAACCTGCGAATAATCGACATTGAACAGATTCTGTGCCCAGCCTTCGATTGCCCACATGTCGTCCGGACCACGGACACCGATCCGTGCATTGACCAATGTGAACCCGTCCTGCTCCTTGCCATAAAGCAAATCCGAACCGGTGTTATAATCACTCGTTGTACGTGCGTTCACGTAGAACAGGCCGGTAAGGCCGGTGTTTCCGAGAGGCGGCGTGTAGGACAGAGAAGCCGTAGCGGTAATCTCGGGAGCGTTGGACAGGTTATCACCCGGCAACAGACGCAGGGCCGGATCCAGTGCGGCACCGCTATCCCGGCCAACCAGGTCATTCTCGTAGCTGGTATCGGTATAGGTCAGGCCCATGGAGACATTGACATCTCTGATGGGGTTGATCGACGCTTCCAGCTCGACGCCCTGCGCGACAACGCCATATTTGACATTGTCCGCAGCACAATTGCCCGTAGCAGCACTCGCATCTCGATCCGTATCACCCAGTTCATCGCTACAACCATTGATATTCTGGACCAGGAACACCGAACCGTTGAATGTGTTGAGCTGGAAGTTGTAGAACTGCTGACGGAACGCCGCGACGCTCAGGGAAAATTCCCGGCTGGAATATTTTGCGCCGATTTCGAACGCATCCACCGTCTCCTGGTCGAACTGGAGATTGGCGGTATCGCCGGTCAGTGCCGGATTGCCCAGCGTGTTGCTGGTCAATGCCGAACGGTCGAGGTTGAAACCGCCAGCCTTGTAGCCGCGCGAATAGCTGCCATAGAGCATCAGATCGTCCGATGGCTTGTAGGACAGGATCGCGGTGCCGGTGAATTCATTCTCGCTCCGGCTGTCGCTCAGGGTCACACCATCCAGTTCGGCGGTCGAATTGCCCTGACAGGCCAGTCCGATCAGACCGCCTGCCAGTCCGGCAAGTGGTCCGCCAAGCAACGGCGTGAACAGCGCACGCTGTATGGGACACATGGTATTGTCGTTGGAAAAGGCAGCATTGAAATCCTTGGTTTCATTCGTGTACCGCAGGCCCACGGTGAGATCGAGCTTGTCGGTCACGTGGAAAATATTATGCGTGAAGAAAGCAAAATTCTCGCTTTTCTGATTATAGACGTCAAGTACCGTTCCGCGGTCGTTGATCGTCGCCAGATTGTCCAGGCCAGCAAAAATCAGCGGTGTCGCCGGACCAAATGCGCCCGCTCCGCCATTGGCGGCCTGCAACGCGGCCCTGCCGCCAGCGCTCAGGCAGCCTGTGCTGGTCGGTGAGGCAAGCGCCGGGTTGACGGCATTGACGATCCGGCAGGGCGCGAAGGCGCCATATTGCGAACCGAAGCGCAAGTTGTCCCGCGTCTCGAGCTTCTCGTTGGCATAGAAACCGCCGATCAGCCAGTCCAGCTTGTCATCAAAGGCCGAGCCCTGCAGCCGCAATTCCTGCGTAAAGGTCTTGAACTCGCGGGCACCGGCATTTTCGGTCGGCGCACGATAGAGAATGTCGACCTGGGTATAATCGGTATCGGATGCCTGGAAGTTGGAATATTCCCGATAGCCGGTAATCGACGTCAGGTTCATATTGCCCAGCTCCGCATTGACTTCGACCGAAGCGCCGAAATCCTCGGTCTCGCCGGCATAGGTCCGGCCGGGAGTTACATAGATGTCACGATTGAACGTGCTCTGGTTGAGCGCGGCGGGATTCTGTCCCAGTCCGAGCAGGATGGGAATGATCGGGTTCTGCGTGCTGGTCAGCGCCGGTGCGCCGGGCTGCGGCAGGGCGAATGGATCCAGCCCCGGACTTACCCGTGCCCGCTGGGCAAATTCGGGCTGGACGAAGGTCGCTGCACAGCAGGATTCGTCCTTCTTGGAATAGTCGCCGATCACCCGGACGGTCAGACCGTCATTCGGTTCGAACAGCAGCTGGCCACGTACCAGATAGCGGTCCTTGTTGTTGACGTCCGTACCGTTCACCACGTCGGTGTAGAAACCGTCACGCTTCAGATAGACGCCGTCAATGCGGGCCGCAATGGTCTCGCTCAGCGGGCCGGTTAAGCCCCCTTCCAGACGGATCTGGTCGAAATTGCCATAAGTTGCGGCACCATAGCCTGAAAATGTAAATTCCGGCGCCGCGGTGGTGATGCTGATCATGCCGGCGGAAGAATTTCGTCCGCCCAATGTTCCCTGTGGGCCGCGCAGAACCTCGATCCGCTCAATCGGCCCCAGTTCGCTGAGTGCATTGCCACTGCGCGACCGATAGACACCATCGATGAACACGGCCACGGAGCTTTCCAGGCCGGGGTTGTCGCCCACCGTGCCGATGCCGCGAATACGGGCAGAACCATTGGCTTCATTACCGGTGGAGGAAACAAGCAATGAAGGCGCAAGCTGATTCAGTTCGCGAATATCGCTGGTGCCGCTCTGCTGCAATTGTTCCGCACCGATTGCCGAAACCGCGATGGGCACGTCGGACAGAACCTGCGAGCGTCCCTGGGCGGTGACAACAATGATATTGTCATCAACGGTTTCTCCACTCGCGTCGACCTGGTCGGATGCATCGGATTGGGTCTGGGCGTAGACGGGGGCGGTCGCGATTGCCGCAAGTGCGAATGCACAGGCGGACAGATTCAGCGCTAATTTCATGACATGCTCTCCTGATAAATGCTTATTTTTGTGCGCCAATGATAGCTTCCGCTGTTGGATTTGAAAGCCCAATTACCGGTCGTAGTGACGGTTTTCCGCGAACTGTGGCTTTATTGTCAATATTGTTAGTTGCGTCCAGCGGGAGGCCCGGCCTTGACGTAGCGTCAGGCGCGAATGGGTTTAATCGCTGGTAATCGGCCTTCGCGAGCGCAGGGCCTGGGCCAATGTGCCCTCATCCAGATAATCCAGTTCACCGCCCACCGGAATGCCATGTGACAGCTGGCTCAGCCTGACCGGATAATTTTCCAGTCGTTCGGCGATATAATGGGCTGTCGTCTGCCCCTCCAGGGTCGCGTTCATCGCCAGCACCACCTCGTCGATACCGCCCACTTCGACCCGCCGGATCAGCGTATCGATCCCGATATCCTCCGGACGCACGCCATCCAGTGCCGACAATTTGCCGCCGAGCACATGAAATTTGCCCGGAAAGAGTCGCGACTTGTCCAGCGCCCAGAGATCGGAAACCTCTTCCACCACGCACAATGCCTTCTCGTCGCGACGGGGATCGGTGCAGATCTGGCACGGGTCCTGGGTGTCCACATTGCCACAGATGCCACAGATGACGAGTCTTTCGTCGACCTTGCTCATCGCCGCCAGGATCGGCTTCATCGCCGTGTCCGGGCGTTTCAGCAGATAGAGCACCGCCCTTCGCGCCGAGCGCGGGCCAAGGCCGGGAAGCTTGGCGAGGGCCTGTACCAGATTTTCGATCTCTTGCGATGCCATGGCTTAGTCATTAGGAGCAGCCGCACAAACCTGCCAAGCAGAAAATGCCTGTCCTACACGAAGCGGAATCGATAATATCCGGGTCATGTCAGTCAAACATCAGCTATTGGATGCAAAAGGCAGAATCATGTGAAGGGAAATCACCGATCCGGAAAATGTTTTTCCGCTTTGGGGGGTGTGACCCGTGTGACCCTGGAAAGATAAATTATGACGTCCGCCCACGAATCCCTGCGCATTGCCTTCATGGGCACCCCCGATTTTGCCGTTCCGGCGCTCCGGGCGCTGCACGCCGCCGGACATGAAATCGTTGCGGTCTATTCGCAGCCCCCACGGCCCGCCGGCCGCGGCAAGAAACTGTCACCCTCCCCCGTGCAACGGGTTGCAGAAGATCTGGGCATCGGGGTGCGCACTCCGGTCTCGCTGAAGGGCGAGGAGGAGCAGGCCGCTTTCGCCGCGCTCGATCTGGATGTCGCCGTGGTCGCCGCCTACGGCCTGATCTTGCCGCAGGCGATACTGGATGCCCCGAAAATGGGTTGCCTGAATATCCACGGCTCCCTCCTGCCCCGCTGGCGTGGCGCAGCGCCCGTGCAGCGGGCGATACTGGCAGGCGACAGCGAAACCGGGATCACCATCATGCAGATGGAAGCGGGCCTGGATACCGGTCCGATGCTGCTGAAGGCATCGACCCCCGTCGACGGCAAGACGGCCGGCAGCCTGACCGACGAGCTGGCGATGACGGGCGCGAAGCTGATGGCACAATATCTGGCATCGCCGTCGGACTTTGCCGCCAAAACGCAGGATGACGCGCTGGCCACCTATGCGAAGAAAATCGAGAAGCAGGAAGCGCGCCTCGATTTTACCACTTACGCAGAACAGGTCGAACGCCAGATCCGGGCCTTCAATCCGCAACCGGGCGCCTTTTTCGAATTTCAGGGCGACCGGTATCGCATTCTTGAGTCGGAAATTGCACATGGCAAAGGCGCTCCCGGCAGTCTGTTGGACGATCAAATGCTGATCGCCTGCGGTACCGGGGCGATCCGGCCTAGGACTATCCAGAAGGCAGGCAAGCCCGCCATGGATCTCAAATCCTTTCTCAACGGCACGAAAATTCCGGTCGGAACGGTGTTGCAATGACCCGTTTCGCGCTGACGCTGGAATATGATGGCCGTCCGTTCATGGGCTGGCAGCACCAGGATCACGGCCCCAGCGTCCAGCAAGCGGTGGAACAGGCGATCCGCAAGATCACCGGCCAGGACGTGCGTGTTTTTGCTGCAGGAAGGACCGACGCGGGCGTCCATGCGCTGGCGATGCGGGCGCATTTCGATCTGGAGACGAAGCTCACTGCCTTCCGGCTGAGCGAAGGAATCAATGCCGGCCTCCGACCCCACCCGGTTGCAGTGCTGGCCTGCGACATTGTCGATGACGAATGGCACGCCCGCTTCGCCTGCGAGGGCCGACGCTATCTCTACAAGATCACCAACCGCCGCGCGCCGCTGACCTTCGACCGGGGCCTGAGCTGGCAGGTGGCACCTCGCCTCGATGCCGAAGCAATGCACAATGCCGCGCAGGCGCTGACCGGCCAGCATGACTTCACCACCTTCCGCTCGGTCCAGTGCCAGGCGCAAAGCCCGGTCAAGACGCTCGACAGCATCTCGGTCAGTCGCTTCGGCGAGGAAATCGAGGTGGAAGTTTCCGCCCGCTCCTTCCTCCATCACCAGGTCCGCTCGATCGTCGGCTGCCTGAAGCTGGTCGGCACCGGAAAATGGACAAAAGTGGACCTTAAACATGCACTGGCGGCAAGAGACCGCAACGCCCTCGGCTTCAACGCCCCGCCCGACGGGCTCTATTTTGTCGAAGCGATCTATCCGGACTAGTTGTTCCCCGACGCAGGGCGGGGTGCAGAATATTGGTGCACCATCGACTGGACCCGGCCTACGCCGGGGAACTAGATACTGAACAACCGGCTCAGCGACTTGTCGAGCATCAGCAGCTGCCACAGCAGCCGGCTGTTGTCGGCACGCCCGGCAATATGATCCTCCGCAATCCTGCGCAGGCTCTTGCTGTCGAACCAGCCGGTCCGCGCCAGATTGCCGCCGCTCGCTATGTCCCGGGCGGTGTCGGCTAGCGGCCCCCGGAACCATTGCGCAATCGGGGTCACAAAGCCCATCTTGGGCCGGTAGAGAATGTCGTGAGGAAGATAACGTTCCATCGATTTCTTGAGGAGATATTTGCCCTGCCCCCGGTGCACCCGCAACTTGGTCGGCAGCTTCGCCGCAAATTCCATCAGCCGATAGTCGAGCAACGGCTCGCGGGCCTCGAGACCGACCGCCATGCTGGTGCGGTCGACCTTGGTCAATATGTCACCCGGCAGCCACATCTTCATGTCGGCATATTGCGCCTGGTCCAGCCCGTTGCGCGCTGGCGCCTGTTCCATCAGGTCAATCATCCTTTGTTCGGCCCGATAGTCGCCCAGGTCGCGTCGCATGGCATCAGAGTAGATCCGCTGACGCCCCGCTGGCGTGGTCACCCCGACCGCTTCGGCATAGCCTTCCGGGCCGGTGCGGGCGAGCGACAGCAGCGTCGACTTGGCGCGAAACGGCCGCGGCGCCCAGTCTGCCTTGGGATAGACGGATCCCAGCCAGCCAAAGGCCGGTCCGCGAAAGGATTGCGGCAACAGCCCCCTCACCCGCTCCTCGGCATGGTGGAAGACATGACGCCGATAACCGGCCATCGCCTCGTCCGCTCCGTCTCCCGAAAGCGCAACAGTGACCGTCTCTCGCGCCAGTTCGCATACCCGGTAGGTCGGCAAGGCGGAGGCATCGGCAAAGGGCTCGTCGAAATGATCGGCAAGCGTGTCGATCAGGCCAAAATCATCCGCCGCCACGATCCGCTTGCGATGGTCGGTCCGGAACCGCTCCGCCACCTGCCGGGCATAGCCGGTCTCGTCGAGCGACTGCTGGTCGAAACCGATCGAGCAGGTCTTGACCGGCCGCCGGCTTTTCTCGGCCATCAGCGCCACCACCGCGCTGCTGTCGACACCGCCGGAGAGGAAGGCACCCAGCGGCACGTCCGCGATCATCCGCAAGCCCACGGCCTGCTTCAGCAGCTCCACCAGCTCTTCCTCCAGCGCGCCCGCAGATGCCTTGTGCCGCTGGCTGAAATCCATGTCCCAATATTGCACCGGTTCCGGCTCCGGCTTGCCCTGCTCGAGCAGCAGATAATGACCGGCGGGCAGCTTCTTCACGCCCCTGAGCAGCGACCTGTGATCCGGCACATAGCCAAAGGCGAGATAGTCATCCACGGCGCGGAGGCTCGGTTCGCGGCGCAGCAACGGATTGGCCATCAGCGCCTTCAGTTCCGAACCAAACAATATGCTGCCGTCGGACACCGCTGCGTAAAACAGCGGCTTCACCCCCAGCCGGTCGCGGGCCAGAAACAGTTGCCGGGTTCGCTGGTCATAAAGCGCAAAGGCAAACATGCCGTTCAGCCGCTGCAGGCACTCCACGCCCCATTGCCGCCAGGAATGGAGAATGACTTCACTGTCGCTGCTGGTAACAAATTGGTGACCAAGACCTTCCAGCTCGACCCGCACCTCCTGAAAATTGTAGATTTCGCCGTTGAAGCTGAGTACCTGCGCCTCGTCCGCCGTCAGCATCGGTTGCGCGCCGCCTTCCAGATCAATGATCGAAAGCCGCCGATGGCCAAGCCCGACACCGGGTGCGGTCCAGATACCGGAACCATCCGGCCCGCGATGGGCCAGGTTGTCGGTCATCTTGCGCAGACGATCGGGATCGACCGGCTTGGCCGTCTCCAAATGAAAAATACCTGCAATTCCGCACATGGGTGCGCCCTAGCGCAGCCCCGCCATCGCGTCAGCCAATTTATCGACCGGACCGAGATCAGAAAGAAAGGCGTCGATCGCCCTGCGCGGCGATTCCGCACGCTTGCTCTCGGACGAAACCAATATTGCCACCGCCTGTTGCGGACCGCCGAATATATTGTTCTTCAGCGTCTCCAGCTTCACTACCGAAGCGCTCCCGGTGAGCTTGCCGCCAATGCGATAAAAGGAAACGACATCGCGCACGACCGGCCCCGGCGCGATCAGTTCGACGGCAGCCGCATTCTCGGGCGCGTCCAGGGTTCGGTTGCGCGACCACCCAGAGTCCGGGGCCAGTTCCCCTTGCCCGTAGCCGACCATTTCCCGACCCTCGCTCTGGCGGTCATAGACCGCAATCGCGAGATCGACCCGCTCGCCGGTCGCCCGGTTGCGATAGCGACCGAGCAGCTGATGACTGGCTCCTTCAAATCTCGGTTGCCAGGGGTAGAGAGGCTGGTAGTCGATTCGTTCCCAGCCGGCGACTTCGGGCAGAACAATTTTGTCGGGCACAGGCGATTCCTGCACTGCCAGAACCGACGTCCAAAGTACGGGCAACAGAATGATCGCGGCTATCGCGGCCATCACAGGCGCTGGCTTCTTCGCGACGCGCGGGTGCGAATGGGCCTCCCGCAAGGCGTCACCATCAATCATCGGATCGTCAATCCTGCGATCGAAAAAGGGCCAGCCCAGGGCCATCACCAGGATCAGGACAAAGGCGAAAAAGAACCAGCCATAGAAGATATGATCAAAACCGGCGGCAAAATCGAGGGTGGTGTGATGCGCGATATAGATGGTGCCAAAAGCGCGTATGCCATTGGCAAAGATGGGAACAATTACCGCAGCAATCATGAACAGGATTCGGCGGTTCCAGCTCTGGAAACAGATATTGCTGACCAATGCGCCATAGGCAATCATCGCGATCAGGAACTGGATCCCCGAACAGGCCTCGGCCACCCGGAAATATCCGGTCGGAGTGGAGATGAAAATTCCGTCTATGAATGCCGGGATATTGGCCCAGCCGAGAAAGATCATCGACAATTTGGCGGTGACCATCTGCAGGAAAGGCACAAATTCCTCGCCGAATGGCACCAGAAAGAAGCTGAAGCCCAGCGGGAAAATCAGCCCGCGCGCCACCGTAGGACCGAGCAGCGCCACCACCGCACCCTGCAGCATCATCAGCAGCCCGAGCTGACGGGCGAAGGCGACGCCGGCGGCTTCTCCCAGCAACCATGCCAGCGACCCGAGCGCGGTCCAGAGCAGGCCCGGCAACCATATCTCCGGCGTCAGTTTCGCCAGCTCCTCCCGTCGCTGCTGCACCAGCCAGTAGAGGATCGGCACGATCAGCAGGCCATGATTATAGGTGGAAATCGTCCACCATGTCCGGACCATGTCCGCGGCATCGCGCCAGAAGATCGCCAGAATGGCCAGAGCGGCAAGCGCCAGCCATTTCAGATGTATCGACCAGAGGGAGTCAGCAACCACCGGCTGCGAACCGCTTGCGACAGGGTCGGCGACCACGCTGGTCATGCTGCCACCTCAGCGGCTACGGGTTGAGGAAATCCGCACAGCGCGGGCAGTCCGGCCAACTGCGTCTTCCATGAATAGTGCGAATATATCAATGTCCTTGCCTGCTCGCCCAGTCGTCTGGCCCGTCCGGGATTATCCAGCAATGCGCAGACCAGACCTGCCTCGTCATCGATCGAATCAGCAGTCAGGAAATGCTCACCACTGGTCGCATCTATGCCTTCGGCGGCGCAGGTGGATGCGACCACCGGCTTCGCCATCGCCATGGCTTCGAGTATCTTGTTCTGGATGCCGCGCGCGATCCGCAGCGGCGCGACCACGACTTCGGCCGCGACAATCCAGCTGCGAATATCATCGACAGCGCCGACTACAACCGTGCCGTTCCTGCCATCCAGTTGCCGTACCTTGTCTGCCGGAGCCCGCCCGACAATGGCAAAACGCGCCTTGGGGAAACGGGCCAGAATGTCCGGCATGACCTGTTTGCTGAAGCTCTCCACCGCCTGGACGTTCGGCTGATAGTCCATCTGCCCGGTAAACAGGATCATCGGTTGGCCAGGGGCAGCCTCGGCAGGTTGGACATCGGCAGAGTCGTAAAATTCCAGATCGATCCCGTTGCCGATTGCCTTGACGCGATCATCGGACAGTCCCGACCGCGCGCGGAACAGCACCGCTTCGGCCTCGCTGACAAACAGGCTGTGGTCGGCCCGTTCCGCGACATCTTTCTCGAAAGCGCGCAGCAGGCGGCCCTCCCGGCGATGGATCCATGCCATTGGTCCATGGCCATCTTCGGCGTAGCTTTCAAACTTGGCGCTATCGACGTCGGCGAAGTCCATCACCACCCTGCCCGCAAAATCCGCAGGAATGAACTGCGCCATTTGTCCGGAAAAAACAAAGATACAGTCTACCGGCCGTGTGGCGATCATTTCGGCGACATGGGCACGGAGCGCGTCGCTTTCGAAGGAGGCCAGCGATACCGGCTTCCCGGAAACCAGCGCTTCCATCCCTGCTCGCCATTGCGGCTTGTCCCGCCGCATGATCTCGCAGGATGCCAGTGCGTTCTGGCGCTCCCATCCGATCTGCTCTTCCGCCTCGTCATCCGCGAAACAGGCGACATGCACCGGCGCACAATCCATCAGCTTCTGCAGGAAATGATGCGACCGGATCTTGTCGCCGCGGTTGGGTGGCCACGGAACGCGGTGCGCCAGAAACAATATCTCGCCCATCAGCCGAGGCCCCTGGCGATCATCGGCCCGAGCCGGTTTGCAACCGCGAGGGGCAATCGCTGCCACAGCGCAACCTGCGCCCTGTATTTCGGGCTCATCGGATTGACATCGCGGGGCGCTTCGCCATCCGCCGTGCGCGTCGCATAGCGCAACGGCTGTGGTTCAAAACCCCAGTTCTTCTTGAACGAAAAGGCCCCCGTACCATATTTCGAGCGGCCAAAATCGAATGATCGGCATCCCCTCTCGCGGGCGTGGTTCATCAGAGCATAATACATGAGATCATTGGCCCGCAACCGGCGCGCATCCCACGTCCCGCCTCCCCAGTAGGGCATCACCGCTGCGCGATGATAGAGACTGAGGACGCTGGCCACCGGCCTGCCTTCATGGTGCACCGTCAGAATATCGGCATCCTCGCCAAATCCGTCGAGCACCTCGTCGAACAGGGCTTTGGGGAATACCGGTGTTCCGAGATTGCGAACACTTTCGGCATAGACCGCATAATGGTCGGCCCGGTCCTGAAATGCGGACCCGATCCGAACCGTCAGCTCGTTGTACAGTCCCTTGCGGACTTCGGCCCTTTGCTTGCGCGGTATCGCGAGCAGCTGGCTTTCGTCATCTTCGGCCAGGGGCCCCTGAAACCCGGCATAGACACCCTCATTATGCTGCCACTGGCCACCGGGCCTCGCGCCCCCGCGCAATTCCACCGTCGGGAAACTGTGCCGTTCGGCAAAGCGCCACGCCTCGTCTGCCAGCAGCTGGATCGCCTGGTCATTGTCCGAGATTATGCCACCGTCCACAGCGAAACCCGAAGACACCAGGGCCCGGCCAAATAGCGCAGAATGGATCAGATGAAGCGGGAGAATGCCCAGCAATGCCCCGTCCTTATCTTCGGCAAGCAGATAGCGCCAGTCATGGCCGCAGGCCCTGCTGACCGCCAGCAGCCATACTGGCCGATGAAAGGGCGTGGTCTTCAGAGAGGAGCCGACAAAAGCTTCGATCCGCGCCAATTCATTGGCATCGGACTGATCCAGAATACGAACCAGCATGGATTTGGGTTTGAACGCCATGTTCATCGCATCAAACCCGCTTCCAGTGCCGCCAGTTCGTCAACCCGGCCCCATTTGAAATCATGTCCGACTCGCAGCAGCTTTTTGCGCATCGCTTTCAGGTTCGAATAGTGCCGGATCTTTGACCGGATCGGCGCGCTCCTGACGCGGGGCTGCTCCGGATCAATCTCCCAGGGATGGAAATAGAATATCGCCCCGTGCCCGTCGTCGCGCTGCATTTTCCGGATCGATTGCTCGTACAGGGTATAAGGCAGCAGCCGGAAGAAACCGCCACCACCGGCTGCCAATATTCGACTGCCCAGCTTGACGGTCGTAACCGGCAACTCGATCAGATCGGATTGCTCCACCGGCTTCCATGCGAAGCGCGGCGACCCCGCCCAGCCATAATGGTCATGGTGAATGGGCGCGACGCTGGACGAATAGGCATAGCCCTGTTCCGCCAATATTTCATGCGCCCATGGCGTCCGCTGGTCGATCGAGAAGCTGGGCGCGCGATAGCCGGTCACTTTCTGGCCGGACGAATCCTCCAGCAATTTGCGGCTCCGATCCAGGTCGGCCCGGAACTGGTCGGGCGACAGCGTGAACACGCGGGCATGGTCATAGCCGTGATTGGCGATTTCATGGCCGCCAGCGACAATCTGCCGTATCAATGCCGGATAACGTTCCGCGACCCAGCCCAGGATGAAAAAGGTGGCCCTGATCCCTGCTTCATCAAATAGCGACAAAACTGCCCGGGTGTTATTCTCTACCCGATGTTCAAGCTGATCCCAGTCGGCACGGTCGATGACCGTCTCGAAGGCTCCCACCTGAAACCAGTCCTCAATATCCACCGACATGGCATTGAGCAAAGCATCCGCTTGTCTCGCCGTGGCGAAGGGTTCAGGCCGCGCGTCCCGCATTGACATAGCTTTCCTTGCTCCGGACATCACTTTCGACCCATTCCACGAGCATGGTCAACACGCGGTGCAGATTTTCTTCCTGAACATTCATGCGCCTTTCCAGCAGGGACAGCCGCTCGGCCATCCTCTCCATCCGCTCCATGGTCTCCTTGTCGGTCGCTGGCTGGGGCACAGGTTTGCTCTCGGCATTCGTTGCAGCACTGGTTGCCGGAGACTCGGATATGGGGCGCATCGGGGATTCGTCCACCCGCAGGTTGACCACTTTATGGTCCGGTTTCGATACCGGCTCTGCCTGCGGTTCGGGCGCTTGAGGCGGAGCTTCGCGTTGCGGTTCCGCACCGGCATCCATATTCCTCTTGGGCTTTTCCCATAGCGGATTTTTGATCTGGGTCGAGGCGGTCGGCGGGGCAGCTATCTCCACATCCTCGCCATTCAGGTCGGCGAGCACGCGCGCGACCATATTCTGGTCGATCATCTCGGCATGTTCGATCGATCCCATCAGCAATATCCGGCTCATCAGCGCGTTGATCTTGCGGGGCACGCCGTTGGTCTCGGCATAGAGCAAGCGAAATACGCTCGACGTGATCTTGGGCCGCCCTGACCAACCGCTTTTGGACAGGCGGTGCGTGATATAGGGTTCGATTTCATCGGCACTCATCGGATCGAGATGATGATGCGCAATGACCCGCTGCCGCAATTGCTCCAGCTGGTTGGAATTTTGCAGCATGTCCCGAAACTCGGGCTGACCGAGCAGGAATATCTGCAGCAACGCCTGTCCACCGAGCTGGAAATTCGACAGCATCCGCAACTCTTCCAGAGCGCCCGCTGGCAAATTCTGCGATTCATCCACGATCAGCAAACAGCGCCGGCCGGCGCGTGCTTCGGCGTGCAGGAACTCTTCAAACGCACTCAGCAACTGCGCCTTGTCCATATGATCGGTATCGATGTCGAAATGATTGGCGGCGACGCGCACGATATCTTCGCTGTCGAGCTTCGTGGTGACGATGTTGGCAGCGGTCAGACGCGCCTTGTCGATGGTTGCCATCAGATGGCTGACCAGCGTGGTCTTACCGGCGCCGACATCGCCGGTGATGACGATGAAGCCTTCCCCCTGCGCCAGGCCGTAGCCAAGATAGGACAAGGCCTTGCGGTGGGTCAGGCTTTCGAAATAGAAATGCGGATCCGGAGTCAGCTGAAAAGGCCGGCCGTTCAATCCATAAAATGTATCATACATTCGCGTATCTCCGATCATCAGCAGTGATGATGCTCTTAAAAATCATATCTGAGACCCAGCAGCGCCGACGCCGTGATTTCGCTGTCGAACCCGTCTTGCTGGAAACTGTCCAGACCGACCGCAGCCGTGCCCTGCAGCCCCGGCAAAATCTGACGATAATAAGCCGCGTTGGCACCAAGACCCAGGACATTGGGCGCATCTACAAAACCGCTGTCCAGCAGATTGGCATAAACATTTGCGTCGAAACTGGAATAGGTGTCGAGTTGCCGGCCAATGGACAGATTGGCATAATAATTTTCGTCCACCAGACCGTCGACAGCGGAGACGGCACCCAGTTGCGATGCAAAGTAGCGGCGCCGGGCATAGCCTACGCCCAGCCCACTATTCCATCCGCCGCTATTATAGGTGAACTGCCCGTTGACCCCCCGCGCACGGAACGAAGAGGAGGCCGCCGATTGCAGCACGTCGTTGAAGCACAGACTGCTGGCTTGACCAAAGGCACATCCATTCAGCTCGCCACTCAGAGGATTGCGCGTACTGGAAAAACTCGTGCCCAGATTGGCGAGATTGTCGTTGAGCAAATTGCCGAAACCGGAAACGGTATCATAGACCGAAATGTTCAACGCCGTGTTCGGGTTCGGCTGGTAGCCAAAGCTGCCATAATAGGTCTCGCTGCCATAGCGCTGGCCGACGCGCGCCTCGAGCGACGTGCGACGGCTTGGCCGCCACAGCACACCCGCATCCCAGATGATTCCATCCTGATCGTAGGACAGCAGCCGGGGAGAGGTTTCATCGGTGACGAGGCGACCATCATCGCCAATCACCGGAACGCCATTGACATCGCGCACTGCGTCGCGTTCCGAAATCTCGATATCTTCGTAACCGACCCCGCCAACCAGCGCCAGACTGGACGAGACCGGCACCGTGACATCAGCGCGCACATATTTGCCTTCATAGCGCTGGTCTAGCTGGCCGCCGTCTTCGCGTTCCCAGCCTCCGCCGACCGACCATCCAAAGGGCAGGTCGCCAGGCTGCATGCCCACGCTGGCACTCGCCGAATGACTCACGCTATCGTCAAAAACGTCGATCGGAAGCTGACCCGGAGGCAAGGTTCCGGTGGTTTCATTCTCGACTTTGGTATAGCCCACGCGGTAGTTGGCATTGACATCGAGAGCGCCCACCGTGGTCGAGAGATTGGGACCCGCATAGACCGAATAGACCTGCGTCACATTGTCGATATTGCCGACGGTATTGGACGGCGCTTCGCCGCGCAAGTCGACGCGACTGCGGGTGGCAATAGCGCCCGCTTCCAAGGACAGGACATTGGGGACGATCTGTATGCCTCCGCGCGCCAGACCGGTAATGACATCATCGTCGCCGAGATTGTCCTGATAGAAGAATCGGCGTTCGTACCGCAAATTCACCTGCGCTGCAGCGCCCCTGGTCTGGATGGAACTATCGATGCCGGCGGCCACCGACGTATAGGTCAGCACATCGCTTCCGTCCTTGAGATCGGCAACCAATACCTGCTGGATTTCGATATAGGGAGCCACTTCGGCTTTGCGTTCGCGAGCCTCCGCTACCGGCGCGCCCAGTCCGATAAGCGGCAGCATCACCGCTCCATATTTCAGGACATTGCCGGTCAAATTCGAGGTCATGGCCTATTCTCCATATCCGTAATAGGATCCAAAGCGCCTTCCCGTGGGCGAGAATTTTATGCCGTTCAGAAGGAGTTGGATATGTTCACATCCGCCCATCAGACTCAGCGCGTCGCGCAAGGCGGTTTCGGTTGTTTCGTCCGCTTTGACCACCATCACGACCTGTCCGACATGGGTCGCGAGAACGGAAGCCGGCGATGCCGACAGCGCGGGCGGTGAATCAAAAATCACGATTCGATGGGGATTATTCTGGGTCAGTCGGTTGAGCACTTGCTCGGTCCGGGCAGAGGCCAGATATTCGGTATCGGCATTGGTCTGGTCGCCGGCTGGCAGGATTGCGAGACCGGCAATATCGGTATGGATGATGCAGTTCTCGACCGGCAGCTGCGGATCGGCCAATGCGTCCATGAGTCCTTTGCTGCCCTCCAGCCCGAGGCTGGACAGGATGCTTGGCTTGGCAAAATCCGCGTCGACGAGCAGGACCTCATTGTCCTTCTCTGCGGCGATGGACAGCGCGAGATTAAGGGCGCAGAATGTCTTGCCTTCATCGGGGTGCGCCGAGCAGATCAATATCCGTTCGCCATGCACTATCGGCCTGGATTTCTGACTGCCCTTGGCCGCCAGCAGCAATTGGCGCTTGATGATCCGAAATTCTTCCGAAATGCCGGTTACCGGCCCGTCGGGAACAATGAACCCGGCTTCCCGCAACTTGTCGCGATCGACCATGACGCGCGGTCCGTCGTATGGCTGGACAGGTCGTGCTGCGACCGGAGTGACTTGCCCGGCCGGAGCCTCCGGTTGCAGAGCATCCGCGCTGCTGTCCCGCCGTTCGCCTGTCCGGACAGCGGGGATATAATCATAGATTTCCCCTGCCCTTTCGAGCAATGATGCCGGTTTTCTGGGAGGATTATACTGGTTCATGCTTGCTCCCTCAGGCGACCATGCCGCGCTGGATAAATTCAACGATCATCAACAGTCCGAAAACACCGACCAGCGCGCCGCTGGTGCCGTAAAAAATACGCAGCTTTTTCTTGTTTATCGCGCGCTGCGCATTGGTCAGGACCTGCGACACCGAACCGATGACCGGTAGGCCACTGGCTTTTTCCAGTTTTTCGGCAGTCGGATAGCTGGTTTGCAGCTGGCTCATCGCGAAAGCCGTGCCGACCCCGCCGCCGATTCCGGCAATCAGCACCATTGCGAGCAGCAACGGCCGGTTCGGCGCAGCCGGGGATCGCGGACTGGACGGCGGATCGATCACCCGGAATTTGAGCGAGTCGGTTTCGGATTCGACCTGACCGCGCAATTTGATCTGCTCCCGATCTGCAAGCAGCTTGTCATATTGGCTTTTCAGAACCTCATGGTCGCGGTTGATCCGCGACATTTCCGCCGCCACGCCGGGCTCCAGCGTCTGTTTCGACGCCAGTTGCGCCAGATCCGCCTGCAAGGCGTTCTTTCGCGCCTGCAATGCGGCAATGCTTGCCTGACGTTCCGCGCGCATGCTTTGGAGGGAACTATAGGCCGGATTGGGGGTGCGATATCCGCCGCTGCCGGCTGGCTCCCGGGATGCCTGTCTCCGCAACGCGGCGATTTCGTTTTTCATGGACACGACGTCAGGATGGCTGTCGGTCCAGCCCCGCGCTCTCGCCGATGCCAGCTTGGCCTCGGCCTGTGCCAGCTGGCCACGAGCGCTGCCGTCTCCGGCGCCCCCAAATCCAGGCGTTGCGATCGTGGGCGGTGTACCGGACAGCTGGCCATTCAAGGCGGCGAGCGATCCGGACGCCTGGCTCAGCTGTGAATCGATTTGCCCCAGTTCGGCGCGGGCGGCCTCCATCCGTTGGCTGATCGAACCTATACCCGGCAGCAAGCCAAGATTTTCTGTCTCGAACTGGACCCGTTTCTGCTCGACTTCCTGAAGTTCTTTTTCCCGCTGCGCGAGCTGGGCATCGAGAAACTTGATCGTCTCGCTGGTTTCATCGCGGTCGCCGGACAGATTCTCCTCGACAAAAATATCGATCATTTTCTGTACGATATCGCGCGCCAGGACGGCATTTTGGGCATCGGAAAGATTACTGGCCGAGGATTTCGCCGTAATTTCGAACAGATTGTCCTTTTCCGATTTGATCTCGATGTTCTTGCGGAGCATCTCAACCTTGCCCGCCAATTCGCGGTCGGAAGAGATCGTCTCGTTCAGCGCCGTTGCCCGCACGACTTTTTCCAGATTGATGGTGGACGCCAGCGTTTCCTGAACACGCTCCATGCTCTTCTTGCGCTCGCGCGGATCGACGCCGACCTTGTCGGACAGGATCGACTGCATCTCCACGGAAATGCGGGCCTTGGATTCATAGCTATTGGGTATCAATGCGACCACCAGCCAGCCCAGCAAGCAAAGACCCCAGGCCACGGCCAAGGCGAGCCAGCGCCGATTCCAGACGCTGTGCAATGCTATTTTGAGTTCGTCATAGAGACCGTTCATGTGTCTATTCAATTCCTGTCTGGGAGCGCCAAAAGCGGATCAAAACATGCTTTCCGGAATGATGATCACGTCACCCGGGCGCAACATCACATTGGCGCTGGTTTGTCCCTTCTTCATCAGATCGTCGATGCGCAGGGCAAATTCCTTCTGCTTGCCGGTGCCGCGATCGAACCGGATCAGCCGGGCACTATTGCCGGACGCAAATTCCGACATGCCGCCAACCGCGATCATGGCGTCGAGCAGGGTCATGTTGGCGCGATAGGGAATCGATGCAGGCTTGTCGGTGGCCCCCACGATCCGGATTTGCTGCGAGAAGGTACCGGAAAAGCTGTTAACGATGACGGAAACCAGCGGCTCGTTGATATATTGCGACAATTGCAGGGTCAGATCCTCAGCCAGCATCGACGGCGTCTTGCCGACGGCAGGCATGTCGGTGATCAATGGGGTGGTGATCCGGCCATCTGGTCGAACCTGAACCTTCGCGCCCAGTTCGGGGTTGCGCCAGACGAATATTGTCAGTTCATCCAAGGGACCGATGACATATTCTTCTCCCGGCCCTTCCTGCATTGACACGAAGGATGCCGTTGGCAACTGCGGCGCACCGGAACTGCCGGAACAGCCGGCAACCGCCAGCGACGTCATTCCGGCGCCAATCATCAGCTTGGCCAAGTGCTTGTTTTGGATAGCAGAACGCATTTTCTCACCTCGTTTAAACGCTCAGGCGAAAGACCGGTATTCCGTTGAAAACCGGCAATTCACGCAAAGTCACGAAATGGCTATGCTAGAAAATAGTGAATATAGCGTTAGGATTAGCTGAATTTGCGATTAACGAAAGTGGCGCTGTGCGGCGCCCAAGGCGCTGAATTATGCGACCAATATCTCGCTGGCCGCGCCCTGACCGAGAAAATTGGCGGGACTTGCCGTCGCACCATAAGCGCCGGCACAGAAGATGGCGACGATATCGCCGACATCAGCTTTCGGCATGGCTGCGTTGTCGCTCAATCGGTCGAGCGGCGTGCAAAGGCAACCGACAATCGAAACCGTTTCTTCAGCCTCGCAGTCAAATCGGCTGGCGATGGCGGCAGGGTAATTGCGTCTCACCACCGTTCCGAAATTGCCGCTGGCTGCCAGCTGATGATGCAGGCCGCCATCGGTGACCAGGAAGATCTGGCCCTGGCTTTGCTTGCGGTCGACAATGCGGGTCAGGTAGACCCCCGCTTCACCGACCAGATAGCGCCCCAGTTCAATGGCAAATTGCGTCCTCGACAATATGTCCGGCAATTGCTCCAGCCGTTCAGACAGCATTTGCCCCACCTTGACGATATCCAGCTGCTCATCGCCCGGAAAATAGGGAATACCGAAGCCGCCGCCCAGATTGACATGGTCGGGCGATCGTCCGATTGTGATGGCCAGTCGCGCGGCAAGATCCAGCGTCCGGGCCTGCGTCTCGACAATGGCATCGGCGCTGAGCGCCTGCGAGCCGGCAAAAATATGAAAACCGCGCCATTCGGCCCCCGCATCCAGCAGCTTTTTCACGGTGGGCGCCACCAGATCGATATCCATGCCAAAGGGCTTGGCGCCACCACCCATTTTCATGCCCGACCCCTTGAGGTCAAAGTCGGGATTGACCCGGATCGCAAGCCGCGGCTTTTGGCCAAGACCATTTCCGATTTGCAATGCTCGCTCGCATTCGCCCGGAGATTCGATGTTAATCGTGACGCCGGCCCGGATCGCCTGCTGCAATTCATCTTCTCGCTTTCCGGGTCCGGCAAAGCTGATCTTTTCCGGCGATGCTCCTGCTTCAAGCGCGATCCGCAATTCGCCGCCGGATGCGATATCGATACCATCGGCCAGCCCGACCATCTGGCGGAGCAACGGCGGAAAGGGATTGGCCTTCATCGCATAATGCAGATCCAGCGCATCGGGCATGGCAGCACGCAATTGCGCCATGCGCTCCTCGAGCCTGCTCGCCGAATAGACAAACAGCGGCGAGCCATGTTCCGATACCAGCGCACTGGCCTTCCGACCGCCGATAGCGAGTTCGCCCTCGATTGCCTGATATCCCGGCGGAATCGGCCCGGTGGGTTTGGTCTTAATCATCCGACATCCATGCTGGCCAGTATATTGCGGTCCAATTTCCCGTTGGGATTCTTGGGGAATTCGGAAAGCAGGATGATATCCCTGGGATGCATAAAATTCGGTAAATTCTGCTTTAAATAATTCTCGAGCTGTACGCGGACCGACTCATCTGTCGCGCCGCTGTCCACCGGCCTGACGAAGAGCCGGATCGCATGGCCGAGCCGTTCATCGGGGACACCGAGCGCCACGGCTTCCGCCACAATTCCCGATTCCACCGCGATTTCCTCGATCTCGGTCGGGCTGATCCGGTTGCCCGAACTCTTGATCATGGCATCGTCCCGGCTGACGAAATAGAGCAATCCGTCCTCGCCGCGCTTCACGGTATCGCCCGAAAATACCGCGGTGCCGGGATATTTTGAGACTGCCGGGGCACTTTTGAATCGTTGCGCCGTTCGCTCGGCATCCTTCCAATAGCCTTGCGCCACCAAGGGCCCGCAGTGGACCAGTTCGCCCGCCTGACCGGGCCCGGCTATTTGGCCCGTTTCGTCAACCACCAGAATTTCGGCAAAAGGGATCGCGCTACCCATGCTCGTCGGATTATCGTCGATCAGGGCGGGGTCCAGGTAGGTTGACCGAAACGCCTCGGTCAGTCCGTACATCGCGTAGATGTCGGTTTTCGAACCGAATATTGCGCGCAACTGCTTGACCAATGTTGGCGTCAACGCGCCACCACTGTTGGTCAGCCGCCGCATCGCGGTGACAGCTTCCTCCGGCCAGTCATGCTCCACCAATTGGACCCAGAGCGGCGGCACCGCCGCCAGGGTGGTGATCCGCTCGCGCGCACATGCCTTCATGACGTCACGCGGCGTCAGATAATCGAGCGGTACCGCGCATCCCCCGGCGGCCCAGGTCGACAGCAGCTGGTTCTGGCCATAGTCAAAGCTGAGCGGCAACACGCAAATGGTGCGATCCTCGGCAGCGAGCTTCAGATATTCGGCCACGCTGAGCGCCCCCAGCGTCAGATTGGCGTGGCTGAGCATTACCCCTTTCGGACGGCCGGTGGACCCGCTTGTATATAATATCGCAGCGAGATCATGGATGTCGATGTCAGCCGCGCTGGGCTCCAGCGGCGTCACAATGGATGCCAGAGCCTCGTCTACTTTCTTGTCCTCGATCAGACTGCAGTGATGACCGATGTCGCTCTCTTCCAGCGTTTTGAGCCGCCCGGCGTTGCTGATCAGTAGCCTGGCGCCGCTATCCTCGACAATATACCCGACCTGGGCCTGCTTGAGCAACGGATTGACCGGTACATGCACCAGGCCTGCGCGCGCCGCGGCGAGCGGCATCAGGCAAGCCAGTTCGGTCTTCGAAAGCCATGTGGCCACCCGGTCCCCTTTGACAACGCCCTGGCTCTGCAACCATGCCGCCAGCGCACCCACACGATCATTTAACATCTTGTAGCTAAGGGTACCCGAGCGCGTCACCAGGGCGTCTGCCTCCGGATTGCGGCCTATTGCCAGATGGTCGAGCGGAAATGCAGCGGTTTCGGGATTGGTGTTCAATATTTGACCTATGGGAAAAAGAGCAGATTTGTGACAGATACGACCTTAGCCATGAGCAGCGAATATCATAGCAATTTTCAGTCGGTGCAAGCCATAGCTGGAGAAAAACTCGGGCGAGCGGTCCAGAAGTCCCTGTTCGACCGGATCGACTGGCTCAAACCGCTGCACGAACTGTGCTTGCCCGACAAGTCTCCGCTGATTGTTCACAGCAAGGAAGGCGATGCCGAAGCCTGGATGTTCCTGATGAAGACCGGTCTTGGCCGCCACGCGGCCCTCGCCAACTGGTATAATTTCACCTTTCGCCCGATTTTCCTGGGCGAATATGACGAGGTCACCAAACTGGCGCTCCTCACAAGACTTGCCATAAAACTCAAATCAAGTTCGCATCATATCGAGATTACCCCGGTCCCGGACGAGGATTCAGCCGCAAGTCTGACCGAGCGAGCGTTCGAGCAGGCCGGCTGGATCGTTTTCCGGTCCAAGGCGGATGACAATCACATATTGAACGTCAAGGGCCGCACGTTCGACCAATATTGGAGTGATCGGCCCGGCCAGTTGCGCAACACCGTTCGCCGCAAGGAGAAGAAAAACCTCGTATCCGTCAGGATCGAAACGGAATTTTCAGACGAGGACTGGAATGACTATGTATCGGTCTACGAGCGTAGCTGGAAACCCGAGGAGGGCAATCCCGAATTTCTCAGAAAACTGGCCCGGCACGAGGCAGCCGCAGGCTGCATGCGCCTGGGGCTGGCCTATATTGACGGAGAGCCGGTGGCCGCCCAGTTCTGGACGGTCGAAAATGGCGAAGCGCTGATCCACAAGCTCGCCCATATCGAGGATGCGACAAAATCTTCACCCGGCACCTTGCTCTCGGTCGCGATGTTCCAGCATGCGATCGATATCGACCGGGTGAAAATGATCGACTTCGGTACCGGAAATGACGGGTATAAACGCGAGTGGATGGAAGATGTCCGGGAACGCTACCGGCTCGAGTTCTTCTGGCCCAACCATCCCCTGTCCTGGCTACCAATATTGCGACACCATCTCTCCGGCCTTGCCGGGAAGCGTGCTTCCCTTTAGGGAAGCGCCGTCATCCGGGATTCGGGGGTTTTTGATGCATAACAAGGTCGATGTAACGCCGGAAGCCGCCGTGCGTGCCGTGATGCGGGACATATTGGGTCTCAGCGAAGAACAGGTCGCGGAATTTACGGCAGAAACCGAGCTTTTCGGCGCACTCCCCGAATTGGACAGCATGGCTGTTGCGGGGCTGCTCACCGAACTCGAGGATCGTCTCGACATCATGATCGAGGATGACGAGGTCGACGGCGAACTGTTCGAAACCTTCGGCAATCTGGTCGCCTTTGCCGAGATGAAAGTCACGGAGTGACCTCGGTACCCGCATTCGTCGACTACGAATTTGGGGATCGCAAGGAGCTTTGTTTGTGCGCCGCTTCCCGCGCGTCTCGCCGGGTGTTGCTGGTCCCTCCCCTGTTCGACGAAATGAATCGCATGCGCAGGATGCTCGTCGACGTCATGCAATCGCTTGCATGCCTGCAGGTTTGCAGTTTCCTGCCCGATCTGCCGGGAACCAACGAAAGCCTTGTCACGCTTGATCAGGTCAGCCTGGCCGACTGGCAGGACGCCATCCAGGCCTGCGCGCAGCAGCATGACATATCCCATATCGCCTCCTTCCGCGGCGGTGCCCTGACCATCGCTGCCATGCCCACGGCCAGCCACTGGATTTTCAGCCCAGCGAAAGGCGCAACACTCCTGCGCACGATGCTGCGGACCAAAGTGGCGGCTGACCGGGAAGCAGGACGGAATACCGGCCTCGCCGAACTCGCTGCCCAGGCTGAGTCCGGGGCGATCGAACTGGCCGGCAACATCATTGGCCGGGAACTGTTTGCACAGCTGAATGCTGCGGAGATTCCCGAAATGGAAAACCGGCGGATCGTCCGGCTCGAATCCGACAGCAAGCCCGCGGATGGCAAAATTGCCGGCTCCGCCCTTTGGCTTCGCGCCGAACCCGATGATGACCCTGCCATGTCTGCGGCGATCGCTCGGGATATTGCAAACTGGATGATGCAATGACCCGGAGCTTTCACCGGATTACCTGTGCAGGTGAAACGCTGGCGGCAACATTCGATTCCGCGCCCGGTTCGACAGGGTTGCTGATCGTCAGCGGCGGCAATGAAATTCGATCGGGTGCCCATGGTGGTATGGCTGGGCTGGCTGCGCGGGTTGCCGATCACGGTTTTCCGGTGCTTCGCTATGACCGGCGCGGAATCGGCGAAAGTACCGGGCAGAACAAGGGGTTTCTCGAAAGTGCGGCAGAAATTGCCGCCGCCACCGAATTTCTCAGGCAGCAATCCAAAATACAGAATATCGTCGCGTTCGGCAATTGCGATGCGGCGACGGCCCTGGCCCTGTTCGGGCCCGGTGCCGGCATCGATCGCTATATATTGGCCAATCCCTGGGTCATAGAAACGACCGGGGTGACAGATAGCTTCGCACCGACAATTTCGGCCGCAGCCATTCGCTCGCGCTATTGGGAGCGCATCAAAAATCCAGCAACGCTTCTTGATCTGCTTTCGGGCAAAATCAATTTCAGGAAATTGTTCCAAGGCCTGAAACAGGCTTCACGATCGGAAGAGCCAAGCGCGCTTTCCCTGCGATTGCGCGATGCGCTTTCCGGCATCAACCGCGACACCATGATCCTGCTGGCAAAGCGCGATACCACGGCGCGCGCATTCCTCGCTGCCTGGAACGGTGCGGATTTCAAACCGCTGCACAGGAACACCGCTATCACCGTCGAATCGCTCGACAGTGCATCGCACAGCTTTGCGGATATCGAAGCCAAAACCTGGCTTGCCGAAAGACTCTTGGAGGCGCTGCGCGCCGCCTGACTATTCGGCCGCCAGCAGCGCGAATTCCTGTTCCGCCAGAAACCGCTCTGCATCCAGCGCCGCCATGCAGCCGGTGCCGGCTGCCGTCACCGCCTGCCGGTAGACATGGTCCATGACATCCCCGCAGGCAAACAGGCCCGGGATTTTGGTCTTGGGCGTGCCCGGCTCGACCTGGATATAGCCGCCGTCGATCAGGTCGAGATGATCCTTGAATATTTCCGTTGCCGGCGCGTGCCCGATTGCGACAAAGGCACCGTCGACCGACAGGTGACTCTTGGCACCAGTCTGCGTGTCGACAAGATCCAGACCGACCAACCCCAATGGCTCGCCACCGCCAACGAAGCGATCGACATTCTTGTTCCACAGCACCGAGATTTTGGGATTGGCAAAAAGCCGGTCTTGCAGAATTTTCTCGGCCCGCAAGCTGTCGCGGCGGTGAATCAGGGTCACGTCATCGCTGTGATTGGTCATGTAGAGCGCTTCCTCGACCGCGGTATTTCCGCCCCCGATGACAGCAACTTTCTTGCCGCGATAGAAAAAGCCGTCACAGGTCGCGCAGGCGGACACACCCTTGCCCGACAATTCTTCCTCACCCGGAAGACCGAGCCATTTGGCCTGCGCCCCGGTGGCGATCACCAGCGTGTCGCCTTCATAGATGTCACCGCCATCGCCGGTCATCCGAAACGGCCGCTGCGAAAAATCGACATCGACGATCGTGTCGAAAATGGTCCGGGTGCCGACCTTTTCCGCCTGCGCCTGCATTTCCTCCATCAGCCAGGGGCCCTGGATCACATCCCGAAATCCCGGATAATTTTCTACATCGGTGGTGATGGTCAGTTGCCCGCCCGGTTGCAGGCCCTGCACCACAATCGGCTCCAGCCCGGCGCGGGCGCCGTAGATGGCGGCCGACAGGCCAGCGGGTCCCGAACCCAGAATGAGCATTTTCGTGCGATGCGTTTCGGCCATATTCCGTTCCCGATAATGATTCTGCTAAGTTGCAAATAGGGTCGCCCGAGGCCGGTAGGCAAGAGCTATCACCGCAAAAACAGGCAAAGAATAGTTTCGACTGGTGAAAGCCGCTTTTGCTGCCAGCCGGGGACTGAAATCCGCTCAGGCCATGATCGCATATTGGGATTGTCCGGCGCCACGACACATTTGCTTGGATACGCGTGTCTCCTCGCCGTCGATGATCGCCACATCGGTGATGGTCAGGCATTTGCGTCCATTGGGTTCGGTGTTGAGCGCCGTAACAGTCGACGAACCCGAGACGCCACCGCGCGTTGGACTCTGCCATTCGGCGACCGCGCCCACCTTTTCCTGTTCGACCACCGCCATCGTGGCTTCGGCCGCCTTTTCCTGTTCATCCTGACTCAATTTGCAGGCCAGTTCGCCGACCAGAACCGCGCTGGCAGCGCTCGCAATCAGGGTGCCGACTTTATCAAGCCCCGCTGCCGAACCGATGACGCCGCCAAAGATACCGCCCAGGAGGCTGCCACGGCCCCTGGATTTCTTGCAGGATTGGCCAGCAGTCGCCGAGCCCTTGCCCGCTTTCTGCTTGCTCTGCTCGACCGGTTCTCCACTGGCGGTCCGCATATTCATGAAACCGTAATTCTCCGGAACAGGGTAACCGCCGCAACCGGTATTGTAGCAATAGCGATCGCTCAGGTAATTCCGGTCGGCGTTGTAAAGTTCAACAGCCGCCCGGTAGACGGCCATATTCTTTCCGTCAGGGTCCGAGGCGGCATGTTGCTCCCGCATCTCCATGTAGAACCGGTCCCGGCTGGCGGCCGAATATTCCATCCTGCCCGCAACCTGCTCGGTGTAGATGCGGGAAATCTCGTTCTGATATTCATTCATTTGCTTGCGATATTCGGTCAGCACATCATTGTAATAATTGTCCAGGCGGGTCGTGCACTGGTTGATATTGATCGCCTTGTCATGCGGATCAGGCAGATGCAGATGATCTTCCCGGCAGTCGGGATAATCACCCTGCAGGAGGACAGGCGGCGGCGGCAATTGGGGCAAAGGCGGTTCGGCTTGCGCTGGCGGCACATAGGCCTTGTCGTCGGGAGCCAGGGGAGCAGAATTCTCCGTCTCCTCGTTCGAGCCGGCCTGCGATTGCCGACCATCATTCCCCCGTGACGATTCTCCATATTCCGACGCCGGCAACGCGACCGGTCGGGGTCCGGTCGCAGCGGCCGGGCTTTGCCAGTCGAGTATCTGGATATTGCAATTTGGTTGCCCCGGGCCGGAATTGTAGAGACATTCGCGATAGGCAGTACCGCGGCCCGTCAGGCCACTCGCTTGGGGACTGCCGGGATCTGTATGACAGTCGGAGCAGGCAATGCCGGTATTGGTCGCTATGGCAACCGTCGATATTGCCGGACTGGAAAGCAGCAGGAACGCAGTGGTCGCCACCGTTCCTATTGTTCCGAAGACACCAACGGCGAGTACATTTTGAATCTTGCTCAAATTTTCCTCCTGCTTCTGCCTCTGGAAAGCCGTCTACTCTTCTCCTGGTCCCTACGCCCCTCGGGATCATGACATTTCGCGTCTGCAGACCCTAAAGGCTCTTGTGCCCGTTGCTATGATCTGGATCATAGGCCTCCGAAATCGGATGAATCAATTTCTTTTTGAGAAACAGGTCGCGACGGGGCCGGTCACTTCCAGCCGCTCCGAAAATTCTTCTTGCTAATATCTATATATCCACTATTATAGATATATGGATACGATTGAGGCAACAGAAGCGCTTGGCGCTCTCGCACAAACCACACGGCTCGAAGTGTTCAAGCTTCTGGTCCGCCACGAACCTGCGGGATTGCCCGCTGGAGAAGTGGCAAGGAAACTGGATGTTCCGCAGAATACCATGTCTTCGCATCTGTCGGTGCTGTCCCGCGCCAATCTCGTATCCTCGAGACGCGAAAGCCGTCTCATTATCTATCGCGCCAATCTCGATGCCATGAACGCACTTATGGCATTCATGCTGGAAAATTGCTGCTCTGGCGATGATTGCGCCCCCATTACCAACCAACTGGAAAGGATCTGTCAATGAAACGCATGCATATTCATGTCGGGGTAAACAATCTCGACGCCTCGATCAAATTTTACTCAACCCTGTTTGATGCCGAACCCACGGTGAAAAAGGACGATTATGCGAAATGGATGCTGGCTGATCCGCGCGTCAATTTTGCAATTTCTTCCGAAAACCATGCGACCAAGGGCATCGAGCATCTTGGCATTCAGGCAGAAAGCCCGGATGAATTGCAGGAAGTCTTTACCCGTCTGCGCAAAGCGGATGCACCGCTGCTGGAAGAGGGAAAGACCACCTGCTGCTATGCCCGGTCGGAAAAAAGCTGGGTCTCGGATCCGGACGGCGTCGTCTGGGAAGCATTTTTTACCGATGGAGAGTCGGTCGTTTATGGCGAGGGGCCAAAACTGTCTGCGGTTTCGGCAAATGCGTCCGCAACCAGCTGCTGCGCGCCATCGTCGGCGTCCATGTAATGACAGAGCGCGCCTACAACATACTCTTTCTTTGCACGGGCAATTCCGCCCGGTCGATACTGGCGGAAGCCATATTGAACCGCGAAGGCAAAGGCCGCTTCAGGGCCTATAGCGCAGGCAGCAACCCGGCTGGCAAAGTTCACACCTATTCCCTGGATCTTCTTCGATTGATGGATCATCCCGTTGACGACTTGCGCTCCAAGAACTGGGACGAATTTGCCGGCGCTGAAGCCCCGAAGCTCGATTTTGTCTTCACCGTGTGCGACAATGCCGCTGGCGAGACCTGTCCTATATGGCCCGGGCAACCGATGACCGCCCATTGGGGTATTCCGGATCCCGCGGCCGCAACAGGCAGCGAGGCAGAAATGCGCGCAGCCTTCACGGAAGCCTATCGCATGATGTTCAATCGTATCAGCCTGTTTCTGGCGCTGCCGCTCGACAGCATAGACAGGATGAGCCTCCAGAATCGCCTTCAGGATATTGGCGCCGAGAAAGCGGAGGTTTAGAGATGGCAATGGACGGGCTGGAAACAGCTCCGGATGCGGGACTTGGCGCCTTTGAAAAATGGCTGTCTGCTTGGGTGGGCGCTGCCATATTGGCCGGTATCGCCCTTGGCAATATCGCGCCCGACGCGGTCTCGATCCTGGCGAACGTGGAATATGCCTCGGTCAATCTGATCGTGGCTGTTCTCATCTGGGCGATGATCTACCCGATGATGGTCGGGGTGGACTTTGCCAGCATCCGGCACATAGGCGAAAAGCCCAAGGGCCTGATCATAACCGTCGCGGTCAACTGGTTCATAAAGCCGTTTACGATGGCGGCACTGGCGCTCTTGTTCTTCGAATATATATTTGCCGGCCTGATATCACCGGATGACGCACAGCAATATATTGCCGGGCTGATCCTGCTTGGCGCCGCCCCATGCACCGCGATGGTGTTTGTCTGGTCGCAAATGACCAGGGGCGATCCTGCCTATACGCTGGTGCAGGTATCGGTGAACGACATCATCATGGTCTTTGCCTTCGCGCCGCTCGTCGCCCTGTTGCTCGGCGTCACCGATATCGCCGTGCCCTGGGAAACTTTGCTGCTTTCGGTCCTGCTATATGTCGTGATTCCGCTGGTGGCCGGCGTACTGACCCGTCGAACGCTGCTTGCACGCTCAGGTGGGGAGGAAACCGCGGTCGCGGCCTTTACCGCACGGATAAAACCCCTGTCGGTCCTGGGACTCTTGTTTACGGTTGTATTGTTGTTCGCCTTCCAGGCCCAGACCATCGTCACGCAACCGCTGCTGATCGTCTTGATCGCGATTCCAATCATCATCCAGAGCTACGGCATATTCCTCGTCAGCTATGGCGCTGCCTGGGCCTGGAAGGTGCCACATAACGTTGCTGCCCCCTGCGCCCTGATCGGGACCTCCAATTTCTTCGAACTGGCGGTAGCCGTGGCGATCGGACTTTTCGGACTGGGCAGCGGGGCTGCACTGGCAACAGTGGTGGGCGTGCTGGTGGAGGTACCGGTAATGCTGTCGCTGGTAGCAATCGCAAATCGCACGCGATCCGGCTTTCCCTGAAAGAAGATCCCAGACAATGACGGGTGAATGTCGGTACAGGGGCCCGCGTTTGAAGCGCACCAGGGGTCGCTGCAGCCACATATTGCGCATTGATTAACGCCACCCCGGTAGCATCAACAGATTGCCCTCCCGGTTTGTGCGTGCAATTCCGGACCCGGGAGCTCAAATCATGCGCATCGGCACTGCCAGCCAATCACCGGTGCGCGGCAATCGGTTGGATAAGAAAAAAGGGAGGCAGCCGCAGTGGATCCACGATTGTTCGGTCTTGGACGGCAAGCCATCGCCGAGGTTCGTGGTTCGATCTGGCGGCGCTGGGGCTGGCAAGCGGCTTGATCTTTTCGGCAATCGTCGCATTCTTCTTTGCATGAGAAACATTGAAGATCCCTGATGGGTGAGCGTGCGTTCAGGGCTCAAGCAGTTCTAATTGCAAGTAATTTATTCAAAAATGCTAATATTAAAAAACTATGTGTAAATAAATATTAAGCGATTGTTAATATCTCATGCTTAGTATTAAGCACACTTCACATTCAAGAAAATTATCATTTCAATTATAATTACGCTGTAAATAATATTATTGGAACCATAATAGTATTTACGCGTTCTCCGACAAGGCAAGTTGCCCTTAATTTTCGTTCGCCAAATTTTATTGTCCCTCATCCCGCCGATTACGGTCGGGAAAGCATCGAGGTCGCCATGTTGAAATCAAGCCTGATAGCCATTGTAATATTGGCAGGCGCGGAGAGCGCGTCTGCTCAACAGGTTCCGGACGCTGGCCAGCAGATCCAGCAGATCCCCCAGCCACCCATGGTGGAGAAACCTGCGCCCGACATGCTGATCGATCGACCGGTGATGCCCGTTGAGACGGATATCGCTGGCCCAAAAGTCCGCGTAAATTCGCTTCAGGTGACCGGGGAGACTTTGTTCTCGGATGAGCAACTGATCGCTGCCACCGATTTCATACCCGGCAGTCAGCTCAGTCTTTCCGACTTGCGCAATATCGCTGCACGCATCGCCCGCTATTACAATGACCGCGGCTATTTTCTGGCGCAGGCCTATTTGCCAGCTCAGGATATCGAAGGCGGCATGGTAACCATTGCCGTGATCGAGGGTCGTTACGGCGCGATCGACCTGCGCAACCAGAGCCGCCTCAAGGACAAGGTTGCACACGGAGTTCTTGCTGGCCTCGACAGCGGCGACATTGTCGAAAGTGCGCCGCTCGAACGGCGCCTGCTGCTGCTTTCGGATATTCCGGGCGTAGCCGTGCGTTCAACCCTGGCACCGGGTAGCGCGGTAGGCACTTCTGACCTGATCGTCGATATTGTCCCCGGTCGCAGCGTGACCGGCAGTATCGAAGCCGACAATGCAGGCAATCGTTACACCGGCCCCTACCGTCTCGGCGGATCGGTATATTTCAATAATCCGACCGGCAACGGTGATGTCGCCAGCCTGCGGGTCCTGGCGTCCAATCTTGGCCTGCTTTACGGACGCGCTTCATATCAGACCCTGCTCGGCAACGCTTCGGTCGGGGTGGCCTATGCCCGCGTCAACTATTCGCTTGGACGCGAATTCAAAAGTCTCGACGCCGATGGCAGCGCGGACATCTTCAGCCTGTTCGGCAGCTATCCGCTGATCCGGTCGCGCGACACCAATCTTCATGCCCTGGGCGCCGTTGAGGCGCGGTATCTCGAAGACAGCATCGGCGTCACCTCGACAGTCACCAACCGCGACATTCATTCAGCGACCGCCGGCTTCCGGGGTGATCAGCGCGATCTCATCGGCGCTGGCGGATGGAGCACATTCTCGGTGGCCGCAACCTGGGGCAAACTGAATATCGAGACTCCCGAAGCGCGGGCAATCGACTTCGCCAGTTCGCGTCGAAACGGCAAATACGGCAAGTTGCAGTTCAGCGCTGCCCATCTGCAGCAGCTGGTGGGACCGCTCTCGCTTTACGGCGCGATTCGGGGTCAGGTCGCTTCCAAAAATCTCGACAGTTCCGAGCAAATGGCACTCGGCGGAGCCTATGCGGTACGAGCCTATCCCGAAGGGGAAGCTTATGGGGACCAGGGCTATGTCGCCAATATGGAGGCCAGATTTTTGTTGCCCGACTTTTCCGACTCGATCCCGGGCCAAATCCAGTTGGTCGGATTCGTCGACATCGGTGCGGTCACCCTTGCCAAAGATCCCTGGTATCCCGGAACCAACAGCGCCCATCGCAAGGGATATGGCGCCGGGCTAATCTGGTCAAAACCCAATGATTTTCTGATCACCGCTTCCTACGCCCGCAAGCTGGGCGACCAGGAGGCCACTTCTGCACCCGATCGTTCAGGCCGCTTCTGGCTCCAGTTCGTTAAACTCTTCTGATGGATTTGCAGCGCGATCTGCGTTGCATTCCGCAGGAATCTAAGGACAATATTATGAAACGCAATGATCTCAATTCGGTGCGCGATTTCAGCAGGCATTTTGACGGATCGGTCGCCAGCGCTCGGTATCGCGGCAAGTGGGCGTTGTGCGGTTCTACAAGCCTGGCCCTGCTCGCGATGACCAGTATGGCGGGATCATTGGTCCTGGCTTCTCCTGCAGCGGCGCAATCTCTGCCGACAGAAGGTGTCATTGTGTCAGGCAATGCGACGATCAACGCCAACGGTCCGGCGATGACGATCAACCAGACAAGCAAGACTGCCGCGATCAACTGGGAAAGTTTCAACATCGCGCAGGGCCACACCGTCCAGTTTGTCCAACCCGACAGCAGATCGGTCGCCCTCAACCGGGTGATCGGCCAGGATCCCTCGGCCATTCTCGGCAACCTGTCCGCCAATGGACAGATCTTCCTGATAAACCCCAACGGAGTGCTATTTGGTCAGGGCGCTCAAGTGAATGTGGCAGGGCTGGTCGCGTCGACGCTGAACATGACCGATGCCGACTTTGCCGACGGTCGCTACCGTTTCACGGGGGTTGGGGGTAAAGTGGTCAATCAGGGCGTGATCAACGCCGATGGGGGCTATGTAGCCTTGCTGGGCGCAAGCGTCAGCAACCAGGGCCTGATCCAGGCCAATATGGGTACGGTGGCGCTTGCCGCCGGAACGGCGATCACGCTGGACGTCGCCGGTGACGGACTGCTCAATGTCGCTGTGGACCAGGGTGCTGTACAAGCGCTCGTCGAAAATGGCGGCTTGTTGCGCGCCGATGGCGGAAATGTGCTGATGACCGCCCAGGGTGCCGGCGAGCTTCTCAAGTCCGTGGTCAACAATGCCGGCGTGATCGAGGCTCGCTCGCTGGAAAGTCGCGATGGCAAGATTCTTCTTCTGGCCGACATGCAAAGCGGAACAGTGAATATGAGTGGTGTTCTGGATGCGAGTGCGCCCCATGGCGGCAATGGCGGTTTCATCGAAACTTCCGCGGCGAATGTGAATATCGCCCGTAGCGCACGGGTTACGACCGCCGCACCCTCAGGCTCTACCGGTACTTGGCTCATTGATCCGGCCGATTTCACCATCGCGCCTATTGGCGGGAATATATCTGGTGCAACGCTTTCCGCCCAATTGGTAACCAATAATGTCGTGATCAGTACGATGCCCGTCGACGGCGTCGTCACGCCCGGCAATGGCGACATTCACGTCAATGATGCGATCGCGTGGACAGCTTCCGGCGACGCCACGACTTTGACGCTGAACGCATTTCGCGATCTCAACATCAACGCTGCCATCACCGCCACCAACGGCAATATCGTAGCCTGTTGCGGCCGCGACATCAACGTCGACGGAGCGCTGACGACGACCAACGGCAGCATCATCCTGAACGCCGGCCAGAATGTGAACGTCCGCCATGCGATCACCACCACCGATGGCAACATTGTCTTGTGCGCTGGGCACGACGTCCACATCGACGCAGCCGTCACGCTGACGAGGGGGAGCACGATTCCCGCTCAAAGCCTGGGCTCGCCGGTAGGCCTGACCCTGATCGCCGGAGCGGACGGAACCGGACCGGGCGTGGGCGGGGGAACGATCATATTCGCTCCGCTCGCACCGCCGGTGACCGTGACCGTGGCTCCTGTCACAATCGCCTATAATCCGGTCTCCTATTCCGCGCCGACCGATTTCTCGACCGAGTTCGTGCTTACGGAAGGCGCGGCGCTCACGCAGCGCATGCTGGTTTTCCCGAACGGCGACCGGGTTGACGATGGCACCGACAACGCCGTCCTGAACGGCTTCAACAGCACGGCGGAGTCCGGGCTTCCCGAGGGGGTTACGCTGGTTGCAGGCCCCGACGCCACGGCGACCTTCGATAGCGGCGAAGTGGGAACGGACATCGGGATCACTTACAGCGGCTATACGCTCGGTGGACCGAATGCCGACCAATATATCCTGGCTTCCGCCTGCTGCACTCCGGGTTTCAGGACACGCGGCACGATTTCAGCGGCTCCGACACCCACGCCCACTCCAACCCCTACCCCCACTCCAACTCCAACTCCAACGCCGACGCCAACCCCCACTCCAACGCCTGGCCCCACTCCGACTCCAACTCCAACTCCAGCGCCGCCGCCCGCTCCAACGCCGTCGCCAACTCCAACACCTGCGCCGACCCCAACACCCATATCGCCACCGGTGTCGTCCATCGTTGCGCTCGCTCCGGCCATTGCCTTTGCACCTGCCCTGGTCGGCGTACCAAATGGCGTGGAACTGACGATTCTCGACACGGGAGTGAGAATGCCGGTCGTTGAATTGCCGGCTCCACCCGCTCCCCTGGAAAAAGCTGCACCCGCTCCTGCACCTCCGGCCAAGCCTCCCGTTCCGGTCTATCCGGTCAAGCAATCACGGCATTGACAACGCGGAGGAATAACCATGCCCCGTATATATTATTTCGTGATGCTGGTGGCAGGCCTCGCCTGCCCGCAACTCGCTTCGGCATCACCGCCTGAGGTTTTGGCGCCGGCGGCTCCACAGCCCAGATTTGCCGACTTTCAGGGGGAAATTGCGTCGAAGGACACCATGCGGGTCGCAGATTGGATAGTGGCGACTGGCGACAATGGCGAGCGCCCGTTCGTCATCATCGACAAGATCAACGCGCGGGTCTATCTGTTTGACATGCACGCGCAGTTCCAGGGCGCGGCCTCGGCATTGCTGGGCCTGGGACTAGGCGACGATGACGTTCCTGGCATCGGTCAGCGAAAGCTGTCGACCATCAGCCCGAAAGAACGCACCACGCCAGCGGGACGCTTCGTCGCCTCGCTCGGCAACGATTATACTCAGGATATTTTGTGGATCGACTATGACCTGGCACTGTCGCTGCATCGCGTGATAACCGGCAATGTCAAGGATCGCCGGCACCAGCGCCTCGCCTCGACCACAGCGCTCGACAATCGTATTTCATACGGCTGCATCAATGTTCCGGTGGCCTTTTACGACAAGTTGATCATGCCGGCGTTCGACGGCACGACAGGCGTCGTCTATATATTGCCGGAAAAAAAGGCGATCGAGGATGTGTTTGCAATGGGCGAACCCCGACGGTGATCGGCTCCAGAGATGCAATTCTGTTATCGTAGGTTGGGTGATTGACCCCCGGACTCCAACCCGGTCAGCTCATGTCTGCTCGTCATAAACTCCCTTCCAAAGGATGTATCCTAGCTGCTCGGTCCGAAATTGGCCGCAAAGCGACCACCATGCAGCGCTACAGAACCACCCGCTTCCAGACCACATCGACCTCAGACAGATTTCATCATCGAGCCGCAGCTTGATCGCATCGCGTTGCCACAGAAAATCGTCGCGATCATGAAAATTTGGTAGCGGAGGAGGGACTCGAACCCCCGACACATGGATTATGATTCCACTGCTCTAACCACCTGAGCTACTCCGCCAACCGGTTTCGCCGATCATTTCGATCGTCGCGAAACACTCTCTGGACCGCGGCGCTATAGTCACAGCGTCGGGTCCGGTCAACAAGCTCAAGCGAGAAAATATGCTAAAGCTTGCACGGCCAATACGATCCGCGCTAACAGCGCTTTCCGAGCCGGCAGGAGGCACCGAGGGGCAAAGATGAACGCATTTTATGACATATTGATTGTTGGCGCTGGCCATGCCGGTGCTCAGGCCGCGATTGCATTGCGTCAGAAGAAGTTTGAAGGCTCGATCGGCCTGGTCGGGAACGAGAAATATCCCCCCTATGAGCGCCCCCCCCTGTCCAAGGAATATCTTGCCGGCGAAAAGCCGTTTGAAAGGATTCTGCTCCGCCCGGAAAGTTTCTGGGTCGAGCGGAACATCGACCTGCTCACCGGCCGGCGGGTTTCCAAGCTCGATCCGGTCGGCAAGACCGTGACCCTCGCGTCCGATGATGAGATTGGCTATGGCAAGCTGATCTGGGCAACCGGCGGATCTCCGCGCATGCTGGACTGTCCGGGCAGCCAGGCCCGCAATATCCATGCTGTCCGATCCCGCGCCGACGTCGACAAGATCATGGCGGCATTGCCTTCGGTCGAGAAGGTCGTGGTCATCGGTGGCGGCTATATCGGGCTGGAGGCAGCGGCGGTGCTCACCAAATTGGGCAAGCAGATAACCATCGTCGAATCGCTGGACCGGGTTTTGTCCCGCGTCGCCGGCGAATCCCTCTCCCGATTTTTTGAAGCCGAGCACCGCAGCCATGGTGTCACCATAGAATTGGAGGCGACCGTAGCCGGCTTCGAGACCGGCGACGATGGAATTGCCACCGCCGTTACACTAGCGGACGGACGGAGGCTCGAAGCCGACATGTTCGTGGTCGGCATCGGCATCATCCCCGAAACCGGTCCGCTGGTGGCGGCCGGCGCGGCAACCGGCAATGGTGTCGACGTCGACCAGCATTGCCGCACCAGCCTGGAAGATGTCTATGCCATCGGTGATTGCGCCGCACATAGCAATGCCTTCGCCGACGGCGCGATGATCCGGCTGGAATCGGTGCAGAATGCCAATGACCAGGCAAAGGTGGCCGCGCTCGACATATTGGGTGAAGAGGCCGAATATGACGCCGTGCCCTGGTTCTGGTCGAATCAATATGATCTGAAACTGCAAACCGTCGGACTGTCGACCGGCCACGACAGCTATGTCGTGCGCGGCGACCCGGCTTCACGCAAATTTTCGGTGATCTATTATCGCGACGGCAAGGTCGTTGCGCTCGACTGCGTCAACGCAACCAAGGACTATGTACAGGGCCGCAAGGCGGTCGTCGAACGGCTCAACCTCGACAAGGACGAACTCGCCAACACGGATATCCCGATCAAGGAAGTCGGCGTCCACTAGCGCCCCCGGAAGGGCCATGTGCCGATCTCCTGCCAAGGGCCATCAAGATAATAATGCAGCCCGAGTCCGTGGATTGCGAAAGGCCGGGGTTCGAATTCGGCCGACAGATTTTCAAAAAGATGACTGGCCTCGCTCGGGGCCACCTTGTTCTGGACGGTGATATGCAGCCTTGGCCTCTGCTGATCCTGCGCGGTCAGCAGGCCGGCAAAGCGATCGGCCAGTTCCATCCTCAGCGCCAGCAATTTCGGCGCATGCAACTGATAGGCGACGCCGCGTCCGAGATGGATCAAACCGGATAGCCTCGCCTCCGGCTTGGGCAGGTCAGCGGCAAGCGCGACCACCGCGACCTTGATTTCATCCAGCGCCTGCGGCGGCAGATGGTGAAACAGCGTCACATGGGCGCTGATCTGGTTGCGCTCCGGCGGAAAATGGCACCTGCGAAGACCGTCCGCCCAGGCAAAATCGGCCTTGCCCATTTGCGCCGTCATGATGATGGGTTTGTTGAGGCGCTCCATAATTCCGGCCTATCACACAATATAAAACCGCGAGCAATTGCTTGCTCGCGGTTCCATTCGGGGGACAAAGTCTGACTAAGCGGCCTTGCGTTCCGCTTCGTCGTGGTCGAGCCAGTTCAGAAGCTTTTCCGGAGTCGATTCAACATAGGGGTCGCTGTCGACGCCCTCGTCGTTGATGCCGGGCTCTTCAAACCAGGCGCTGACGACGCCGTCGTCGGCAATCATCGAATAGCGCCAGCTGCGATCGCCAAAGCCAAGATGGTTTTTCCGGATCAGCATGCCCATCCGGCGGGTGAAGTCACCCGAACCGTCGGGCAGCAGCTTGACCTTTTCCAGCCCCAGCGACTTGCCCCACTGGTACATCACGAAGGCATCATTGACCGAAATGCAATAGACTTCGTCGACGCCGCGCGCCTTGAATTCGTCGTAAAGCCGCTCAAAGGCCGGACACTGCTCGTTGGAACAGGTCGGGGTAAATGCTCCTGGCAGGGAAAAAACGGCAATGCGCTTTCCGGCAAAAAGCTCGCCGGTATTTACATCCTGCCAGCGAAACGGGTTCTCGCCATCGACGGCATCGTCGCGAACGCGGGTCTTCAGGGTAACATGGGGGATATTCCTACCGATCATATTTGGTTCCTTTTGATTTTTGGTTGGCGCCCCATTGCCGGCTCTCCACTAATTGATCCAATTGCTTTTTTATTCCACACTGATTTGCTAACTCGATCAATGTTCGGTTTCGCTTGAAACTTTGCTGCTACAGACTCAAGATCATCATCCATTATTGGGGAGATGGGGAAGATGACGGATCAATCAAAATCGCCGATCTGGTTCTGGGTCGTTGGAGTGGTGGCCCTTTTATGGAACGGGCTGGGCGTGCTCGCCTATTTGCAGCAGACCCTGATGAGCGCCGAAGAATTCGCGGCCTTGCCCAGGGCTCAGCAGGACCTGTTGTCCACACAGCCGGTCTGGGTGACGGCCGCTTTCGCGATCGCCGTTTTTGGCGGCTTCGTGGCAGCCATTGCTTTTCTGTTGCGCAAACGGATCGCCGTACGCCTTTTTCTGGTTTCGCTTCTTGCGGTGATCGTCCAGTTCGGCAGCTATTTTGTCGTCGACGGCTATCTGGAGCTTCTATCAGGTCAGCAATGGGTCATGCCGGTGCTGATTCTGGCTTGTGCGATCGCTTTTCTGCTGATCGCGCGGCAGGCGGAGAAAAAGGGTCTTTTGCACTAGATCAGGAGGAGGTGCTGAACGGCGTGAAATTGGTATCTTCATCATAAATGTCGATCCCTTCGCGCCGCTTCAGCCATCCCACCACCAGATAGGTCACGGGGGTGAGCAGCGCTTCCCATAGCACTTTCAGCAGCCAGTTGGTCACCATCACGGTAAATACCACCGAAGCGTCCCATATGCCCAGAAAGGCGAGCGGATAGAAGATGAGACTGTCGACCCCCTGGCCGACCACCGTTGACCCGATCGTCCGGCTCCACAGGGCCTTGCCCTGGGTCCAGACTTTCATCCGCGCCATCACATAGCTGTTGACGAATTCACCGGCCCAGAAAGCCACGATCGACGCCGCCACGATCCGCGGCACCTGGCCGAACACGCTTTCATAGGCCGCCTGTCCTTCCCAGCCCTCCGCCGGTGGCAGAGACACCACCACCCAGCTCATGAACGCCATGAACAGCAAGGCACCGAATCCGGCCCAGATGACGCGTCTCGCGCGCGCATAGCCATAGACCTCGGTGAGGATGTCGCCGATCACATAGCCGAGCGGAAAGAACAATATGCCCGCACCATAGATCCACTGCTCGCCGCTGATCATGATGAAGGTCGGCTTCGCCGCACCGATGACGTTGGACAGAAGCAGCACGGTAACGAAAGCCGCCATCACGAAATCATAATAGCGGAACCGGTGGCCACTCTGGCTGGAAGCGGACGTCCGCTGGATGGAACTATCGTGCATCGGCAAACCTTAGCCCGGTCTTGCGACATTACAACAATTATGGCGACCGCGGCACATCACGGTTTGCAGCCGGTCAAAAGACCGCTAAAGCGCATGAAATCATGCGCCCGTAGCTCATCTGGATAGAGCGCGAGACTTCTAATCTTGAGGCAGCAGGTTCGAGTCCTGCCGGGCGCACCATTTTCCCTATTTCTTGAATCCGCGCTGGACGGCGTCCATTGGCTCCGAGGTAATCGGATAGCCAATGCCTTCCGGAATGCAAAGATGCACGCCATCGTCGCGCTTCTGCAGGCTGGGAGAGACCATCACCGACGGATGCTGCTTCACATGGGCGACCGCCTCGTCAAAAGACCCGAATTGCGCCAGCCGTTCGAGATTGCGCTTGGTCGGAAAGATGATCTTCACCTCGCCCGCTTCGGCCCGGTCCAGCACCGACTGCGCATTGCCCCAGAACAGATTGTAATTCTCCGTCTCATCCACCGTCGCCTGGGCCTGGTGGTCGTCGTGCGAGATCATGTAGAAACGGGTGTCGAACACGCGCTTTTCCGCAAAAGGAGGGCACCAGCGCGAGAAGGGGATCAGCTTCTCCAGCTCCAGTTGCCAGTCAAACTGGTTGCAGATATCGGCCAGAGTGGTGCCCTGGTGCAGCGCATGTCTCGCTTCGGACACCCGCTTGGGGTCGAGATCCCCTTCGACCGCGACTGCAATTCCGGTTTCCTCGATCGATTCCCGAACCGCGGCGATACGCGCACCATATTCATCGGAATCCGGATGACCTAGCGCCCGGGCAAATTCGAAATCCGCATCATCGATGCGGCCACCGGGAAATACGGCGGCACCGGCGGCAAAGACCATTTTGGCGGAGCGTTGCACCATCAGCAGATCGGGGGCTGTGCTACCCGGCTGATCGCGAAATATCACCAGCGTGGACGCGGGAATGGGTTTGGGCATCGGCTGGCCGGTAATCGCATCCAGAGTCGGCGCATCTTGGTTGGTCTTTGTTTCGGTCATATTTTCATATGAACAGCAACTACGGGCATTGCAAAGGCTTTTGACCGTTACATCATCGCTCTGCAATGCGAATTGCCAAACTTCCTCGTCCATGGCAGGATCATCCCATGGGAATTGTCGAGCTATTGGGGCTGGCCGCTAGCGTCAGCCTGATATCGGGCTGGCGGCTCTATCTGACGGTCTTCGTCACCGGCCTGGCGATGCGGCTGGGCTGGATCAGCCTGCCCGAAAATCTTCAGCTGCTCGATACCCTGACCAATCCCTGGATTCTGGCCATCAGTGCACTGGGAGCATTGGCCGAATTTTTCGCCGACAAGATCCTGTGGCTGGATTCGATTTGGGATACGATCCATGCCGTCATCCGGCCGCTGGGCGGTGCCCTGCTGGCGCTGGCCGTGGTCGATGCCGGCGATCCCGCCTGGCAGGTGGCAGTCTTTCTTCTGGGCGGCGGCGCCGCGCTGATCAGCCATAGCGCCAAGGCCGGTGCCCGCGCCCTCGTCAACACCAGTCCCGAACCGGTGAGCAACGCGCTTGTTTCGACGGGCGAGGATATCGCCAGCGGCAGTCTTCTGTTTCTGGCCTTCGCCAATCCCCTTGCGGCACTGATCATCGCATCGGTGCTTTTGGTGCTGTGCATCATACTGGTCTACAAGGGCTACAGGCTGTGGCGAAGAATAGTGTCCAGCGGAAGCTAGCCGTGACCGGAGTGGTTGCCGAAGTGCGGGTCATAAAGCCGCGATTCCGCGCATCCGACCAGCGCCTCCCCCGGTCCAGAAGCTTTTTGCAACGACGGGCCAGATCGAGCATCAGATTATCGTACCAGCAGCACCGGCACATGGACGGTACGGATCATCGTGGTCGTGGTGCTGCCGACGATCAGCGTGCGGATCGGCGAATGGCCATAGGCGCCCATCACCAGCATCGCGCCAGGTGTCTGCTCGACAATCCCGGCGATCAGCGATTCGGGCTTGCCGGGCTCGACCGTGGCCGTGACCACCCGTTCCTCACCCAGCCGCGCGGCGGCACTGTTCAACGCGCGGCGGTGCGCTTCGTTGTCGGTGTCGGCCATGACGATATTGACCGGCAGGCCGGTGAACAGGGTGGATTCCACCAGTCGGCCCAGCGCCCGGTCGGCGGCCGGACTGGCGTCATAGGCGAAAACAATATGCTGCGGCTCGACATATTCGCGCGACGCGACCAGCACCGGCTTGGTGCTGGCCCGGACGACCCGCTCGATATTGGACCCAATATGGCCCTGCGCAAATTCGTGACTGTCGCCGCGCTTGCCGATGATGACCACGCGGGCGCCCTCTTCGCGTTCCAATATGGTCTCGATAATGCCGCCGTGACGGTGCACGGTGCGCACATCGACGGCACCACGTTCGCGCAGGCGCTGCTCTGCGGCAGCGAGCAATAGCCGGCCGCGCTCCACTTTCAATTTGGTCTCGGCCGCTTCCATTGCGACCAGTTCCTCCATCAGGTTGGACTTGACCCCGAGTCCGATCGCGCCGGATCGATCACTGCGGGCAGCGACCGCATCGCTACGCTGCACCACATGGAGCAGTTCGACAGGCATCTCCAGCCGCTTCGAAGCCCAGGCGGCAAGATCGCAGACGCTCTCGGCATAGCCCGATGCGTCGATGCAGGTGAGCACATGTTCCATCTGTTCAATCCTCTCAATGGCCGCCGAGTTGCGCCTCGGCACCCGGCTTGTCGTGGATGGCGAAGCGGTCGACCATCGCGGCGCTGGCCTGGTTGAGCCCGATCACTTCCACTTCCGTGCCTTCGCGGCGGAATTTCAGGATCGCCTTGTCAAGCGTGCCGACCGCTGAAATGTCCCAGAAATGGGCTTGTGACACGTCGATCACGACGCGGTCCAGCACTTCCTTGAAATCAAACGCCTCGACGAAGCTTTCCGAGGAAGCGAAAAACACCTGGCCCGATACGCTATAGTGGCGCGACAGTCCGTCGATCGAAAGTTTCGATTCCACTGTGAAGATGCGCTTGACCTTGCTGGCGAAGAACAGGCCCGACAGGATCACGCCGGCAAGAACGCCCTGCGCCAGATCGTGGGTCCAGACCACGATCACCACGGTGACCAGCATCACCACCGACGACTGCCACGGATGATGGCGGATGTCGCGGATCGACTGCCACGAGAAGGTACCGATCGAGACCATGATCATCACCGCGACCAGCGCTGCCATCGGGATGATCGCCACCAGCGATCCGAGCACGAGGATCAGGAACAGCAGGAACGACCCGGCGACAAAGGTCGAAAGGCGTGTTTCGCCGCCCGACTTCACGTTGATCACCGACTGGCCGATCATCGCGCACCCACCCATGCCACCGAGAAAACCGGTGAAAAAATTGGCGATGCCCTGCCCCTTCATCTCACGCTGCTTGTCGGATGGCGTGTCGGTGAGATCATCGACAATCTGCGCGGTCAGCATCGATTCGAGCAGGCCAACTGCGGCCATGGTCGCCGAAAAAGGCAGAATGATCTGCAGAGTCTCGAGCGTGAACGGCACATCGGGGATCAGCCAGGCGGGCAGCGAGGACGGCAGTTCGCCCATGTCGCTGACCGTGCGGACATCGATGCCGAGATAGAAGACCAGTGCCGTCAGGACCGCGATCGATATCAGCGGTGAGGGAATCGCCTTGGTCAGATAGGGGAACAGGTAAATGATCGCGAGACCACCCGCGACCAGCGCATAGGTCATCGTCGGCACGCCGATCAGTTCGGGCAGTTGCGCGATGAAAATCAGGATCGCCAGCGCGTTGACAAAGCCGGTGATGACCGAGCGCGAGACATATTGCATCAGCAGGTTTAGCCGCAGGAACCCGGCGAGCAGCTGGATCAGGCCCATCAGGATGGTCGCGGCGAACAGATAATCGACACCATGGTCGCGGACCAGGGGCACCACCAGCACCGCGACGGCGGCGGTGGCGGCCGAGATCATTCCCTGCCGCCCGCCGACCAGCGAGATAATCACCGCGATCGAGAAAGAGGCGTAAAGGCCGATACGCGGATCGACTCCGGCAATGATCGAGAAGCCGATGGCCTCGGGAATGAGCGCGAGCGCTACGACGATCCCGGCAAGGATGTCGCCGCGAGGGTTGGAAAACCACTCGCGCTTGATGACTTCAAGATTGGGCATATCTGACCTTGTACAAATGCCGATTCAGCGCAGCCGGTCTGACGCCAGACCTGTCGAGGTTTTGGTGTGAGCGACTGCGGAGCGGAATGGAAAAAGGTTATCCCGGGGATAGGCGCCGGGCCGAGCCACCCGACGAGGTCGGGTCCAGCGGATTGGATGGCGCGTAGGATATTCCAGATAATGTTGCAAGTGCGAAAAGCACCTTGTTGCGACGTGCAGCTCATGTTTCCGGGATAGCGTAGCCGTCGGTTCAGAGGGAAAGTCGTCAGGCGTGCCTTTTGGCCGCCTGGACGCAACCCTGTTAAAGACGGAAGCGGCCTCCCAGGAGTTCGCAGACTGAAATATGGGCAGTTCGGTAGCTGGCGGCGCAGAGTCTGCGGCCACGATTCCCGGCCAATTTTCCGAAACAGTGGAAAATGGCGGACATCCGGAGCCAGTGTTTAACTAAGGAAAAAATGGTCGGGGAGACAAGATTCGAACTTGCGACCCCCTGTACCCAAAACAGGTGCGCTACCAGGCTGCGCCACTCCCCGACGCGCGCTTCCCCTAGGCGGTGGCTTTGGGAAAAGCAAAGGGTT